>Ga0058698_10000440_pt1 | contig 23265 bp, 22 predicted proteins | sample AgamicAsSfe_FD_67288 | JGI IMG/M metagenome (GOLD analysis project Ga0058698, IMG submission 67288) | Agave microbial communities from Guanajuato, Mexico - As.Sf.e | ecosystem: Host-associated > Plants > Phyllosphere > Phylloplane/Leaf | place: Guanajuato, Mexico | collected 2012-05-30
GAGGGGCGTGTCGAGTTCTCCAGGACCGCGAGGTGGGAGGGTGGTCTCGGGGCGCACACCGCTTGCAGATGTGAATGATTGAGTGGAACCTTCGTAGTTGGGTCCAGCGCGACGCCCTTGCCAGAGAGCAGTCGTCTCATCTATGGCGTCTTGACATGCGGGATCGAGTGATGACAATGCAGCTTGTAATGTCTGGATTGTAGTATAAAGCTGCTGAAGCCAATTCCAAGGATCTTCCCAGTCGAGTAGTATCACTGCCAGACTATTTGGAATGTTCTCTGGAGTGAAAGTGGTTGATAGCAAAGGAGTGTAAGAGGAACGAGTGTTAGCTAGAAGATTGATAGAGAGTCGCGCAAGTGTGTCTAGTCAATGCTCAGCTAAGCAATACCTAGAGTCATCCGATACTGACCTTCCTGATCAACATCCAGCACATCTTGGTAAGTATATCCAAGTCCGAATCGATTAGCCACAGCTGGGATCTGTCGTTGCTGCCGCTCGTATGGCCGCCGACCTTGCTGAGGTAATGGTTTCGGCGTTATTGTGTCAAGAAAGTGTGATTGTAATGCAGTTGTGCCTCCTGATTTCACATATTGGCTAAATAAACAAGCATGCGATACGTGTCCACGTACCGAGAACGAGCAGATGCTTCTCAGCTAATCTTTGATCATTGGATGCATCTTCGAGAAGCTGCATCCACATATTTGGCTCGTTCATCGTCCTTGTCTGCGTCGCAGTATTTGTGCGCATCATGACGCGCGGTTGTTCGGAGGATAACACGGAGATCGTAATGTCGTCCAGAGTATCGAGAAAAGCAGAGCGAGACAACGCGTCTCAATCTGAAACAATTCAGAAACGTCCCCACATGATGCTGTGACATCATGCACATAAACAGACTTCATCATCGAACATCATCAAAGTCTTAACATTTCAACATACTCTCTTGAGCATTCTGAACATAACACAACATTACCCATTCTTGAACCTTCTGAATACAACACCAGAATAAAGTGAATACAACACGCAACATCCGTTCCAGCATGGCCCTCAGAGTATGTCAACCCCACGCAATCCCCTTACCTCTTCCAAGTTGAACGTCTGCAACAGACCATCTCCGCCAAAGCAGCAGCAGCGTTTGATGCCGAGCTCATGACCACCGGCGGCTACAGCCTCGACCAGCTAATGGAGCTCGCCGGCCTATCCGTCTCCCAAGCCGTCTTCAAGCTCCATCCAGCCTCCGCCGGCGCACGCATCCTGGTAGCTTGCGGACCCGGCAACAACGGCGGCGATGGCCTAGTAGCGGCGCGACATCTCTACCATTATGGCTACAAGCCGACGATGTACTATCCTAAGCCTACGAATAAGGACATATTTCAGAGATTGACGACACAACTGAAGGATCTGGACATCCCCTTCGCGGAGGACTTTGGAAAAGCGCTAGAGGAAACAGATTACATTGTAGATTCTATCTTCGGGTTTTCTTTCTCAGGAGCCGTTCGACCACCATTTGATACTGTGATATCGCAGCTAGAGAAGGCAAGCAACTCCGGGGGACGTACGTGCTAACGCTGATCTTCCGCTCAGACGAACATACCAATACTAGCTGTTGATTCACCGTCGTCCTGGAACATTGACAGTGGTCCACCGGATTCTGGCCCGGGCAGCAAGTACAATCCAGATGCACTGATCAGCTTGACAGCTCCGAAGCCGCTGGTGAAGTGGTTCAAAGGACGCCACTTCGTGGGCGGTAGATTTCTGAGCAAGAAGGTGGCGGATAAGTATGATATCGATGTGCCAGAATACAGGGGCGTAGATCAGATTGTCGAGATCAAGGCCGAGGGTCAGAAGGAGTGATTGCAAGATGGAAAGACGATGTGCAATCTTATAACGTGGTCGTATTGATATTACATTCGTGGAGATACTGTACATATATATTTAATTATAACCTGCCCCAGCCATATCCAGTTTCGTGTCACGCATTAGCAACCCAATTCTCAGTCCTCGCACCAATGCCCGCGCCAGGAGCGGCAAGTCCGTTTAGCACACCGACGTTGACCGCACCAGGATGCTGCATCCACATCATGCTTCGCCTCTGCATCTTTGCACCAGTGGCTTGATCTGCTTGTTCCAAGAGTGTTGGCGCGTGCATTGGCGGGACCACTGCACCTGGGTATCCTTGGCCACTATATGCCATGTTACCATATTCCGGACCACCACCATATCCTTGTCCATAAGCCGGACCTGCGTAACCATACCTTAAGCTACCTGGACCTCCGAGTGCAGAGGTTGTGGAGACGGTACGCACTGTCCCTTTCGGGTTGGGATTGAACGGGGAGGCGCGTAGAACAGGATGCATGATCGGCTGTGCTTGCTGTGCTTGTTGAAGCCGCAGGCGGCGTTGTCCAAGCGTTTCTTCGACTTGATCGTCCGTATTGACGTGAGGCTTTCCCACTACGGGTTGTGGCACATTAGCCAGCGCAAGGACTTCGTCGCTGAAGCTCGCAGTGCTGTCGGCTTCGCCGGTATCGTTCAGGTTAGCACCACCAACAGAAGGCTGAATAGCCCTGACAGTGTTCCCACGCATTAGCTTGTCATCTCCGGCTAGGTACTCCTTGAGCACGCGAAGCTCTTTCAGGCGTTGAGTACGTTGAGCCAGAGTTTCGTTCTCGGGTTCAGTCACATCTCCCTTCTCGGGTCGGTCGGTGTCCGCGCCACCTGCATTTCCCGAGGAGCTGAGCAGTTGCGCCGCACTCGACACTGATCGTGCGCCTGATCGTGCATTACCACCAAAGCCAAATAATCGACTTCGACGTGCTGATAAAGGCTCTGCATCTTCGACCAGCTTCTTTCCCAGTAGCGTTGTAGGCTGGGCACCAACGTTAGATCCTGGAATAGCGGACGCCATTTGCATGAGTTTCCGCCGCGGGCTTTTCGGCGGGATGACGGGGAGTAAAGCTAGTGGGACCTCGTCATCGTCTGCACCTTCGATCTGCCAATTCTCACTTATATGATTAGCATTATCAGCACCTTCAACCTCATCAGTTTCCCAAGCAAGTACAGTCCGATGCTTGACTCGCTTGTCACGCTCGTGCTCTGCCACTGCGTCCAGTTCCAGAAGGGTGGCAGACATTGTGCCATCAGGGAATGCATCGGCTGCTGTACGATTGCGGCCACGCTGGGCAGCCTTACGTGTGGCGAGCTCGGCAAGAAGTGAATTTGGCGGAGCCGTGAAAGGTTGTGGTGGTGATGGTGACGTAGTAGAGCTGAGTGAAGGGCTTGGTGGCGAAGACGCATCTTCGGCTTCTGCTTCTTCGATAACGGAAAACCGATCGAACGAGTTGAGGACGTTGGAAGCCCAGGGGGCGATGGCGCTGGGTCCGTTTGTAACAGAAGGTGAGTCGTCGGAGAGGGAGACTCCGGAAGCGTTGTTCTCCTTGTTGCCTTCCGCACCTTCTAGGAGGTCGCGAGCATTCTTTCGATCTGCTTCCAAATCCCATGTGCCGAGCGACAAGTAGTTGATCTTGCTCTTTCTGTCTTCTCTTTCCTGACTCTTGTCTTTCCGACCGGGAACGATACTGCTGACAGTTCTTCTTTCGAATGGACTCTTCCGCTTGCCAGCACTGATCCCTTCATTAGGGCTGTCCCGGCTTGCAGCAGGAGCTTGCGCACTTGCATTGAGCATGCTTTCTAGTGTCAATACAGCTGACTGTGCCTTGACCTCTACTCTATGTGGGACGTGTTGTGTGTTTCCGTCAAAATACATGCTTGCACGCAGAGAGGGTGGAAGAGCTGCATTATGCATACCCATACTCATCATGCTCTGACGCTGCTTTGAGGGGGATATTCTACCAGGAGTCAGTCGTTCTGGCGAGCCATTATTACTAGCTCTGTCTGAACCAGCGTTTGAGTCTGGCGTTCGTGTTCGTGGCTGTGATTGATGCGGAGGACCATAATTATACATTGCTGATTTCCGAGCGTCGGCGAAGAAGACAGATTGTCGTTGAAATTGTTGTGGTATTGGTGCAACCGCACTGGCACGCTTTGACAGTTTCATGGGAAGATTGAGGACGCGTGGAACTGGCGCTGGATAGTATACCATGCCTTCCAATGGCGGCGAGAGCTGAGAGTAGCGGCTTTGACGGTTGTGCGCATTAGTACTGATGGGTCGGAAAGGGAGCTGAAATCCAGTCGGAATGTCAACGCTATCGTCGAGTGGTGCTGCCTCTTGTGCTGAACTCTTTTCCTTGCTTTCCTTGCTAATGCCTGAGTACAGTTCGTCACCGAACTTGCTCGCTGTCGTGTCAGTAGCACTGTTTAGTGATATATTGCGGTGAACACCATCAAAAGTTCTAAAGATAGATTCAGCTTTCTGCAGTGTGGTCTTTGAAGCCGTACTTGTTGACCTCGATGCTGTTTCGGAGTCGTCTCGCGCGATGTTTCCACCTCGTTTCCGCATCATGATGGTGTTACTGTGCGACGAGGCTCGTCCATCGTCACTGATCGGACTGAGCAGACCAGGATTTGTGACTACCAGCCTTCCTTCTGTCGGACTTGGCGAACGCATCGGGCTGTCTAGCGTACTTTGCACATCCGCATCCACTTTGTCTCCGTCAGGCACACGGAACGTTCCACCAAGAGGGCTCTTGACATCTCTCGCCGGCACGAGTGGCGACGTGACACTCCTGCTTCCAGTGGTAGTCCTGCTCAGCCTCGCGCCGAACCCAGTGCCAGTGTCAGTTCCAGCAGCGTATATCGATCCTCTTGAGCTCACACTTCTCAGGCTTCGTCCACCAGCAGTGTCGACTCTGTCCAGGACTGGACTTGTCACCGGGGCATGCCGCATTATCGGACTGCTCATGTTACTCCGCCTCTTCTCATCAGCCCAGATCTTCCTGACCTCGTCACCCAAGCCCCAGGGACTGACTGCGCCTGCATCACTACCATTGCGCATCACGGGACTGTCCCTTAGATTGTCCCGGCGCTTCTCCTCTTCCCACATCTTTTGGATCTCCCGGCCGAGATCGCCATGACTGCCAGCGCCGAGACTCAGACGTTCTGCAGACTTCTCGAGGAGCTCGACCGTAGGGCTTGCTGTGCCATTGGCAGCGTTGATGCTACTGTGTTTCGAGCGTGGATGTGCTATGTCTGGTGAGGGATGCTGGAGGATGAGGGTGTCTGTGATGATGGGTACAGGGGGCGGAGGTGTTGTCATTGTCGCGCCGGAGGAGTAGGAATAAATGAGGTGCGCGCCTTACTCGCCAAGTAGAACTGTCAAAGCTATGGCTAGATTGGAGATTGCATACTGATTGATCAAGCCCCGCAGGGAGATCCAAACAATGGTTGTTGTTGATACACGATTGAGTCACGTGGGCCTAAGATCTTATCTTATCGGATCTGCAGCCAAGTTTCCAGATGGACCCAGGCTAGCTTCATTAACTTGCGCACACATCTGAAACACCTAAGCTTCAACTCTGGGTCGCACACTAAGTCGCGTCTGGGCTGCACGGCACCTCCACATTCAGCTATACGACGCCGAACTGTATGGTCGCCAGCAATAGAAAATTGCTAGCGATAACTTCAAGACAGTAGCATACTTTGCGCTCAGAGTGTCGCTGGAATATCACAAATATAAGAGAAGAAGGAGCGCCCCTCGCGGGAAGGTAGTTTGCTGGCGAACCGGCGTAGGAAAGACCTATGACATCTTAGACACCGGAATTCCTCAGCACCTGAATAATAAACCTCAAACTCTCCTGAAACAAGCTGTATCCTCGTCCAGGACAAACATGGATAATCCATTACCAAAGCGCGCATCTCCGTTCGCGGACTCTCGCGATTCGAAACGTACCAAACTGAATGGCGGCAAGATGGACCCCTCAGTCTCGACACCAACCGGTGGCATGACCTTCGCACAGAAGATGATGGCCAAGATGGGCTACCAGAAGGGCCAAGGTCTGGGCAAAGAAGGCAGTGGTATTGTCAATCCTATCGAAGTTAAGATGCGACCGACCGGAGCCGGTGTGGGCTCAGTAAAGGAGAAGACAACACAGACAAAAGCCGAAGAGAAACGCCGAGCCGAGCAAAAAGGGGAAAAGTATGATGATTCTTCGGAGGAAGAGAGGCGAGCTCGGAAGGAACGAAAACGAGTCGCGAAAGCTGTCGGATCTGGAGGGCGTACACCTGTTGCCAAGCCGAAGCAGAAGATTCGCACTGCTGCTGAGATTGAGGTTGAAGAAGGGCTTGAAGTGCCGAATGTTTTCAAATCATTAATCGACCACACTGGAGCTCATGGCCCGAAGCTATTGACATCGACAGCTGGACTCATGACACCGACAACAGTTGCCAATACTGAAGAAACGAAAATTGCAATATATGCCCGAAGAGAGTTGGATGCGTTTGCGTCAGCATGGCATGATGTGCAAGAACGAAAAGAAACTGCTGCAGTACATTCCCAGCAAATCCAGGAGGAAATCGGAAAGCAAGAAGCAGAAGTCTTGAACTTGAGATCAATCGCAGAGGCAATAAGCTCAATCACAGCCTCGGATAGCACAACGAGCATGTCTGTCACAACGTCAGAAGAGCTGGATGAGCAGCTAGAAGCACTTACTTCACGTCTTGAAGACGTCCAGCTGAAGTGTAACGCGCAGATCCGGGAATTCGACCTATATGAAGTCGCTGTAGCTGCATTGCAGCCCCTATTCAAGAAGTTTATCAATCTTTGGCATCCGTTGGAAGAGCCTTTGAGAGTGGTACCTTATCTAGTCAGATTGAAGGCTATTCTTGGTGTCAATCAGCCATCCGAACCTGAAGTCCTTGATGACTTCGGTGGTCGAGCTGGGCGTCAACAGCACTGCACTCCATACGAGAGCTTGATCTATTCCACTTGGATGCCCAAAGTCAGGACAGTCGTAGTAAATGACTGGGATTCGACAGATCCAACACCCATGCTGAACCTAATCGGCAGTTGGAAAGAAGTCCTGCCTCCGCTGGCATATGATGTAGTCGTGAATCAATTAGTAGTCCAGAGGCTGACCACCGCGATCCAAGCATGGCGACCTCATGCTGTTCGCACAAGCAAGCAGTATGTTCCTGAACCTCATACATGGATCTTCCCATGGCTTGAGCATCTCGACGAGTACCATCTCGACCCAAAGAGCTCAAACGGTCTACTCGCCGAAGTCAAGCGCAAGTTCCGGACGGCCTTTTCGATCCTGGATCCTGCCAAAGGTGTTATCGCAGGTCTCGAGGAATGGCAAGAGGTTGCTATCTTCTCCAAAGAGCTCAAGCATGCCCTCGAAATCACCCTCCTGCCTCGCCTCGCACAGTACCTCCACACCAGCTTCGAAGTCGACCCAGCCGATCAAGATATCACACCCATCGAGAACATCCTGAAATGGAAGCCCTTCTTCACCGCCGACAAATTCAGCCGTATCTTGATCGATGCATTCTTCCCCAAGTGGCTCAACGTCCTGCACCTGTGGCTAACATCCGACCCAAGCTATGAGGAAATCGGCCAGTGGTATGCGTGGTGGCAGAGCCAGTTCCCCGACACCGTCAACGCCGTCCCTGCTGTCGCTGCGGAATGGGAGAAAGGTCTCGCCATGATGAACTCCGCCATGGATCTCGGTCCCGACCGCGTCAAGACCGACCTGGCTGCTCCACGCGCCGGCCCTGCCCGTCCCATCAGCGGTCCCGGCAGTCAATCGAAGAACGCCGTCAAAGCTCAAGAGGTAAAGGCAGCTGCCGCGGCGTCGAATGCGAATGAAGACATAACTCTGCGTGACATCATGGAAGATCTGTGTGAGAAAGAAGGACTCATGTTAATACCCTTGCGCAAAGCACATTCTGAGACTGGCTTACCGCTGATGCGCGTTACGGCCAGTGCGACGGGTAGTGGTGGTGTTGTGGTGTACCTGAAAGGTGATGTTGTGTATGCGCAGAATAAGAAGAACCGCGCCATTTGGGATCCGGTGGATGTGTTTGAGGAAGGCGCGCTTAGCGCATTGGCAGAGAATTAGTAATATACGGTGGAAATACTCTTCAAGGTGGATGGATCTAGGGCGTAGTGTAGGTCGTTCCTTCCATTTATCCTCTGCCGCCTTGTTTTCCTGCTGTCGTCGCTTCCATATCTTTTCGTATCACGGTCCTCTCGCTCGCTGTGTTGCGACGGAGGGTGGCGTACTCCTGCCGTGGAGTCTTTGCCACCGTGTTGGTAAGATTGTCCCAGCTTTCCCTATCTCATTTTGTTACGACACCTTCCCTTGTAAGATCAAACCATGGTGTAGGACGCACTTACCGTGTTGTCATTGCCTCTCTGCATGCCTGTTGGCTATGCTGCCAGCGCTATCCTCTTGGCACCATGCTCTCCCTGGTAAGGACTCGGGGGGCAGTAGCGCTATGCTGATACTGTGTACTGTGTCAGCTTTGCCACCGCGTATGCGGGCTGGTAATGTTGTCGCTACCACTCCCCTGTCTCTTTCGAATCACGGACAGCATTCTGGCACCACTGGAACCAGGCATCTATGCTGCCACCGTGCTGTCAGCGCCACAGTCAATGCTGCTGACTACACTGTTGTAGTCACTGTCATTACCACTGTCGTATCCCTGTCCATCACACGACACGCTCCCTGCTAAACTGAGGGCGGAGTACGCCATACTCCTAATGCGTTCTATTCGCCACTATATGTGGCTGTCGTGTATGTCAGTTGCTACCTCCACTTACCTCCTCACATCACAGCACACCTCCTACCGCGCCACACTTCCTGCCACTACCCAACGAAGCCATCATCGTGACACCCTCCATGCCAGGACAGAGCGAAGACATGTCGTTGTTCCAGAAGACCATCTTCAAAGTCTATCGGGCCGAGCCGAGCGACGTCGGTCCTTCCTGAGCGTCACGCCCTCCCCATGCTGTCGGCAAACTTGCCACCACGAAGCAATGACAAATCACCACTCCATGATGCTTTCGGGCCGAGCAATATCACCACTGCCGATGTAATCAGGCCATTCCCTTCCTATCGACACACTACTCCCAAGCACCCAGCCTGCCCTCGCCCCCCTGGCGACCTTCAGCCCTCTTTCCATGCGGCCCTCTTCGACCTCGATGCACACAGCCTCCAGGCCATCCTCCACGCCTCGACAGCAACTTCCTACCCAGCACGGAGTTCATCGACCGGCGCCATCACCGACGCATACAACCCAGACTTCTCACACAGCCTTCCGCAAGAACTCTCTTCCGCAGACACGAGCGCCATCTCTCAATGACATCTTTCCCCGGCCCACTCACGTCGCCACGGACAACCGAGCCTGTTGACGGATCAATAAAGTATGCGAATGAGTCACTGCATAGCATCTGCTGCGCATGCTAACTCGAACAGGAACTCCATGGTGACTGTCCCTATGACCTCAGCGGTTTCCAGACAACATTGTCAAGCATTTGCTACGATATGTGCTCAATCCGAAGCTGGATCGGGAACTTGGTGGCAGTTGGCCTGTGATGTCTGCGCAGGTTTCTCAATGGTGCAACATGCTGTCGACGGCGATAGCGAGGGCAATACAGGTCGGAAAGGGACAGGGAAAAGTGCTGTAGATAGCTCTAGTCGTTCACATCAATGCCATACCTATCTTGTCACATGCCCATTCCACCGCCGTGCACAATGAACCTTCCCGTCGCCTACACCCCGTCTGAGCATCCTCCCTCCACCAGAACCACACCGTCCCAGGTCTCCGACACAAACTCTTCACCTTCGCCTCCGCTTCCATCAATTCTCTGCAGTTTTCCAACATTGCCACTGCTCGACCTGATCCTCACCGACCCAAGTCTTGCAAACAAGCCTGGCCGCTCAGTTTCACCACAGTCGTTCGCTCTGCCATATAATGCCTTCGCCCGCCGCGGTTCGTTTCTGCTGCACAGACCGTTCACCGTTCACAGTATACACTTCAGCTCGCAGTACCACGTACTTCTCAGCGCTTTTGCATACTTTGAATACCGACCTTCACCACTTCCAAGCACCCACGACACACTCCAAGCTTCCAACAAGCACCGTACCACTAGGAATACCTTGCAAGTATTCTAGCAAAAGCTCACCAGCTACCGTTTCAAAGGTATGTGGCATTGTTCCAGCATTGTTTCAGTACGATACGCGCCAGGATACTGACATACCTTGTAGGCTCTTCAGCTTTTCGAAACTTCAACCAAACCAGACATTCGCTAGCTCTTCAAACACACTCGAAACTGTAAGTCTAGCCTCCTGACGACACCCTCCCTGCTCTGACGAGGTCGTGTGATTTGGTGCACATTTTGCTATGTTTCTTCATTTCCTATGCGGTGATATTAGTGTAGAAAGATAGTCTCCGTTCCTGACGATACTCACCCTGTGGAACTTGTATGCATTGCCAGCCCTCCTTCCTTACCTTCCTGTCGTCATGTACCCCTGCTGGCGGTGTCCCCTGTCCTCCCATGGTACGCTCCTTCCCCCTCTTCGGTCACATCATCACCGCACCTCCCTGCCTTGTCAGCATTGTTCCGCAAAGCTGGTTAGGTATTCCCTCACCTCCGGTTTATTCCTTCTCTTCCTACGGCACGCTCCTTCCCTGTCCCCAGCCACATCACCACCGCACCTTCCCAACCTTGCCAGCATTGTTCCGCAAGGCTGGCAAGGTAATCCCTTTCCCTTCGGTCGTTCCTTCTCTTCCCACAGCACACTCCTCCTCCCTCCTCAGCCACATTACCACCGCACCTTCCTAACCTTACCAGTATCGTTCTGTGATGCTGGCTAGGTACTTCCCTTCCACTCCAGTCACTCCTCCTCCTCCTCCTCCCACGGCACGCTCCTGCCTGAAACCAGGTCGTGTATCCAGCGTCGCACTTTCCGTTCCGAAGTCCAGCTCTCCAGTGCGGGCGGTGATTCCTGTCTGTGTACGGTACTCGCCTTGTGGAGACTGTGATGTATCGCTGTACCGCAGTTTCCCTGTCAGTGTCCAGAGTTTTTGGTGCTGGCGATGGATCCTGTGTGTTAGCGGCACTCTCCCTGCACTTACTGGGGGTGTATCCAGCCGGGATTGCTCCTTTTTTTCACCTTATGTTCCTGTTGCTGGATAGCTACCTCGTTCTCCACGGTACTCTTCAGCCTGAGACCAGGGCCGTATCCATGCAGTGTGTTCCAGCATTCTGAACTTGAAATCTTGTTTCGGAATCGTTTCAAGCTTGCCACGGCACTCTCCCCCGAGTGCCAGGGCCTGCAACCGTTCCTTGAATCCCATCCACTTCTTCGTGCAATCAGTCGTGCGGCCTCGTCAGCCAATCGTGTTGAAACCCTAACAGAATGTTAGCTGACACTCTTCACAGCCTACCCACTTCAGAAATGCCTGCGGCCCAGACCATCTTCGACAACATCACCGAGGTCTCCGGCCCTGCCGCCTTCAACATCGAAAACTGGATAGGTACTGCCCCGACCTTCATCAACACCGCCAACAAGGCCAAGGCGGGCGGTCCCGCTCTCCTCCAATTCTGGAGGCAGAATCCAGTCGCAGGCTGCGAAAAGGCCTTTGAGTGTGCCTGTACGGAGCGCTTCACAAAGGGGTGCGACGTGGTTCGCCACCTGAAGAACAAGCATTTCGGAGGGAAGATGTTCAAGTGTAATCACTGCGAACTAACGTCGACTAATACCTCGAATCTGAACGGCGCTCACCAGAAGCAGCATCAGGAGGCACCGGAGATGGACAAGTGCGGTTGGCTAGGCTGTACAGCGAAGCCAATGAAAGATAGATCGCAGTTCTACAAGCACATCGTCACGCATGAGGACTCGGACTTCACGGCAAGAGAAAGGGAGAGGGTGAGCGGAAAGGTAGCGGCGCCGAGGGCGCAGAGGATGATGTTGGGGACCAAGGCGGCGACATCAAAGCGTCCGAGGGAGGACAGCACTCTCCAAGGGGAGGCCGGATCGGAGGAGGAGCTCGCTGCAGCGGGTTCATCACAGAGGAAGCGGGCGCGAGGCAGCGCCAACAGCACGACAGGGAGTCTCAGGGCTCCTGCCGGTGCTCTTCAGGGCGTGGCTGGGGTGGAGGAAATGGCAAGGATGCCGACATCACCGGTGGACGAGTTCGGCAGGCCTCTGTGGAGGTATCAGCCGGCGGCAGGCTTTGGCGATGTTCCGGTGAACCCGGAGTTGTTGGCGATGGACCAGGTCGAGGTGTTGCTGCCGAGGGCAGTGGCGCCAGTGTCTCAGGACACTCTTCGGGCGGCACAGGTGGAGCTGCCCAGTGCCGGGATGAACATGAATGGCGAGGACTGGAGTGTGTTTGGTGGCCAGTTGGAAACATCATCCGGGTAGGAGGATGACGGGCACAGCGGTCTCCAGGTGCAGTCCAGCTCCCAGCAGAATCAGCTGGTTGAGCCAACTTTCGACGACATCATGATGGCCGCAGAGGCTGAACTTGGTATGGGGTCAGAGAATGGCGAGAATGACAAGAACAGCTCATACTATATGGGGGACTTCGGGGAGAAGGAGAACTGAAGTGAAAATGTTTCAAAAGCGTTCAAAAGTTCAACTGAGGTAGAGGGTTATAATAATAAGACACTCTGCATCACCAGTCTCAGTCACTGTGTATCGTGTGTGCCATAGCATCTTTCTGTGTACCATGTCATATCACAAGGTGGCGACACTGTGCGTCATGACGAAGGTATTTTCAATGTTCATTGTGTCACACGTTTGGCGTCGATGGGCGGTGGACGCTACCCTGTGCAGAAATGGCAGGCTCAAGACAGTGTAGAAACGTGTGGCGCAGGCAGACAGTAGTGTTGCGCAATGTCACCGTGTTGTATCATGTATGAGAGGAATGAAACATTGGACGACTTGACGTTGGAGGAGAAGTGAGGCTCGAGTCATGATTGGCGACCATGTCGGAAGCAGACCGAAGGAGTTGACGGCGACGACAAAAGGCAGTAACGCTGCAAGCTGCGCATGTGAAGGGAAAATTGCTCTGAGATTCCAGGTACGCTATCTTGGGCACATTGGAAACCTGCAAGTGGTTTGAGTGACTAGAGAGTAAGACCATGACACAAGAGCTTCATTCCACATCTAACTACCCTTCCAATCACCCCAACTCACAACAGCCTACGCCTTAAAGCTCTTCAAAGGATCCGCCTTCCCTCCCTTCCCACTGCCTCCGGCCTTCTTCCCTCTAATCCGGTTCCTCGCCCTCGCAGCCCTAATCCTATTCTCACTCTGCTTCTGGAATCCCACATATCCCACATTCTTGCCATCCTTCTTCCCTGTCGCGCTCACACCTTCGGGCATCAGATACTCAGGCACATGTCTCATCTCCACCCTGACCGTGCCCGGCCTCACTTCCGCGTCATGCCGCAGGAACTGAGCATCTGCCGGGTTCTCCTCGAGATGGCGCTTCAGCCGCTCTGAACGCAGCATCTCCGCACGTAGCTCACGAATGCGCGCTTCACGGACGGCACCGGGCGACACGGCCTTGAGCGCGCTGGTGACGCGGTATGCAAACCCAGTGAGTTTCGCCATGTCAAAGTCGTAGGGAAGCAGCGAAGCGCCGCGTTTTGTCTGTGCGCGCGTGATGGCACTGAGGACGAGCTCGTCGTTTGCAGTGCTGGAGACTGAGAGATGTTTGTGTTTGTAGTGTTGGCTGGTGGGAATGACAAAGGAGAGAGCGAGGCCGGCGCGGGTGGAGCCCCGGGCTGTGCGGCCGATGCGGTGAGTGTAAGAGGAGGGGGTGGTGGGGAGGTCGAAGTTGAGGACGAGGGAGACGTGCTGGAAGTCGATGCCACGAGATATGCCGAATTCTCGTGGTTGTGAAGGTTTGGACTTTTTGGACTTCTTAGGTTTCGATGTGTCCCTAGTATCGATTGTGGTAGAGTCTGTGGCTGCAGTGATGGCTTCTTCAGCGTCTGCTGCTCCGGTCTCTTCGTCGCTGTCTTCGTCTTCTGCTTCTTCGTCTTCTGCAACATCTTTCTTAGCCTCAGCTTCCTTCTCCCTCTTCAGCTTCTTGTTCGCCTTCTGCTTCTTCGACTTCCCGCTCCCACGGCCTTCCTGTTCTCCAATGACTTCATGCTCATCGCTTGCGATTAGAATGTCGTACACATTCTTGTTGAACTCCTCCACCACGTGTATCCTGCAGTTGACTGGAAGTTCCGAGTTCAGTACACAGCTCTTGATACCAAACTGCTCCAGGAACAACTTGACCCTATAACAACGATCGACGTCACCAACAAATACAATTGCCTTTCCTTTCACGAGCTTCAGCTTGAAAAGCGCAAAGAGCAGCAGAAACTTTTCGTCTTCACCGCACTTGACGATGTATTGGCTGACCTTGTTTTGAGATTCCTTCTCCTCCTCTTGCAAGTCCAGAACAACAGGGTTGCGGCAGAAGAGTCCTTTGAGCTTGTCGACATCGGTAGTGAGTGTTGCGCTCGCAAGAAACGTCTGGACACCTTTCGGGATTAGGCTGACGATGTTCTGGAAGTCATCCTCGTAGCCATAAGAAAGAACCAGATCTGCTTCATCGACGACAAGATGTGTCAGGTCTGTAACAATGAGTGTGGAGCTGTTGAGATGCTGTGCTATACGTGACGGCGTGGATATGACAATGTCTGGGGATGTAGCTAGTAGTGCTCGTTGCGCGGGTTCCGAGATTTGTGGTGTGAGGTTCACGCTTCGAATGTCCTTTGCACAGAAGGCAGCAAAGGTAGAGATTGATTTCGTAACTTGGTTCGCGAGCTCTTTGGTAGGTACTAGTATAATGGCGGTTGTGCTCGGTGTCGAATTCGTGCTAGATCGGCGTTTGAGGATAGATTGGAGGATTGGTAGAACATATGCGGCTGTCTTGCCTGAGCCGGTTTTTGCTCGTGCTGTAATCTATTGTCAGCCATTGCCGATCTCACTCTGATACTGATACTGACCTAGTATGTCTCGGCCCTCGAGAGCAAGTGGAATAGCTTTGGCCTGTACTGGCGTTGGCGTAGCATATTTCTCGGTCGCAATGGCCTGTAGCAATCGGGCGTCGAGGCCTAGGGCTTCGAAGGATGGTGCTGAGGAAGTTCCAGCTTCTTTGACTCCAGAGGTGGAGGTTACCTCCTCAGGCACATCGTTGTCATTCAGCTTGCGCTTCATACTGGAATACTGCTGGCGATAGGCTGCGAGAGATGAGACGAGGGAACTCTCAGAGACTTTTTTTCTGGAACACTGATTTGGCACGTGGAAGACGGTTGTGGAGAAATGAAGCTCAAGTCCCTCTAGGCTCTAATTCATATATACGCAGAAGACGTTAAGAAGACTGTAATGGACCAAGATATCTTGATGAATTGCTCAATGTAAGTTACATGAGTAGGCTGCCAATAGTGGCATGATAGCGCTCAAAATATAACCTTCCATGCTCCCTCACGCTCGATAACAAGCTCAATGCCCCAGGATGCAACAAGGAAAAACGTGAAACTGAAAAGTCATGCCTGCTCAACACGAGCTACAATATCAAGCGCCATCTTCAACCTCATGGTGTGGTACAGTACCACCACTCCTTGGTGTTGACGCGATATGAGCCGCGGAGGTCGACCACTCAATGGTTGGGAAATGTGTCTGTGATCGGGATATATGGGATGTTATGTGCTTGCCAGAAGATCAGACATCGCCAGGTCAAGTCATAACCAGTGTCATGTCTCCATGCCGAAGACGCCCTCATCGTCGTCCATCCTCTCATCGGAGTATTTCTGGTCGCGGTATTGAGCTGGCAGAGCTGGAACAGGTGGAATCTCCATTTCAGGCACCATAGGCATGGTCTGGGGCGTACCGATGAGTTGTAGTCCGCGCGCGGCCGCCGTGAGATCGGCACTCTCGTCATCGGAGTAACCTTGCGATGTCGATGGACGAGAACCAGAGCTCCACTGGCGAGCCATGGCATATCCACCATACGAAGGCATGCTGGAAGCAGCGACAGACGTAGCAAGAGTTGACTGGTAAGATCCGACGAATGCACTGTTGTAGCTGTCCCTTCTCATGCGCTGACCAAGATGATCAGGTTTGGCATGCTCGACCTGTTCAGGTGTGGAGGTTCTTGAGCTACGGTCGTCGTCTGATTCGTAGTCAATAGCGTCAGATGAGCCAGAGGCAGCAGGAGACGCGGATGAATTGTCGCTCTCTTCAATGTCCATGCCGCTGATCACGGTGTCATCCTTGTTGTTCATCCCCATCAAGACGGACGCCGCCTCTAGAAGCTGGACTTGCTGATGCTTTGAAATGAGGAGCTTAGAGGTCACCTGCCATTCTGGAGTATGTTCCCAACTGAGATATGATCAGTAAGCAGTGACAGAGTTGAGCACATCTGCATAGACTTACAGATGCTTTGTCAAGCAAGAAGCGTGCTTGTAGCCCTTTCCACAGGTATCACATTTGATATAGCCAGCAGCGGTGCTGGATGACTTTGTCCTCTCCTTTGTCAACTTGGGAGCATCACTGGCTCTCCTTCCACGGTTCTTGATCATCTTGGATAGTGCTGGTCCATCTTCAACAGCTTCTGAGCTCGCAGTGGGTGATTTTCGGTCAACGCAACTGACAAGACGAGCAGAGTCGTTGAACATGCCTTGGGCAGCCTGATTACGGATCGCTGTCAAGGCAGCCGCGCTGACAGGTGTGGCTATCGAGCTCTTTCTACGACTGATCCTATTCGCAGAGTTGTTGGCACCAAGTGTCATGGATGTAGAGAAGTTCTTGGACGAGTAGGAGTTACGGGAGGGAAGGCTGGCTGGTGTGAGATTCATGGAAGACCTGTTCGAACGAGATGTCTGGATCTCCTAGGGTTCCCGTCAGTTTAGGTTGACAGGCTAGAAGAGAGGCCAGGCCATACTCGTGAAGCAGTCATGTTGGGTTGTAGTGTGGTGTTGATTCGAGCACAGGGTGCCAGGTCACCAATGGAGTATTTTGTTCGCTGGGCAGTACTGTCTTGAGACCTGCAAACAGGTTTGCTGTATTGAGTGACGAGGGTATCCTTTGGACAGCCTGTGTAGACAATTGTACTGTGTTTTGGTGTCGTGGCTGAGAGGGATTTCTGAGGAGAGAGGCAGTGTTGTTGATTGTCAGCAAGATGTTGGGGAAGTGTCTCTGGCCTGAGTGGTGTCAGAAAGTAGTCGGATGATGTTATCGGAGACCGTAGCGGCAAAGCAAAGCGTGTTTCAGAAGAAGTGTCAGACGAGCAGAGCAGAGCAGAGCAGAGGACGAGAGCTTTCTACAAAAAAAAGATTACGGCGGAGTCTGGTGACACTGTATTAGGTTGTTGACCGCGGAAGGGAACACATGGACACATGTGAGGGGAATCAATCAGCACGCTGCCCACTACTGCCCACCCAGGTGCGCTTGCAAGCTTGCAAGCTCCACTTATGGATGCCTTGAATTGAGTCTCGAATTGTCGATGCCGCGCACGTTCAGACTGTTCAATTGGCTGCTGCTTATGTCTGCCTCGCCCACTTCTCCTCGCTCTTATCGCTTTCAAAGACAAGTTAGACAACAGACGGTCAGGTCAGGTGGATCGCTGCCTCGCCTCGTCCTGTCTCTACCCCGGTGGGGTAAACAGTTAAAACAGCTCCGCCTCCCATTTCCAGCGCACTCCCGGCTCATGAATCATGGAGTTCTCGTGACTAACCGACCCCTATGTCATCTATGATACTGTACTGACCGTCGTCATGGGTTGGCTGTATCCTTCGTCATGCCCTGGGGGATGTTGTTCGTCGACAACAATTTATTTAACCATCCTGCCATGACAAGAACAAGAGGGAAAAGCATGCCATCGTACCCTGCATACCGTGCACCGCGGAAAGAGCTCGTCAATCTCGATTCCTTGTCCCGAACGGGTCAAGTGCGGGAAGAATGTCGCTCAGCTCAGATGCAGGGGACGGGGAGGCTTGGAAACCAAGGCGGTGTGTGGTCGCAAGTTTCCCACTGCGCAAACATGCTAATTGAACTCTTTATCTCTCTATCTTGCGGCCCAAAGTTTGGGACACCACTATCGCCTCGTTTCCGAATCAGCTTTACCCGCTTTCATGCCATGTCTGGGAACCGAGTCTCGCGCATTGGCAGTTTCGTGAGACGTCTTACTGGTTGCAATGAAGTGGATAGGCTATCGGCATGATACGCCACACTGGCTGAACGTGTAACGCTACCCCTCTTATTTTTTTCCCGCCAATCTTGAGAAACTACGAAGCCAGGCTGTAGACCGGTATACCTTCAGGCTTCAGCACGCCATTGTCCAATGGACACACCATTCGTACTCGCTTGTCAGCCGTCTGCCGGGAAACTAAGGCCAGCCGTATGCAGGTCTTATCTCATCCACCATTGGGAAAATAATGTTCCCTCAGGTCGTGCTCTACACTGACACAACGTGGCACAGCAAAAGCCATCACAAACATATGTCTGAAATTTATTTTTCTACGGCGCTTACAAGCAGAAAATAGAATACGACGATTGCTTCGCAAGCGCCCGCTCGCCATGCGTAGCGACTGACGATCTGGAAAGATCAGCTCTTTGATTGTCGCTGTATAATAATAATGCCTCGTGTTCACGAAATCCGCTAAACTTATCTGGAAACTAGGACATGCATAGTCCATGGATAAGGTTTGTCTCTTCGGACGCGGCAGGTGGCAGTGTAGAGCCCCAATTCGAGTTCATACCTAAGTGCTTTGACCTTGTGTCCCACCTGTCCACCTGTCCACCTAGCCAATGCCACTTACGTCGCCAATTCAGGTCTCCTAACATAGAAATCCGGGGACGCGCCTCAATGGGCGGACTTGGTACCTCTGTATCTTATGGGCTTGAGCCAGAAAAAAAAGTACAGACAGCTTTCAAGACATACTTGTCATCAGACGACCATTGTGCATGTCCAGCTTGATCCACACCTTTCTATGGCCCAAGTCCATGTCAAGTACTCTTGGCTTTCCATCCGGCTATCACGGTGTGCAAGCTGTCCTTTCGCCTTTCGCTGCGACAATTGCAAACCCTCCAAAAGAAGCTCTAGATCGCGCAATCGTGCAATCTGTTGCCGAATTCCGTTCCAGCGATGATGCCTTAATTGTCTCACGTCGCACAACATTCCACAATGTCGTCCTACTGTCCCGCATTTGACTCTCACTCGATCCACCTGTCTCAGTATTGTCTCAAGTCCATACTCAAGCCCGAGGTTGTCAAATGGCTCTCACCAACTTGATCATCGCGTACCAATACCTTATCCGGACCGGCCTCTCCTCCGACAAGATCGCGATAAAGTTCCTTGGCAGCCGCATGGCGTTCGGATAGATCCTCTTTTTTGCGAGTCGCGCTCCAACATGAATCGTGACAAAGTCTCCAGAAAAAGACATCATAATAGACTACTGAACAACCATTGACTCTCGGGAACACACACAATCATTTTCGAAGCTCTGGTCATTGGACGGATCTGTATGCTCACAGGCTAGCTTTACGCCGGACAGACGTCCGATGAATCCTGAGATATCCAGTCTCCATTAGTCCACGAAGATTACAAGACTCTTTCGATATCCACAACGAAGTCAGCATGACACAGTCTTATCAAATAGTGACAATGTCCGGCCGGATCTGAGGCCGGTGTCTCATTCATGAAATCTGATGTGTCGGTGGACCACGAAATATGATCTCATGGTCTTCCGGGCTTTTCAATGATTTCCTGTCGACATGCTTGAAGACTGGTCAACTACACCTTGCGACTTCCGTCCTCTTACTGCTCATCGACACCTTGCCACATCTCGCGTGCACGCCATGCTCAGCTGATCTATTGACATAGGAGCGAGACAAGGCCCCCGACCGGCCAAGCTCGTTATCACACCCCTGCATCGATGTGGGTATAGATATGAATCTCTATGGACTTCCCAAAGCCTGAGAAGTATGATACTCATATATTGCAGCGATGCATAGGTGTGGTTTGAATAACTCTGGCTTCTGTGTGCGCCATTCATGGTTCAGGCCACATCCCGACAAGATGACATGAAAGGCACATCAGCCGAATGCAGCCTGAGGTTGTATTCGCACTACAGACGCAAGCTTGCACAAGCTCTAGGTCTGTCTACACCCTTTCCAGCCAGCTCTCAAGAACTCTCAACACGGCTCTCACAGTGCTTTTACTCCATCAGATGTGCTCCCACTCGCTGTCACGTCGAGTTCGCCGTGACAGCACGAGGTCCCTACTCGACGTAGTCTGATTGTATCGCGTCGCGACGAATAGGTTAGGAGGTTGAAGGTGGTATGAGTAGCACACAGGCTAGATGTATGAGCTTTCCACCAATTGTAAGAAATCGCATTACCAAGAACAGACACTATGAAGCATGCTACCCCTTCGTTGACGCTGCTACTTGCTCCTTGCTACGATCTCAAGAATGAAGGAAGATGGCATGGTAGCAAGTAGTCTATATGTACTGTAGCACGAAGATCCAGGAAATACAATGTCCTACGAAGCTCTCAGGTCGGCCCAGCTTCTCAAGATACATGGTGCACATGCTTTCAGGAAGAACAGGCATGCTTGTGGAAAGTCCTTGCTGATCTTCTCGTCCTTATGGTCGAACTAACTAGACTGACTTGATATCTCGACACCTTTAGAAGCAGCAAGAAAGGATCATGTCACGTGCACCAGCTGCGCCTCCCCGCAATCTCTAACTCTTTCCATCGTCATCGTCCTTTCACGCCGCCACGACCTCTCTCTCACCCTATAACACCCTCATCATCTCTGGAGCCTCTTGCGCAGACCTCAAACCACACATAAGTCGCGATGTCTTCCACCACCAAATACCAGCCAGCGCCCCAGCGCGACTCGGGAGAGTACTCTCAAGCTCCTCCTTCCTACCAAGCCGAGACCTCCACAAATGCGAACGCAAACCCAGGCATGTTCGCTGGCCCACGAAGTGAAGATGACAACATCCCCGACGACTTCAAGGTATGCTTTCATCGCACCCTGTCCCTCATCTCAGTGCACAGCTAACATTCATCTCCCAGTTCGGCGGTTCTGTTTCCGAAGCGACCCTCGACATTCGCATGTCCTTCATCCGCAAAGTCTACTCCATCCTAACCGTCCAACTCCTCCTCACAATGGCCCTCTCCACTATCTCCTTCTTCTCCCCCTCCTACCGGGCCTGGATCCAGACAAACGCCTGGCTCACCTGGGTCTCCCTCTTCGGCGCCATCGGCTTCATGTTGCTGACGTACTGGAAACGCAAGAGCTACCCTATGAACCTCGTCTTCCTGGCTGGCTTCACCGCGCTGGAGGCATACAGTATCAGCGTTATTACGAGTTTCTATGAGAGTAGAATTGTGCTGTCTGCGCTCGTGTTCACGGCTGGAATCTTCATCGCTTTGACACTGTTTGCGTGCCAGAGCAAGTATGACTTCACATCTTGGGTGCCGTACCTCACGGGGACACTGTGGCTATTGATCATCTTCGGGTTCATGTCGGCTTTCTTCCCACACAGCAGCACGGTTGAACTGGGCTACGGTGTCATTGCCAGCTTGGTCTTCAGTGGGTACATTCTGGTCGACACGCAGCTAATTATGAGACATTACCACGTCGAGGAGGAGATTGCTGCGGCGATTAGCTTGTATTTGGACATTATCAACTTGTTCTTGGCGATTCTGAGGATTCTCAACAGTCAGAACAACAACAACTAGGTAGAGAGTGGAATCGAGTCGAAGCAATGCAGGGAATGGAAGAGCTGTGAATACTAGGGCAGCAGACGATCACCATCCAGGAGGCTGATTTGACGAGTAATGACATTTGGAGTTCTGGGACTGTTTCACCTTTGTATGTTTACAATTGGCGTTGATAAAGCCACATAATTACTACGCAGGATTGACACTTACGCATGTTATTGATATGATACTATGTCAGAATGCGGACGGCTCTTGTGTACGTTCGACTGGGAAATGAGCTGAGCACTAATCCCTCAACTGCAGAATCCGACACATGGTATCGATCTGGCTGTCCTTCCTTTCACCATACACCATTTTTTTTTCCATTTCATCATTCATGCTTCCAGACACCCGGCGTTCATTAATCTGGTGGGTGCTGTTGTGACATACCTCCAGAACATTGACCACATTTATATCACGCATCAGCCCTGCGTGTGATTACGATCCAATGTAGATAAGAATCATGATCTCATCAACGTGTCGAATCCCACAGGCTCACGCACAGAGGCTATTCAGCACGCTCTCGATCATGGCATGATGGCCGTACACTGCAACGGCCCTATCTACACTTCTCTGTCACGATGGGCCTGATACCGCCATGGAAATTTGCATTGGAACGATTCTGAAAGTTAAGAAATCTAGGTAGGCAGTGGCTAATGGCTCATTGTCATCCTCGATCATCACCTCCACCACGAAGTGAACACTTCAAGGGAAGAACTGCATGCCTGAACGCCACAATCTAGAATATGGGAAAGTATGACTGAAAGCACTCACCTGCCTGAACGCCTACTTCGATTCCTACCCCTCAGCGGCATCGACAAAGACAACCACTCACATCGCAACAACCTCAGCTGCTAGTCTCCTCAACAGCGATCCTGCTCCGACCTCTGGCCCCGCGCTCAGACGAGGCCTATGTGGCGAGCTGAGGCGTATTTTGTTTGACGGGATCGAGGCAGTGGAAGCAACATGGAGGTATGAAGTTGGTAATGAGTTTATCTGTTTTTGCAGGCATAAGGCTTGGAACGACATTGAGGTCATCAAGTATATTCCCTTATTGTGCTTTCTCGCCCGAACACCACATTCACGATATCGAGATACAGCCCTCAACACTCGCATCCGGATCTGCCCCGATCCCACGCATCCCTTAACCACGACGCCAATCTCAACAACAGTCCTGGCCCGAAGTGAACTGATGCGCACAAAAGTCTAATCCACTCGTATACTGCATATACCCCACCCCAAACCCACTCCAATCACCCGCCTCGTCAGCAGAGAAAGTGCCAGCGGTATGCCACCCGCACGCCTCCGTGATATAGCTCGCCGCGTCCGCGATGCCTTGGTTATTCAGTGCAAAAGGCCAGCCTTCATTCACCTCTGAACATACAAAGGCGACGACGCTACCGCGGATCGAGTAGTAGGCGTTGCCGACTTTCGGGTAGATTCCGGTGCCACCGACCTGGTTTTTGAGGTCGGCGACAGCAGCGTCGCAGTTGGCGTGGTTGAGGGGGAAGTTGCAACCGCACCACGTTCCGCCGGTGGGGACGCCGGAGCATCGTCTGTCGAGGTCGTGGGGTTGGGG
>Ga0058698_10000441_pt1 | contig 23154 bp, 27 predicted proteins | sample AgamicAsSfe_FD_67288 | JGI IMG/M metagenome (GOLD analysis project Ga0058698, IMG submission 67288) | Agave microbial communities from Guanajuato, Mexico - As.Sf.e | ecosystem: Host-associated > Plants > Phyllosphere > Phylloplane/Leaf | place: Guanajuato, Mexico | collected 2012-05-30
GGTGCCGGCCTCTGGCCGGCAGATGTGGGAGCCCTCGTCTCTTGGGCAGACATTTGGAGTGTGAGATGTGAATGCGAGCAGCACCTGAAGCGAGTTCTCAATGTCGCTCGGGATCGTCGTTGTCGTTCTGAGCTTAATTGGCGGGTATTCCGGGAATCGCCAATCAGTATCCGCTCTCTAACCAAAACGCCAAAACGCGTCTTCCAAGTCTGATGTTTGGTGCTTGATGTGAGAGCAATTCAAGCAGACGTTCCCAAACAGTAACCACCATGGCGCCTCCTCATACTGCTTCCGCGACCCGTCCCTCAGACGATCTCGACGACCTCTTCAACTTCCTCGACGCGGACACCACCAACAACACTTCCCAAAACCAGAACACCATCACCACAGACGAGAATGCCGCTCCTCCGACACGCCGGCGGCTAGATGGCGACGACCCGCTCGGACTCGGGCTTGGTATCGACGAGGAAATCAAAGTTCGCAAGCCACGCGCCCCGTTGGCCAAGCTAGATGAGGACAGATTACTTTCGGATATGGGCATACCCAGACTGCGGCGTATAACGAAGGATCGATTACGGTTCAAAGGGAAAGGGCATGAGGTATTGAGGAAGTTGTGTAATTGTTGTGGAAGAACATCTAATTGAAGATACAGTTTCAAGACGTCTCGCGCCTGCTCAACACATATCAGCTATGGCTTGATGCACTATTCCCCAAGGCGAACTTCGCAGACGGCATTGCGATCATAGAGAAGCTCGGACATAAAAAGCGAGTACAGATGATGCGGAAGTCGTGGATTGATGAAGATAAGCCAAAGCCGACGCAAGAATACGACGAGGACTTTGTCGATGTAGATCAAGTGATGCAGCATGGCGAGGATGGCGCAATGGACATTGGGAGAAATGGCAACAACGAAGCTACCCAGAGAGCGCAAGAGAATGAAGGAGATTTGGGCATGAGTGGGACAACAAGTGCGAGGAATCAAGGGCAAATTTCAAGTCCACCGCTCGATGACGACGAGGGTCTATATGATGAGAATGGTCCTCCTGTGGATCGAGAGAATAGAGAAGCTGAGGAACAAGAACCTGATGAGGACGAGCTTGATGCCCTGATGGCAGAGGATGCAGCGAATGCAGATACATCAGCAGCACGGACAGCGAAACATGTACCACCACAAGCACCTGCGGGTGAAGATGACTTTGCTGATGATGAGGAAGCCATGGCAGAGATGAGTATGTGGTGAGAGGGAGCATGCGATTGATGAAGACCAAGAGTGAACCCGTATATAGTATGCACGAGAACAGCCGGGAGCATGTAGAGCATGTAGAGTTCCGAAAGCAGTGCAGTATTTACAGTTTTGGCTATAAATTTATGATTCTCCACCTTAACACCTAGATTACAAAGCCGCGAATCGCCAGCAGGATTTTGGGTCCGCCAGGCGCAACAGGTATGCCAAACGTGCGAACTCTAAGTAAGGGTAGAAGCGTAATGCCTCGTCGTGAATTGTCGTAAGAAAAGGGGGTGACTTTGATTGGTTGTGTTGATTCTCATCTTGACAACTTTCGAATTGGACGAGCGAATTGGACGAGCATGGGTGACTTGACATGACTGCTCGTCCACAGAATCTCGCTGATGATCTAGCAAGAAACGTCCAAGCTTGCGCGGGAGTTCATCAAAAGCGCGACAATCAGACCGTATAGACCTAGAGGGTTTAGCTATGTGCTGATTGCATGTCCCTCCCAGGTCAAACTCACCCAACACTTCAGCGAAAATGAGGATAAGAATCATTCCGACGAATAGTCTAGGCTGTTGTGCAGTACCACGCACACCAGCATCTCCAACAATACCAATGGCGAAACCAGCGGCAAGACCAGCGAGACCGACAGACAAACCAGCACCAAGCTGAATGAAACCAGTGTAGAGAGGAGTGGCCTGCTTAAGGTCGTTGGAGATCAGGACGGAAACGACCAGTCCGTAGATACCAATGATACCAGCCATAATGACGGGAATAATGTCTGGCCAAGATGTCAGCAGATGTCATTGTCCACTACTCCCAAACTGCACATACTCTTGACGATCAGGTCAGGGCGAAGGACACCCATTGCCGAAATACCGACACCGGCCTTCGCGGTACCGTAAGCAGCACCAAAACAGGTGAAGACGATGGCTGATGTGCACCCCATAGCACCGAAGAAGGGCTACGTCCATATGTCAGTCATGCTCCTGCTGATAGTATGCAGGTGACCAGGCTCTTGCCACGGTGTAGGCCTGAATCTTGGTAACCGACGCGCGGCGAGTGAGAAACTTACGGCGTATACTGGGCTATCAGGAAGGACATGTTAGCGTGCTGCGCATTGTAGTATTCATAAAGACGCTTGTAAAGGCTCTGCGCAAATGCTTTGAAGCTTAAGCTTATCTTTGGGCAACGCCTCGTGGAATCATTAGTTTTGCTAAGACATACCAAAGATCTGAGACGGTCGCCATTCTGACTATGTTGGGTGTATGTGAGCTGAAAGCGGTGTTTGTGATTGAAACGATTGAGTTGATGGTGGTTGTCCGATGCTTTGAAGGAGTCTGTAGTCGTCGTGAGGCAAAAGGACTGACGAGACGCTAGACGATTAGGGGTCCACCACGGGCCTGGTCACCTACTTCCCAAATCGGATGCGATTGATCGCCGAGAAATGTCAAAAAGATTATTCACTTCTCCATCATCAACTTTCCCATACCACATCAAGCGCAAAGGGCGAGCGAGCAGCAGTGAACCCTTTCGCATACTATCATCACCAGCATCTTTACGTTACGGAATCAGACTAGAAGCCATGGCCGAAACCACCTCCGCTGCGTATCCTCTCGCTCCTCCCGATCTCGCGCAAGAGATCCTGGACCTCATCCAGCAGGCGTCGCACTACAAGCAGCTGAAGAAGTAAGAGAAGTCATATCAGAATGCGTGGATTCGAGTAGCTGACGGGAAGCACAGGGGTGCGAACGAAGCTACCAAGACTCTCAACCGTGGTGTCAGTGAGCTCATTGTGCTCGCCGCCGACACCTCCCCATTGGCGATCGTCCTCCATCTCCCTCTTTTGTGCGAGGACAAGAACGTACCCTACGTCTACGTGCCCAGCAAGACTGCCCTCGGTCGTGCTTGCGGTGTCAGCCGCTCAGGTAAGTGAATTAGCTAGCTATCTTAGTACGCATGCTGACTATCTTTTAGTCATCTCTGCTTCGATCACCACCAACGAGGCTAGTGACTTGATGAGCCAAATTAGGTCCGTGAAGGACAAGGTCGAGCGTCTGCTCATCTAGATTGAAGAAGTCGGCAGCAGGAAATCATTTGGCGTTGTATCATGGTAGGGTCATCTGGCGCACAAAGTGTGGTCGTCAAAGTGAGTTAGAGTGCATAGTGGTCTAATCACTCAGAAACGTGGAAATTTGGGTATCTTGTAAATACAATATGTTACGGCCCTGTTGACGGTTCTCATACGAAGCTTAAGCTTCTTGTATCATTCCTTTCACGACGTACTCGACGGGAGTCTGTTGGCTGTGTTGTTGTCGCTCGGTGCGTTGGCATGGCCCATTGGCTGTCGTGGTGGCGTTATCGCGGTAGGTGAGGTTACAGTACTGAGAGTCTTGCGCGGTCTCTTCAACGTAGCTGCGGTGACATCGCCGGTCACCTTTGTGATTCCCATCATCGGAGGATCACCCTTCTTGACAAGTTCGTAAAGCCCTATCCTGTGTTAGACGTGCGCCTACTGCGATTGAGCATTTGACATACCTGGTAGCTTATTCGCAGCCAATCTGAACGCATCCCGTATGACCTGCTCGTGTACATCCGCCTTGATCTCGAAGATGATCCTGCTCACCGGCACTCTGGCTGCCCAGTAGTCGAAACTACCCTTTCCTGTACCCATTCTGCTTTCATTGCCTTTCGTGAAGACTGCTGTCCCAGCTGATATCCTCATGAATAATCGAAAGTTCATGCCACGTAGTCGTCGCCGGATAACATCTTCGCCATTTTTCAACTGAGCTGCCGATATTCTTCGATCATGATCTCGCATGCGTAGACCAAAGTCTCCCCATATTAATGTTGTGCCTCTTGTGCTTCCTCCAGTCGGCATGCGAGGTTTCCCTTTGGGATCTTTGAACGTGGATTTTCGATTTGGTATGAGCCAGTTTTGCTGCGGTGCTGTACTCGAGAATGGTCGGGAGGTTTGTGATCTTTGTGAGGTTTGTGGCTGATACGGTGCGCTCGAAAGTGCTGATGTGATTTGGTATGCACATCGGTTGAGATTCGACGGCATAGAGACATGCCGCAGGCGCGAGTAAAGGCATAATCTGTTTGAGGCCATAGTGTCGTCAATTGATATTGTGTATATCGAATGTCGTCTTTCTCCAAGTCGTTCTCGACGAGTGCAAAACCGGAGAGAGCCCGCCGTTGCATGCCAAGTCAGAAGCTCGACTACGCGAACGACTGCAGAAGCACCAGCACGAATGCGCCCAGTCTGTACGGACTTGCGCTTCATGTATCGAAGATGATCCTGGACTCGGTCTACGTCTTCCGGAGCTCACGCGACTGCTCCGCGACACTGATACGGCCTTCCCTTGGGTAATGAGATCATGTCAGGGCTTCCTTCGAGTCTACGAGTCTTTGTACACTTCAAGGACGAGACTGTCTTCGCTGGCGAAGATGTCGAATGTACGATAACCTTTAAAAATGTCGGGTCGACGAGCAGAGACTCAACGCCTGCGAACAATGGCGGCGGTGCAGTATTGCCGGGAACAGCTCGAGGTGCTGTTGTGATAAACCAGCTTAGGTCAAATAAGAGTGCTTTATGCCCAGGCCTTGGACGAACTATATCGACCTCTTCTCAGTCAACAGCACGACCCGCGAGCAAGAACTATCCTGAAAACACACCTACGACGCCGAAGACTCCCAATTGGAATGAAGCAGGGCAGCAGTCTCCGTCTCGTATCGCGAGGCAGTTTCCCAGTCCAGGCAAGGAGCGCAAGCATGGGCATACACGGTCTGTATCCATCATATCTATCGGCAGTGTAAAGGACAGCGAAAGATCAGTAATAAAGTCAAGTAAGACGAATGAAGATACACAGGCTCGACGACCACCTCATACAGAGCGGGCCAGTCAGAGCAGCTTTCAAAGTGTTTATGACTTGGATAGTAGTCAGAGACCTGGACCCAGAACATCTGGAAAGAATTCGCCATCACAAAGGTCTGGCGCCTCGACTCCGATCACATCGCCTGACCGTCCACCCAACAATGCCAGTCCAAGTAAGCAGCGAAAACCCTCGTTCGCCAAAGCGTTTCAAGCACCAGATGTTCCGAGATATCCTTCATCGAAAACAGAGGATACATCGCGTCGCAGCAGTGGGGCAGTTGGTTCACCTGAGAGAGTGCAAGTATCACCTGCGCAAAGTCCCACGGACGTGGTCATCAAGCCGGGCGACATACGACCTCCGAAGGTTCGCAGAGCGAAGCAGTCCATTGACCTGAGATTACCTGAGCCTGTAGACGCTCGTGTATTCAGTATACGTGGTGATGACGAAACACCACGACCGAGCGTTGACATATATAATCTGGGTAACCCATCAGACGAGACCTTGATGTCCGAGGCCCCTTTTGCTCTAGACTCACGGCTACGAAGAACACAATCTAGTCGTCAATCATCCTTCATCACTGTCAACCGACCGCCGGCCATGCAAAGGACAGAAACACTAATGATGGGCTATGTTCAAGTGGCTGGAAAGTTTGTCCTGGACGGTGCACTTGTCAATCGTGCGCCCTTCGAGGACGTCAAGCGTCGAGCAGTAGTCGGTGGTCAGGCCGGCGGAGGCGTCGTCGGGATCAAGCGGAGTAATGGGGATGGCGGCCTGTTTGGTGGATTGAGCTGGGGAAACATAGGAGAATCGATAGGTGATCTACTTGGAGGCGGTCAGCCGAGTAGTATGAGAGAGATGAAAGACATTGCCGACTCTGACAGCATACCACTTCTGACCACGCCCAAGTCAATCTTGTTTGTGGATCTCAAGCTTGCTCCTGGCCAGAGCACAAGCTTTTCATACAAGTTTGCCATGCCGCGAGGATTACCTCCGTCCCATAGTGGTCGAGCTATCAAGGTCTCTTACGACATCCTAATAGGTACACAACGACCAGGCGCAGCTAGAGCTCAAGCTCAACAGCAGATCAGCCAGGTTTCGATACCATTCCGATTGTTCGGAGGCGTCAATGGTCAAGGTGAAAGTCTTGGCCATGACTTGATGTCACCGTATATTATACTCAAGGAAAAGGCTATAATACATCCTCTCGACCCTAGCACGCCGAGACCTCCAATCCAGGATGAAGTGGATGCATCGCAAAGTGCATCCCAAGCTGCGGACTTTCAAGAATATGTGTCCCAGTTATTAGCTTCTTCTGGTGACTCGGATCATGGCCTCCTGTCCCCCTCTGCCGAAGTTGTCCCTCAGACGCCACGAACCCCCATGACACCAAGGCCTACATCCCGTGACGCATCTCATTCTTCCTCACCGCCTTCCTCAACACCATCTGCACGAGCCCTCGTCGATTATGCTATTCGATGGGCTGGTTTGCGACACTCTGCTATCTACTCTCCGACGACCTTCAATATCGCACGGAACGCCATTCCAATTGCTATTCTCAAGATATCTCGATCAGCCCTCCGTCTTGGCGACCTTCTGATCTGCATACTGGACTTCGCAAAAGCAAAGCTGCCATGCTATGCTGTCGAGACAACTCTCGAGAGCAGCGAACGCGTTGATCCGAGCTTAGCAATTCGAAGTTCACAGAGTATAGAACGAGTAACACGTCGCGTGTGGGCAAAGACGGCCGATTGTACAGTTGGTGCTGAACGATCTGCCATTAGCTTCCAGATCCCGGCAGCTGGCACGCCGAGCTTCACGACAACCGGCGTTGGTGTAGAATGGTGCCTTAGAGTCGAGATCGTGGTCGGTACACAATCCAAACGAGATTCGCAGCTTCACAAGCAAAGGAGTACGAGTAGTGCGACACAGGCAGATCACACGTCACCAGAAGGCGCGGACGAGCACGAAGATACTGATGCTGATCCGTTGAATGGTCACCACAACGATGGTGGTGATAGTGATATCGCGGCCAAGAAGCTACCAGTCGTGTCCAACGCTCTACTCGAGGTCGTAGAGGCCGACGAGCGTGGCGCCTTGCTAGCCCCAAAGGTGCGCCTACACTGTGAAAGTTTTGAGGTGGTCATTCCGCTGCGGATCTTTGGAGCAGGCGGCGGAACATGGAACGGTGGCAGCGGAGGTGGCACCATTACAAAAGAAGCCAGCGAGGACGGCCTGGCTGTATGATAGATGAGTCTACGATGACTTCGAAGATGACAAAGTGGCGAAATGTAGTGCAGATATCCACGTAATTTATTCTTACTCGATATGGCGAAACGAGGTTAATGTCAACATTTCTTGCTTTTCTGACCGTACGTCTCATCTCGCCTTCCTTGACCCTCTCCAGTCTATCGACTTGTCCATCACTACTCTTCTTAATGTCTCGATGCCTACCACGTCGAAACAAAGGCAGGTATGAGGATGGTGACAGCTAAGATCAGCCCGGGTGCGTTCACCTATTTCAGTGGTAGTCATGCATACTTGTGTCATACCCTGACCTGTCCTGTATAAGATGTCGCGAGCCAGCCACGTTTGTCCTCGAAGGTCGAGAAGCCCGTCGTCGTCGTCGTCGTAAGATCCAGCCGGGTAAATGTGTGTGTCTCGTTGTCCTGAGATCGAATTCGGCCGAGGCGTGAAGTCATCGTCAGCTCGGTACATGTTTGACCCGGAAGTGTCTTAGCACAATCTGTGCTTCTTGACCTACTTGTGCTGCAGGGTCCTATCGTCTCCAAGAAAAGAGCATACGGGAATCCTATCTGCACTCAAGTCATAGCTTCCCCTGCAAGCGACTTCAACTCCGCCTCCAGAAAAACACACATCCTCGAAGTCTCCCGTGCCACCTCACCATGCCTGACACCGTCATCTCCCTCTTCAAGCTAGATGGCCAGACCGCCATAGTTACAGGCGGAACCCGGGGCATCGGCGCAGCCATGGCCATCGCCCTCGCCGAAGCCGGCGCAGATATCGTCCTGCTCCAACGCGACACGACAACCACCACTACCTCTGAAGCGGTCCAGGCCCTCGGCCGCAAATGCACAATCTACACCGCCGACCTCTCCTCCCGCGACTCCCTGACCTCCGTCCTGCCCACCATCCTCTCCGAGCAGAAACGGATCCACATCCTCCTCAACTGCGGCGGTATCCAACGACGACACCCGGCCCACCAATTCCCCGACGAAGACTGGGACGCCGTGCTCCAAGTGAACCTAACCTCCGTCTTCACCCTCTGTCGCGAACTCGGCGCGCACATGCTCGCCCAGTCGCCTATGGACGCCTCCAACCGCCGCGGCGCAATCATAAATGTCGCGTCGCTGCTCTCTTTCCAAGGCGGCATCACAGTGCCTGCGTACGCAGCGTCCAAGGGCGGGGTGGCGCAGCTGACCAAGGCACTGAGTAATGAATGGACCGGGAAGGGTATCAGTGTCAATGCGATTGCGCCGGGGTATATTGCCACGGAGATGAACTCGGCGTTGATGAAGGATGAGGCGAGGGCGGCGAGTATTTTGGCGAGGATACCGGCGGGGAGGTGGGGAGCCCCGGAGGACTTTAAGGGGGCGGTGGTGTTTTTGGCGAGTCGGGCGGGGGGTTATGTTAGTGGGGAGATTTTGGTGAGTACAGAAGAGAGAAGGGGTGGGAGGGGATGATGTGTGCTGACATTGTTCTAGACCGTTGATGGTGGGTGGATGGGACGATAGTGCTCGTCTTGTTGCGAAGATGGAAAGGAGAGTCGCAAAGTGACACTGGCGAGGATTGTTCATGATGCATGAAAACAGGAGTTCTGACAGGACAAGCAGAATGACCTTTTGGATGAATTGTCAAGACAGTACGAGTAATGACTGGATGATACGACGAGCAGCACGACCATTTGCAAGACATTCAGAAACGCCAGATTACATGCCAGACTATGAAGATCTACTGCCTCGCTAGCACTACTGGTGGAACATTCAGCCCATATATGCCATGCTGGCACGACGCCACTTGAGACTGAAATGCTGCACGACATCGAGGAAATGTACCTGAACTTCATGCTCATAGGACATTATAAGATTAGTCTATAGAGAGTGTCACATAGATTTCGCTCTGGGCTCTGTTGTATCTGAAAAGCACAGCTAGAAATGCCGACAATAGCTTGGTAGCCTACGTTTGGACAGCTGCTACTTGCCGTCAATGCTGCGTAAGTGTCATTCGTGCCGAGAAGTATGCTGGAAATGGAGATATCGAGCCATCCTTCACCAATCACTCTCGAAGACCAACCAGCCGCAGCATACTCGAGACCAGGAGAAGGTGAAGTATGGCACCATGCTCTCCGCAATCTGTATTTCTGTTGACCAGCAAAGTCGACTCCAGATAGCTCTCCCTTCCATCCTCATGTGGAACCAGGAAAATATCGTTCGCTCAATCAAACCCATTCACACTCATCTCGACACCTCATTCCTCTCAATCATCTTGTCACGTATCCTCTGACGATACCTCTCATCTAGCAGCCCGTCTACTCGCACGCTTGCCTCTGTCCGACATCTTACTGCTGCCCTCCGCCCTCTTTGCAGCGCGTACCGCGCCTTTCCCGGTCTTCTTCTTCGGCGCAGCCACGTTCTTGCGAGGTGCGTACTTACGTGCTGACTTGCGGCTGAGTGACAAGTCGTTCTTCTCTTTCGCAGTACGCACAGCGACTTCTCGGGTCTTCTGCTTCTTCGCAGACACTTCCGTTTGGACAGTGCCTCTGCGTGCACGTTTGCGGCTGAGTGAAATGTTGTCCTTGTCTTGATAGTCGCTCTCGTCCCCATCTTCGTCCTGGGTGTCGGTTTCGGTTTCGGTTTCGGTCTCGCTCGCGCTGTCGTTCTCGTCCTGACCCTCATCCGCCGAAGTAGAAGTGATATTGGAATGACGAGCATTTTTGGTAGTCGCTTTCTTCTGCACAACATCCCTGCGCGCTCGCTTGTGGCTCAGTGGCATGTCGTCTTTGTCGTCGTCGCCCGAAGGAGCAGCCACAGCAGCGGTAGAGGGTGCATTCTCTGTATCCACTGTCTTCTGCACAGTAGCCTGTCGTGCTCGCTTGCGGCTTAGTGGCATGTCATCCTCGTCGCCGTCTTCTTCTACAGCAGTAGTAGTGACAACGTCACGCATGATTGTCGGCGCAAATACCTTCTCCTTGCTACCTATTGTGCGTCCTCGCGTGTGACGGAGTGGCATGTCATCTTCATCCTCGCTCTGCTTGGCCTGTTCTTCAGCTTGGAACGCATCGTCTTGGATACTACTCAGCACACTGCTCTGTGCATCGTCGTCAGATGTGGAAGTGTCGTGGGTTATCTCTTCGTGGTGCTCAACGGGCTCTTCCATAGCGGTGTCAACATCGTTTGCGCCAAGCTCCTCGCTCTGGTGGGTTCTACACTCGCTGCATGCAATTGTCGAAGCATCATCGATGAAGTCCTCCATTGATCCAGTCTCGGACTCATATGCACCGTCGGGGTCCTGTCCCTCTACCTTCTGACCTTCGGCATGACCAGCCGCGATCGCCTCATCGTCGGACTTCGCCTTGTTCCAATTGACTCCAACCTGAACCCAATGCACCACACTCCCACCTTCACCACTCTTCAAGACAGTCCATCCATTCATAACCTCGCCCCGCACACCGTTCGTTAGCTTCTCAAAACTCGTGTCCGTCTTCTTCTCCAGAACCTCTTTGAACGCCTCGTAGGCTGGTTCCCAACCACTCCCAATGTCTGCACCTGGGAGGAACCTCGTCTTCGCGGTGGTCGCAGAGGTGGAGTAGGTCATGGTAGCAGCGTAGAAGTTGGTGGTTGTCGCGACGGCGGGCTTCTTCGACTTTGTAGTGACTACTTTGTGGTAGATCTAAAATCGAAAAGAATCAGCTATCATGATCGCAAGGAGGAGAGAATGGTCGCCACGTACACGAATGCGAAAGCGCTGTTTCAAGGCGTCGAAGATCGTGAGGACCACATCATACAGGATCGAATCTTTGCTGTAGACGCTGTAGTTGGCTGCGCAGCATCATTATGGTCAGTCTCGACACTTCCGATACAAACACGTTGTGGAATACCTTTCACCAAATCTTTCTCCACCAGACTAAGCGTCTTGCCTTTGCCCTTCTCGTTGCCCTTCCTTTTGACCTTGGAACTTCCCTTCACATTCCCATTGAAGCTTGCGCCCTTTCCGCCTGGTCCATACACCAGCCGAGGACTCATCTCAACTCCAGTGATCTCACCCCACTGCCTGATAAGCTCTTCCAACCTCGAGGGTTTCCGCATCGGTGTGCGCCACTCATACTTCTTCGCGCCGTAGCACCGCCTCTTGATCGTGCAATCCTCAAGCCAATCCCATGTGACAATGTTGAGCTTTTTACTGTCATTGCTGTTACTGCTGAGTTTAGTCTTGGTCTTAGCATCGTCAAGCTTGATGGCTGCAAGCACGGTTGGGTGTTCAACTTTCCAATTCTTCTCGGAACAAATAACGTGCGTGGTGGAGTTGTTGAGACGCATTACTTGGCTGCCGCCGTGGTACTTTATCCATTGTCGAATCTTGGAGGTTGGGTGACCGAAGTCCCCGAGGACGAGGATGGTGCATGCGGAGAGGGCTGGCATGATGGCTGTATCTCTTGATGTCAACCGTCAGGCGTAGATTGCGATCTTGAGTGCTGATGGTAGTGTGCTGTGGGAAGGAAGGCGATCGGGCCAAGGCGTGCTGTTTAGGTATTGCCGAAACAGGACGTGGAAGAGGTGACTCGTGATCTTTCTGTTGTAGAAAAGCAAATGATGATGCAACAGAAGACGATGCAGAATTCCTTGCACGATAGAGAAAACAATATAGTGGCAGAAACAGAAAAAGAAAGAAAGAGTAGAGGAGACCGGCGAAGTTCTTATAGATCTTCGCCAAATCACTGCTAGATCCCATATGCAGGGTCACGTTGGCGCCAGATTCCGTAGTGAACGAAGAAATGAAGAGCGGACAGAGCGTGAATCTGCAGGACAGCACACACATTGTGCACGACCAAACTTCACTTTCGTTTCTCTTGTGCTTTTCACGGCAGAAATACGTACCGGTTTCTGTCAAGAGATATTTTCCTTATACTTTGTGGTGTACACTGTCTGTGTAGCTACAGATCGAGTTCGAGATCGAGATCGATGTCGATGTCTTTAGTCTGACATGCTATGCAAAGTACGCCTGAAACCAGATCCAGACATGCAAAACTTGCCGAGATATGCGACCATATGCATGAAGATTTTACAGCGCCGGGCTCCAGATTCTGACATCATGCGTGAACCTCTCAATCAAGCTCTTACAGCTTTTGCAGCTTTGACAAACTCGCGGATCTTGTCAAGATCCTGTTTGCCATTCGCGTCCTCCACCCCGCTGCTGACATCCACGGCCACCACACTGTTTGCCGTGGCTCCCAGCATCTCAATCCGCTGTTGCACATTGCTGGCATCCAGTCCACCAGCGAGGACCACCCTAATTCCAGTATCCTGCTCAAGCACAGCTCGCAGATTGTCGAGGTTCACTTTCTCTCCACTTCCTCCAGCACCAGCGTCGACGAGAGGCATAGCATGATAGCCTCGGACGCCTAAGCCAACGTCGTCAGGTGAGAACTTGTGAAGACATGGCACAGGTAGTAATGATGCCCATTCCACAGGCTCAGTTCCGTGAAATTGGACGAGATCTAAGTTGAGTGTACGTTGTTGTTCTAAGACGTATGAGAGAGGTTGGTTCTGGAAGACACCTACAAGTAGAGCGTGATGCGGTTTATGAATTTGATTTGTGGCTGCATGGTCGAAAGAGTTGGATGCGGATGTGGCGGGAGAGGTGGTTTGCCTGCCAGAAGTGCCAGAAGATAACTTTTTGGTGTTGTGTACGACCTCGGATATGGCAAGTCCAATTTCACGGCTTACACAACGTTTGCGCCCTTCCACCAGGATGATGCCAATAAGATCTGCGCCAGCTTCGATTGCGGCTCTCGCTGCTTCAGCTGATCGTGTGCCGCATATCTTCACCAGTAGTTTTTGCTGCGACGGTTGCGACTCTGCTGCAGATCCACCACCGAGTAGCTCACGGATGAACTCGGCAGTATTTTTTGCCCGCATTAGTGCTTCGCCCACAAGAACAGCACCAACACCATTGCTTTGATACACCTCTACATCCTTCGCACCCGATATCCCACTCAACGCGCAGACTATCGTTCCTGAAGGTACCCCGCTCATGAGGCGACTAGTCGTGTCAAGGTCGACCTCAAAGTTAGCAAGATTGCGGTTATTAACGCCAATGACTTTCGAGCCAAGCTTGACAGCGACCTCCATCTCTTCAACAGTATTGACCTCAACCAAAGGTTCCATGCCAAGTGATTGCGAGTAATGGTATAGGCGCGTCAGTGTGGCTTCATCGAGCATCTTGACGATCAAAAGAACGCTGTCTGCACCTGCTAAACGTGCCTCCAGGATTTGATACTCGTCGAAGACGAACTCTTTTCGCAAGACAGCAGGTCTATTGGGCATACCTTCGAGTGCTTGACGAGCCGCACGAAGGTCGTCGATACTGCCTTTGAACCAATCAGGCTCCGTAAGTACTGATATGACACTTGCCCCAGCTAACGCGTATGTTCTAGCTTGCGCAGGCGCGCATGTCGATAGTGAAATTATGCCCTTAGATGGCGACGCACGTTTGATCTCAGCCATGAGAGAAAGTGGGTAAGGTGATTGTTTGAGACGATCCGCAAAAGAGATCTGAGGAGGCGAAAGAGATAGATCATACGCTGCCTGCAGATCGGATGGTCTTTGTGATGGTATTTCTTTCTGTGCTGCCACAAGCTCCTTTCTTCGGTCGAATATCTTGTCTAAGATTGAGGGTGACTTATCTTTCTGGTTATTGTTCTCGTGTACGCCACTCGTGGCTGATGTCTTCGTGGACTCCGCATCGCTGTTTGGCCAAGTCCCTCCTTGCATCTTCAGGAAGTTTTTCAACATTGTCCGACCTTCCTCTGTGAGAATACTTTCAGGGTGGAATTGCACTCCCTCCACTAGGTACTTCTTATGTCTGACACCCATGATGACTCCCTTCCCACCATCAGGTCCTTTGGCTATCCAAGATGACACCTCGAGACAGTCTGGTAATGTTGGATGCGTGCCAGCAAGTGAATGGTATCGTGTGACAGGTAGATCTTGTGGTAGGCCAGCGTATACGCCTTTGCTATCGTGTCGTAGTGGTGATGTCTTCCCATGTAGGATCTCACCAGTAACATCAACAGTGCCACCGAAGGCCGAGAACATACATTGTCTAGATGTTCAGAATCAGCTCGCTTGATCATACTCGTCTTCTTGTTTGCGAAACACGTACTGGCCCATGCATACGCCCAAGATTGGCACTTTCCCGGCGAAGTGTAAGATAGCCTCTTTACTTATGCCGGAGTCGGTGTCTGGATGACCTGGACCTGGACTAATGACAAGCTGTGTCGGTTTCTTGCTAATGAGCTCTTTCAATGTGATTTCGTCATTTCGGTACACTGTGACCTTTGCGCCTTCCAGCACAAGATATTGATAGATGTTCCAGGTGAAGGAGTCGTAATTATCCACCAGAATGAGGTTTGAGGCCGTGGACAGTTGCTGGGCGGGTGCGGGATGACGGGGTGAATGATCGATAAGCTCGAGAGAAGGCATCTTTGAAAATGCGGCTGCTGTGACTCGATCGCAAGCCGTGTAGCGTACGTGTGAAGAGTTCGCAATTGCTTGTTTACTGTGCAGTCGCGCTCAAAGGAGGGATTGCGCTGAAGACTGCCGGAATGTCTTTATGCAGATGGTCTTCACGCACGTTAAAGATTGAGTAGACTCATAACTCCGAAGATGATCTACATCAGGGTCCAGATTCTGAAACAAATTTGTAACACTACGTCAAACGTATGCACATCTGCGCGCTATACTCATTGTGCCACGAACTACATCATGGACAACACCGAGGCACAAGAGAAGCGACGGAATACATTACAACGACAAGGGCCTATGGCATCTTTCTTCACGGCACCAGAACCTATCCAGAAGCTATTCAGCAAAGTTCCACTAGTTAAATATCCAGCAAATGAGTTACCGCATCGATCGCGGCGGTGTTTGAGCGACAACGTGCTATACATATTCACGACAGAATCCGGAGCACGCATGGACGCTCCGTCGTTCAACCCTGGCTGTCTCAAGTGGCAGGTGAGGAGACAGCTTATACATATTGACGACGTAGCTCACAGGGTGATTCATACATCTAGACATATCTCAAATTTCTCGATGTCCCCTTCATCACCAAGCCTTCCTCAAACCATGCGTCACCTACTGGCGCTTTACCATTCCTGCTTCCGAAGACCTCTCCCGACCCAATACCATCACCAAAGCTGGAATCTTGGCTGAAGAAAGAGCTGCAGAAAGAGCAACGAGCCGTCCAGCTCCGTCAGCAACCATATCTTAGCTTAATGGCACAGCCCATACGCCTGGCATATCTGCATGCATTGTACCTCGATGATGAGATCTTTAAGAACGTAGCCGCGCCATATTACATACATCCCAACAGCTCAAACCCTATAGTCCGTGCAGCGATGGCACCGTCCCTTCGCGGCGCAGCATTAGAGCAACTCTTGGCGTCTCAACCCTTGACGACAGACATGCCAGTACTGGACCTCGAGCGGGTGTACCAAGACGCAGATGATGCTTTCGAAGCACTAGACACTTTGCTTGGTGCTCACAAGTGGTTTGCCTCGATTCAGGACGAACCCCAGCAAGAGGCGCATCAGGACGATTGCAGCACCTCCAAAGACCAGCAAGAAACTCCCGGCATGCTTGATGCCTCGGTCTTTGCCTATACGCATGTCATCTTGACACTCTTTGCCTTTTCGAGTGATGCCAGTCCGGCTGGACGGCTAAGAACATCGATCACGGGACGAAGTAGTCTTCTTGATCACCACACCAGACTTGCTAGGCAATATTACCATTCGCCTCGGTGATTGCATCGGAAGGTAAAAAAGAGGAAGATCTTTGTCCATGAAATGTTTCAGGAACAGCCCGTCCGCGCTCTTCCCTATGAGCTCGACGGGAAGTTTTTTAGACTTCGTGATGTTCTGCAGATCAGGTTGCTTAGCTTTGAAGTGGAACCGCAGAGGCTATCATTCACCCTCGGACGCTTCCAATCCGAAAAGCCGATGTCACGATCGTATGCGAATGCGAGCTGGACATGGACAAGTCACTCTGTGCACAAGATAGCATGGCGAGGTACCTCAGTACATTTACGGTCCTCAGGAGGCCTCATCCCCGTCACCGTCATCGAGCTTTCCGTCCTTCTCGCGGGAGCAGCGGATGCAGATCGCCAGGAATCGATCACGATTAGTGACTTGCGGCGGATTATAGAGGTGGCGTGCGTATAGAGCCAGCTGGTAGAATTGTAGTGATTAGTATTCGCGATGTGAGAGCAGACAGCAGGCTAAACTTGAAGGACGATCAATCTGGGGACGGGATCTTAAGTATGGGGAAAATGAGCTGGAGAAGAGGAGGATGCATCAGTACCGTAGACCTTAGCCGAGATAAGAGTAACGTCTCTCGAGCACTCCGAGAAAGCCCGAGCGGTATGGCAAATCGATGCTCGATTGCTCGATTGCGCTTGGCCGCTACCACACCGGCGTCACCGCGGCCGTCGCATTCCTTGCCTCGTTCCTCAAGCACGTCACACGAAAGTGATATGCCCTTACATACTTTATCCTCCTTGTTGTCCTGCTTTCTTCTGTGATCATTCTAGCGCTACTCCACAATCTTCCTTGCGACTCCTCCTCCGCATCTCTCTCTCCAGCTTTTCTATAAACGTGGGCTATCCCATCTTTTTACTGCTCTTCCTGCTGGGCATCACAAAATCTTTCGGGTCTCACCTTTGTTAAACATCCCGGCACTCACCTGCGCCTGCCAGATTCATCGCCAGGGACAAACAAACATCATTCCTCATCCTTATTACCCCTGATCTCCCACGCCACCGCATTGCCATCAACATTCTATCTTCAGAAATAACCTCACCTTGAGCCTTCACAGCAATACAGCAGTGTCTTGTTCGAGATCCTTTCCAGACTCAGAATCCTGCAATTCATTGGGAGAGCAGATTACACGACATCAGACACCGTCCAGCAAGCGATGAGTGGGCAATACCCGTTTTCCGTCAACCGACCAGCTTTCAGTCCGAGCTCCTCATCCTCCTCTACCTCATCAGCCTCTTCACTATCTACACCTATCGAGATGCCTAGCTTTTCGATGGATTCATTCCACTTCCCCGGCGCAGCAGCACCTCTACCCTCACCCTGCCTCGAGCAGCAACACCAATTCTTCTCTGCACCACAACAACCATTCAACACACCGTTCGGCTCACCACTAGACGCACGCCCGACACAACATTTGTTTCAAGAACAACATCAATATCAACAACACCAGCAGCAGCAGCAACAGCAACAACCAAGATACAATCTTCGCAGCCATGCGCAACGACAGCATCAGCAGCAACGAACGAGCAACGCTGGTTTTTCAAACCCAGCACAGCAGTTTCCAGAGTCTCGGCGGTATAGCAACGACGATTTTGAGAACCCAATTCAACAGCGGCAGTCTTCGACAAGTAGCACCGGCAGCGAGGCCAATTTACATCTTCGGGACTTCAGCCTGATCGCGGAGGCAGCGAAGCGAGCACAGATAGCAGTAGTCACAAGAGATCTCGAGGAGATGGAGTTTTGAGCGGGAGGGAGGTTATGATATTGTTTGCATTTGCATGAGCATAGGCGTTTGGGCACAAGCATGATGGCATGTAACATATGAGTATTCAGATGGCGTGCGGGCTAGCTTAGTCGTCCAGGACTAGAAGTGTTCAGTTGACAGAGATCACTATATGTAATATTAGTACTGCTTCATTGCAGAACGGCAGAGTTTCAACACGATCTTGCAAATTGACAGTGATCAATTTCGCAATGTATTGCAGGTAGATGGTGTTTCAAATTAAGCTTACGTCAAGCTCCCTTCCTCTCCATCATCACATGTTGGTCGTCATTGCCCGATTAGGCACATCGATTGGATCAACGCGTACCGCGAATGCCACTTCAGAGCGATGCGGATTGAAATAATTTCACCAGCACTTACCGTACAAGATGCCGTCCGACATTCGCAGCTTCTTCGGGGGCAAACCAGCTGCCGTGGAGGAGAAGGAGCCTGCGAAGAAGCCTGTTCGTGTTTTATGCACGCCATGTCAACATAAAGATCGCTGATCACAATGCAGGCAAAGAAAGGTGGACGTTCTCGCAAAACCCTCGATGACAGTGATGACGAGGTTACAGTCAAGAAAGTTACGCCCAAGAAAGCTGCCGCCAAGAAGCGTGATCCAACCCCAGAAGGTGAAGACCAGGATGCGTCTGAATACTTTGGGAAGAGTAAACCCAAGCGCTCGGCACCATCGAAGGCTGCACCAGTGAAGTCGGAGGAAGTAGCCACACCAAAGGCATCATCTGCGAAGAATGGAACAAGCAAAGGGACAGGTCGTGCGTCAACGAGAAAGAAGGCCGGGGTCAATTATGCTGAAAACGAGCAAGTCAAAACTGAAACGGCTGTCGACCAGGATGAAGATGAAGAGGAGATTACCGCCCCTGTCAGATCGAACGGACATGGGAAGATGAAGAATGAGAATCTTGAGGAGGGTGATGACGATGTCAAACCGACGAGAGCTTCGGGCAGGAAGAGTGCACAGGCCAAGATCAAAGAGGAAGATGACTTTGACCCGGATGAAGAGGATGTTGACATGAAGGACGTGGAGCCCGAGGACGACTTCTTAGTACCGGATGAGGATGAGCATATCGAGGTTGCCAAGCCAGCGGCGACGACCAAGTCCAAAGGCACAGCTGCAAGGAAGCGCAAGTCAACGGAGTTGGAAGACGATGACGACGAGGACGAGGAGGTCGCTGTGAAGCCTAAGAAACCTAGAGCATCTAAGACTTCGACACCAAAGAAACCGGCGGCGAAGAAGGTCAAGGCAGCAGACATACCAGAAGATTCGGCAGCACAAGCCATCTTTGACAGCATACCCCTCGTCCGTCCACCTACTCCTCCGCCCAGGGACGGCGAGTCGAAGAAGTTCGACTTCAAAGCAGGGAATGCCAATTCGGGTCCGCCGCCGGGTGGCGCATTGGAGCTTCCTGAAGGAGCGGAAAATTGTCTTGCCGGCTTGACGTTCGTCTTCACCGGCCTGTTATCGCATTTGCAACGTGAGGACGGACAAGCACTAGTCAAACGTTATGGTGGCAAAGTGCTTGGTGCGCCGAGCTCAAAGACGAGTTATGTCGTGCTTGGAAGTGATGCCGGACCAAAGAAACTTGAAGTCATCGCCAAGAACAACCTCAAGACTATCAATGAGGAGGGTCTCTTTGAGTTGATTCGCCGTCTGCCGGCTAATGGTGGCAGCTCAAAGGCAGCCGCACAAAACGAAGAAAAGAAGGATAAGGAGATGAACAAGATCAAGGACATGGCAGCTCTTGCTGAGAAAGAAGAGAGAGCTGCCGCAAAGGCCAGCGCCAATGCGCCACCACAGGGAAGAGCAGCGAAAGACGCAGCACCTGTGACAGGGCCAGACACAAGATTATGGACAGTCAAGCATGCACCGTCACAAGTTGCACAAATCTGCGGCAACAAGGCTCAAGTCGAGAAGCTCACCAGCTGGCTTCGTGCTTTCCCTAAGAACCTCGACAAAGGTTTCAAGCTCGGTGGTCCTGATGGGTCTGGTATATTCCGTGCTGTCATGATTCATGGACCTCCTGGGATTGGCAAAACGACTGCTGCACATCTCGTCGCAAAGCTGGAAGGGTATGATATCGTCGAAAGCAATGCCAGTGATACTCGAAGCAAGAAATTAGTCGAGACCGGGCTTAAGGGAGTACTTGACACGACATCACTGCTTGGCTACTTTGCAGGGGATGGTCAGCAGGTCGCAACCAACAAACGCAAGTTGTGCCTGATACTGGACGAAGTCGACGGTATGTCGGCTGGCGATAGAGGTGGTGTAGGTGCACTCGCGGCAGTGTGTAGGAAGTCGAAAGTTCCTATGATACTGATCTGCAACGAACGCAAGCTGCCAAAAATGAAGCCCTTCGACACATGCACATTCGCATTACCATTTAGGCGGCCAACAACAGAACAGATCAGATCTAGGATCATGACAATCATGTTCAGAGAGGGAATGAAAATGCCAGGCAATATCATCGATGCTTTGATTGAGGGAACTGGTGCAGATATCCGTCAAATCGTCAACATGGTCTCCACCGTCAAGCTTGATTCACAGGCAGAAGACGCTGCAGCCATGGACTTTGACCGCAGTAAGCAAATGTCAAAAGCATGGGAGAAGTCTGTCATACTGCGACCATGGGACATTGTTAGCAAGATCCTCGGTGGTGGCATGTTCGCACAGACAAGCAAAGCCACACTCAACGAAAAGATCGAGCTATACTTCAACGACCACGAATTCGCCTATCTCATGCTGGCGGAGAACTATCTCGGGACGAATCCTATTGTTGCTTCGAACTACCGCGGCAAAGAACAGGCACTGAAGAAACTCGAGCTTGCAGACAAGGCCGCCAACAGTATCAGTGAAGGCGATTTGGTAGATCGCATGATTCACGGTCCAGAACAGCAATGGAGTTTGATGCCGACGCATGCCATTATGAGCTTTGTCAGACCAGCCAGCTTTGTCTCAGGCAGTATGGCAGGTCACGGAACAGCCTTCCCACAATGGTTCGGCAAGAACAGCACACAAGGTATGCTTTTCCTGTTTCTCTAACACGTTTCCACCGGCTAACCACTCTTCCCCGACAGGCAAACTCACGCGCATGGTCAAAGAAATCCAAGGCCACATGCGCCTCCGCGCCTCGGGCGACCGTCACGAAATCCGCCAACAATACGTGCCTTCACTCTGGTCGCAGATGATCCGCAAGCTGGAAAACGAAGGCAAGGACGCTGTCCCGGAAGTCATTGAGCTGATGGACAGTTACTTTTTGACCAAGGACGACTGGGATGCCGTTATGGAGTTGGGTGTTGGGGGCATGGATCAGGATAAGGTCAAGATCGAGAGTCAGACGAAGGCCACCTTTACGAGACTGTGAGTTTTTGCCCTCCCTTGCTTTCCGAGCCCTTCCTTTCGAAAGTACCGCTGACCTCTGCTAGCTACAACGCCCAATCCCACCCCCTCCCCTTCATGAAAGCCAACGCGCCCGGTCCCACCAAAGCGCCCGCAAAAGTAAAGCCCGACCTCGAAGAAGCGCTGGAAGAGTCCGATGAAGGCGAAGCCGTCGTCGAAGACGCAGCGGATGACGACGACGACGATCTGGGTGGCGATATTGCAAAGGACAAGTATGTCAAGGCGCCGAAGAAGAGGAAGGCTGCGCCGGCAAAGGGGAAAGCGGCGGCGAAGGGGAAGGGGAAGAGGAAGGCGGGGGAGGATGATGAGGAAGATGAGGAAGTGGAGGAAGAGGAGGAGAAGGTGGTGAAGAAGGCGAAGGGGAAGGGGAGGGCGAAGAAGTGAGGGGGGTTGTGTGAGGATGTGAGATGAAGACAACGATGCCACGAGAAGAGAAGAGGGTTTGCATTGTGCGTGTGGGTGCGCCTGCTCGTGAGCTGGGCTCAGTGGTGGGTGTATGTCGAGTATGACATCGAGAGGGTGTAGCATAATGGCACGAGAGGAGAGAAACTGTAAGAGCGACAATATCGTCTTAAAGGACCACAGAGTCTCTGGCACACTTGCAGCTACAGCAGGTATGGGTACAATGTAGTATACGACATCCATGTATGACAAGCAAGCGAGCTGCAAAAGTACTCTTCTATTCGACCCTTGTCTTGGGCGGCCTCGTCCCCTCTCATCTGATCAGTCACTCGCATGTTTCATTCACCGTTTACACCCCTACCTGCTAGGACGAGCGCGGACCATCCATGGATGGCAGAGAGGCGAGCGGCAAGGAGAGCAGAGGAGAAGATGCGCTGTGCTGTGCTGTGACACAATGTTCCGACTTCGCCTCCGCCTCCGCCTCCGCCTCCGCCTCCGCCTCCGCTCGCAGCCCGGGTTTGGGAGTAACACGCAAGGGGGAGGCCTACCTGGCACACGTAGCCGAGAGACGCTGCAGTGGGAGAGTGTCTGCTGACTGCAGCAGGGAAACGCGTAGCGTGCGGAGGAAGGAGAAAGAAGTGAGGTTGTGATGTGAAGGTCGTCTGTCACAGGTATCATCTATCTATATCTGTACCCTTGTATTTTCCAGCACGGAAGTGGATTGTCGGCAACAGTCGGGGGATGTCCGAGAAAACTCGAGCTGCGCCAGCTGGCAGGTTCCTTGCTCCTGCGGCGTCGCCTCCTTGCGCCGCCGCATCACGTACCCTTTGGGTGTACCAGTACCAGTATTCTTGGTTTCAGCTTACCTAGCTCAGTCTAGCCATCGCTACGACACGGCACAGCACAGCACAGCACGGCACGGTGATCTTAGTCCGTGTCCTGAAGAAGGCAGATGGCCGACAGGATAGGGAGGAATGAGGAGTTGGATAGATATGGAATGCGTTGGTGATGTGTGGACGGGTGTCGGGCCGTGTATACGCTATGATATGTACCTGCTGTGATGTACCAGTACAGGTACGCATGGATGCAGTCTCGGTCCGGAGTGTGTCTCTTGCCAGAAGCTGGATGCAAGAGGTAGGTGCATGCGTTGCGATGGCCCTGTAGCCTGGTCTACTGTATCTGAGTATCCTAGCCTTTAGGTAGCTACATTCCACTGTACGTCAGCGCAATTTTGTTCCTGAAGCTGCAGATTAGCCTATTAGTAAACACGATACACGATACACGATATCCTCATCATCGAGGAATGTAATTCGCCAGTATTGCCTTGATCGGGCAGTATCGCCAGATCGCACCTCCTGGACTAACATCGGCACTTGTGCTCGTCTGTCACACGCTGCAGATTGATCACGT
>Ga0058698_10000442_pt1 | contig 23126 bp, 17 predicted proteins | sample AgamicAsSfe_FD_67288 | JGI IMG/M metagenome (GOLD analysis project Ga0058698, IMG submission 67288) | Agave microbial communities from Guanajuato, Mexico - As.Sf.e | ecosystem: Host-associated > Plants > Phyllosphere > Phylloplane/Leaf | place: Guanajuato, Mexico | collected 2012-05-30
GAGCAGTGTGGGAGGAGGAGGAGGAGGAGGATGAGGCGATTGCGATGGCGCGGGGTTGGGAGATGGATGCGGATCGTGGTGGGATCGGGACAGCACTTGTCCCTGCTGCCGTTGGGGGAAGTGTGATTGCTGTCGTATCAACCGCGGTAGGTATAGGCTGAGAAGGCACGATGGACACCACTTCAGTGGCTACCGGCGAGGATTCTGGTTCGAGGACCACGCTGGATGTGCTGGGCTGTGGCGCCGAGAAGGAACTGATGCAATCTATGACATGTTGTTCTCGTGCTGTTTCGTCGCCGTCGGGGCCTCGAGGTGGAAGCTCGAGACCGCAGACGGGACATTCGTCTTCTTCGCGGATGACGGGACGTGGTACCCGCAGGACTTGGGGAGGGGCGGGAGGCGGTTGGCGTGAGTGGAGGGGGTTTGCTATGGAGTGTCGATGTTGCGGGGCAGAAGAGGCGAGTGCACTGGCACCGTTGTTATGTCTTAATGAGGAGGTTGCGATCCCGGCAGGCCCTGGAATTGCAACACTTGCGGATCGAGGGGCGGGGACGTGTGAGCCCTGCTGCAGGAATTGGTAGGCTGAGAAGGGGCCTGGATGCTGAGCTTGTGGCGTGGATTGTGTAGCGGTACTCGTGAATACTGGCCCAGTAGATTGAGGAGGATTACGTGATGTATTGCTGGCACCCGCAACGATCGGTCCAAATGAAGGTGAACTCAGAGGCGACGTCAACTGCGGCGGCGGACCAAAGTTAGGATCAGGTACGCAGGGGTTACATACCCTTACCACCTCAGCGCCTCCGTATGACAGATTGAAGCCAGATTCTGCAAACCTTGCTGCCAGTCCTGCAGCGGCGAGATCGGCGGCATTTCCAGGTGGTTGTACGATGAACTGTCTGGGAATGGTGATACGATGCGGTGAACAGCTCGAGCAGACTACTCTGCCGCACTTTCGGCAGTGATGTCGTCTGTACCACAGATTGAAAGGTGTATTGCAGATGGTACAACTCTCGACCTCGCTGTCAGGTTGCCAAGGTGGAAGGACGATGTTTGAACCGCTCTGCCGTCGTGGCGAAGTCGGATCTTGAGTCTGCGCTTGTTCTTCCGACAAACGTCCTTGACGTAGGAATGGAGCTGGCAGACGACTAGCCTGATCTCTGACCGGGCTCGTATGACTTGATGTACTTGCTGTTGGAGCCGTCTCGGCGGCTACACTGTCTACTGCCACACGCTTGTTGACGTAGGATCCGTAGGACTCTTCCACTTGTAGCCTCTGTTGTCGTTTTCTCCTGTTGATCCAATCCTGATCGTCCCTCATAAGAGCATCCAGCTGTTTGTCTGATTCTTGGTTCTGTCTGAGAAGAGCCTCCAGATGTTGTCTCTTCTGTTCTTCAACCATTATGCTCCTGAGTGGTTCCCTTTCTTGTTCACCAGCCATTATGCTCTTCCATGATTCAATCTCTTGCGGATCCAGCGGTCTTGGTCTACCTTGCACAGGAGCCTTATTTCTGGAGCGTGATGTCCCTACGGCCGGGTCCGGGTCACTCCTGGAATGAATCAATCCTCGTCGTATTGATTGTTCCTGGAGTCTCGAGGATTCCCCGGATTGCTCATAACTCCTCCTGCTCGGACCTAATCCTTGCCTCGCTGAACTTGATAAAGATGATGCAGGCAACCCCGGCCTCACGAAACCGCCCGCACTAGCGCTAGGTCCAGCAGCACTTCTACTCGAGCTTGAAGGCCCAGCTTCAGCAACTGAATCCCGAATGAAGTCTTTCCATGTTTCTCCTGCCAGTGGGATAGGTTCCCGACGTCCCCGTATCGATCCAGTACCAGTCCGTAGTTGACGCTCGAGGGTTGCAGAAGCAGAATCACTTTGACTTCGTCGTGTAAGATGTGGGGCAGCGATAGCGTCCTCGCTTGCCTCCGAGGTTGAATGGGTTTGGGATAAGGTGTGCGGTCGGGAGGAGGATGTCCTTGGTGGTATCTGGTCGTCGTCCATGCTGCTACTGGTGGGTTAGTAATTATCGATCGCTCGCGAACGAGGCCAGGGTGTGTAAAGCAGTGAGGGGCCAAGGGCGGACCCAAAGGGTGATCACGAGAGCGGAGTGTGCGCCGCAAAGCTTATCTACAGAAAACGGCAATACAGTAACGACTAGGACGATCTCGAGTGATCATGAAAATAGCGTTCATTACAGATAAAGAATATTATATACATGAAGAAAGCAAAGCTTTTCAAGGATTAGCCCAGATCAAGCTCCGGTTGAATCCCGCCATTAGTCGTATCACGGATTGCCGCGATTCGCGGACACATCATTGTCCACCAATTCTGCCGCACTGCCTCCTGGGTATGTGCCTTCACTGAACATGCCTGGTTGTATGCTGTCACTAGCCCGGTAATGGTTGACGTGTCCGACACTCGTGGGTCTCTCGGAGATAGAAGGTGGCATCAAGCTAGTTGCATTCGACGGCGTCGCTCGGTGGTATGATGAGCTAGGTATCTCATCGTCAAATGACTCCGCGCCCATGGACAGACGGTTGCGATGGTGCCCTGCCGATGGTGTAGTGAATGGTAGTCGAGGGTACGATGCATTGTCATGATTCGAGGCCGGCTCGATACTGTCAACGACTGTCGGTAGGCGAGGTATAACCACCTGACCCACGTCTGCAGATGACTGTCGTCTTGAGCTCCTACGTGGGATAGCAGGGCTTCGTGGAACCGCAGATCCACTTCCTGCTCGGCTCTGCCTAGAATTATATCGACTAGGAAAATCCACATTGCCACCAAAGTCGACAGGCCCCAGTGTGGGTGCGCCATCGTGTATGCCACGATCAGAAATCGCTGAAACAGCCGAAGGATATCGGTGTAGTCTACCGGGCAGTCCCTCATCCTCTATTGGACTTGGTATATCGTCGTCCGAGGACAGGGCTTCTTTACCGAATGTATCTTCGTTGGCTGAATCATGCTGGAGTGAGCGTGTCTGCTGTCCGGGCAGGTAGGGCTCGTTCGGAGTGTCTGGACTGTCCTGATAAGGGTATGACTGCGGATTTCCCTCCTCGTCGTTCTGCGGAGGTGCTCGAGCACTTCGTACAACCTCGAAACCCTTGCCGACATCTTTACTCTTGCGCCCAAACATGCCTCTGAACCACCCCGAAGCAGCCGAAGCAGGACCGACAGGATCCGCAGGGCCGGTTTTCAGCTTTCTAGTCGGTTGACTCGAGAGTGCTGGTCCGCGCACACCATAATAGAAATCGACTTCGCGAACAGCATAGTCTACATTAGGTCGTCGTGGGTCATCTGTAGCCGGTTCACCGCGCTGATAGGGTGGTGATGAGCCAAGTGGTGGTGATGCTGCTGATGACAATGGCCAGGCAACACTGTCTCTTTTGCTTGTCTCGGGCGAGTTGTCATCAAATTCTCGGCCTGTCCAGTCTGCGCTCATCCAGGACGACCTACTCTTTGCGCCGGGCGTGGTCAGCTCACCAGTCTGCCGACGTTGACGTGGAGCACGATAGTATGGATCAACTGCTTGTGTATTCAGACCAAGTTCAGGTCTCTTGCTAGCACCGGCGGCACTACGCTCTTCATTTGGCAGGAAGTTGAATGTGCTACGCTCATAAGGCGTTTCAACGTCGGTATCTGGACTGTTTGGATCGAAAGGCACGCTGACACGAGAGTAGGGTCTCTGTTGCTTGTTGAGAAGAATGGCTGAACCGCCAGAAGCACTCCTCGCACGACTGTCGCCGTAAACAACTGACTTCGCATCTGCGTCTTCTGTAAGTACTGCCGCATCAGAGGTAAGACTTCGTCTGAATTCTGGCCGCTTCTGCCGTCGCGATAATTGTCGCACTCCGAACACTGTTCCGAGTCCTCCGCGTGTTGCTGCACCAGTAGAGTCATCGCCACCCGCACCAGCAAGCCTGGCACTGACCTCGATGATTCGTTGCAGAGCGTTGATGAAGAAGCCAAACACGAGCACGATGCCATGGAGCAGCAGAATAAGATAACCGATCCAGCCTTTCGGGCCTTCTGATACACCCAGGGATGGCACAAAAGCTACCGAGAGTAGTAATGTAGTCAAGCGTACACTAGAGAAGAACGTGTGATATGCGTTCATAGAGGTTGGAGAGTGGAATGGCTTGAACGCGTGCAGCGTCAGGATGAAGACGACTTCGCAGATTGCCAAAATGACAAGCTGTGCAATTCCAGTCGGTTGGATAGCACCAATAGCTATTCCGCGAATAACTGTGAGGAGAGCAGGAATGAGTGCGAAGGGTGCAGCATCGTCAGAGTAAGTGTTATAAAGTGGTCCATACAGCAATACCGTTGGTAAGTCGTCAAAGAGTTGCGAACGAGGTGTGGTAGTGAAGATAAGTCGAAGGATCCAGCCAGCAAAGAGGAGCAGAAAGACGAGCAGGACAACAGCAAGCGCCACTACGTAGGAAGGCGATTGAGCGCCAAGCACAAGCTGATACATTGACAGTGACACTATAGGCAACAAGAAGAAGTTGCAAGTGACACGAACAATGTTACCACCGCAAAATGGCCAGTTCTTGCTACGGAGGTCTTCCTTAGGATTGTTTGTCAAGGCGCGCATAGCCCAGCGTGCAAAGAAGGCGAGTTGACAAAGTAGAAGCATTGCGCCGATGACCACAAGTAGCCACACGACCATTCCGCCCCAGATGTCGGATGAGTGAGATTGGCCGATAAGTTGGCTCATGCGCGTCAAGCCACGAGTGCTGTTTGTGACATAAACACCATCCTGAGGATTGACATAGCCGGTGCCATGACTGACATAGCTTTCATTAAACATTAGTGCAGACCAGCCAACATGACTGACCACAGGCTGGTAGAATCCGGGGTATGCCAGGCTCAAACTTCCAGCTAGAATGATGAACTGGATATATTGCAGGCAATCGCCAAACCCAGGTGTGACCAGTCTGATCATGTCTTCATCTCGACCGTAGTTGCTGCTCCACCGAAAAGGATCCGTCGTGCCCCAAGGACTGAAGGTTGCTGCCAGAACTGTTGCGAGCGCCACGAAGATGAGCACAACAAGTGGTATAAAGGTGAGCGCTCCAGAAATCGAGCTTGGGACTGCTGGCGTAACATTCGCGGTAATACAAGCCAACTGAGGTGCGCCAGGATCTCCAGACAGGACTGATACTATTGCGTCGATTGAAGAAAAAGCATAGCTCGAGCTAAAGTGATGGTTTACCTCAAACGCCGGCAAGGTCGTGTAGTCGTACTTGTTGGCGAAGAAAGCCGGAGCTATGGGGCAATGTGTGCCACCAATGAAGGAACTGCAAAACTCGCTGGGTTGTGCATTGTAAGGAGTGTAAGTGAGCACATTATATTTCGTGAAGAGAGTCGTGAAGTTCTGACTAGAATTGACTATCTTGCCAAAGGTCACATCAGGATTGGTCCAGTCCGGAGATGTGGCTGGTGGGTAGATGCCCTGCACAGTCTGTCCGGTGACATTGCCGTACAAAGTAAGGTTGAGGTAATCTGAGCTTTTCTTGTCAAATCTGGCGTCAACGTAGAGTGGTACCCATTGAAGTCGGCGCGGATTCGAGCTGATTGTGCTTGCCGGTAAGCAATTTGAAAAGCTGATTAATGCAGCAGAAGCATTCGTGGTGAATAGTGACACTGCTAACAAGCATAGAAATATTACACTACTGCCTCGAGCTGGCGTGCTGTATCGTTCACTATACGATGGCGTCCTATGATGGCGAGCTGTCTTATCAATTCCCGAACCAGGAAATGTGTCTCGTGGCATGATTCTTCCTGATTGTCCCAAGTATTTGTCGACCGCCTTCGACCTCAGAATCTTCTCGATAGCAGCACTTGGCACATTTGTGATATTCCTGTTGCAGCTCTGCCGTTGATTGCCCGGAGATTTGTGATAATAAAAGGTCTGACAGTCTTTTAAAACACCACGGACGAAGGTTGTATTTGGTAGTGTCCCGTGCAGCGTCGCGATTGCTACGCCAGGTGGTGGAATCCAGGAAATCGTCAGGTCGTCCACGTCGTCACTCGTTAGTATTCTATGCTGAAGGCAAACGTGCTGAATATGAATGCGGCGGCGGTGTGCTCCAGATCGTGAGGCTCAGTTTGGCTGGATAGACTTCTTCCAACAGATGTGCCGGCTCCCGGGTTAAAGAAAATCGCTGAGGAAGAGGATGATCAACAATGACCCTGGTGATCTTCTGGCTGCTGTGTTCCTGACATTCGCACTGCGAGCTTCAGAGTACGAGATCAAGGTAGAGAAGGACAAAGGGAAGAAGTAAGCAAGCTCTCCAATAAGAGTAAGACTGGATTGGTATGGTGGCTGAGTAGCCTGCTGCCGGACCGCGGCCGCCGATGGTCGTCACGTGCTTCTAGCTCGCGTAATTCTGAAACTCCAATGCTCCGCTGAGTTTCAGATACATCTGGCATCAAAGTCACACTCTCTACGCGCATACCAATCTTCTCGCGTCCCACTTTATCTATCTGCCTTCCATCTCCATCAACCGCCACCATGTCCCAACACGCCCCAACCTCTCGCACGCGTGAACGTCCCGCCGGCGACGAAGAAGCCTCCGCTGTCCTCTCCCTAGGCGAATTCCAAGCCGTGCCCTCCCTATCTCTCTCCGAAGCGCGCATCCTCATCAAAGCCGTTCTCGACTACCGCAAAAATAACAATAGCCAATTGCAAGAAACAGAAACATTGGTAAAAACACAGGACTATTTGGATGTGTTTGCGCGGTTCAAGCAGAAGGAGAATATTGAGGCGGTGGAACGGCTGTTGCTGGGGAGGGCGGAGTTGGATAGTTTTGAGAGGAGTCAGCTTGGTGAGTGGCTTGCGTGGAAAGGGAGGAGGGGCTGCAGGACCGTGCATCGCTACAGCGTTGTCTAGGCGTACTTTTAGGAAGATCGAGCGCGACACTAAGCAGAACCAATGCGCTGACCAGCACCCGATAGGAACACTATGTCCGGAAACAGCAGAAGAAGCAAAGACGTTGATCCCCTCGATACAAAATAAGATCTCGGACGATGATCTCGATCAGCTACTAAAGGAGATCAACGATCTACGTAACTTTGTCGAGTAGAGTCGGGGATTGGTGCCTGATGGATAGTGGTATGGGAGATTTAACGAATTCACGGCTGGCATACAGTGTTCTGGAATGGATCCAAGGTTTAGAGAATATCATCACAAGCGAAAAGTGGACAGAGGGCATTTGGGTTACAGCTGGGGTCAGCATTGGGACATTCAGGAGGCATTGTCATTCGAGAAAAATTAGCATCAAAACAGGCTTACAGAAAGCGCAGACATATCGAGAGGGTTAGAATGCTGGAGGGGCACGAATCGCGTCGTTGAGGTAGGAAGTGTTTCGCGACAAGGCAATGAGAAGCAGCGAAAGCGAATATCGATATCAGCATTGAGCTCCTAGAGTTCCGATCCTGAGTGACCGGAGCACATCAGATCATGATGTAACTCCATCATCCTTCTCCGTAGTACACCGTTAACCTCACTCCTCGATACCCAACTTCTCCTATTCACGAAATAAGCACACCCTTGACCAATGGCACACAACAACAGGCGAAGGCGAACTGACCTTGAAATCCGCAACACTCATCCCAGCCGGCCTTCCCTGCTCCACCATATCCCACATCGCCTTTTCCACCTTCCTCCTCCCCACCTCAATCGCACTCCATACCTTCAGATCCTTCTCCACCTTCACTTTCTCCTTCTGCATCTCCGCCACTCCCATTCCCTTTCCTTCATCATCCGCATCAGCCTCCCTCAACCTCCTCAATCCCTCCAACCTGCTCGTTAACTCCGCCTTCTCCGTCTCAAGACTGGCGACCGCCGTACGCAGATCCGCAGTCGACAGCGTATTGCTAACAGTCGCGAGCTGGGCACGCAGCGTCTTTGCTTCGGCGGCGAGAGCGACGTTCTCGGCGCGGATTTGGCCCGTTTGGGCGGTTATTGCTGCGAGGGCTTCGGGGGTCGGGATGGAGGTGGAGTCTTGAGGGATGTGGTAGACGAGTGCTTTGCCTGGTGCGGAGTGTTAGGGACGGCTGGATGTGTGGCTATGGGATGCGTGTGGACTGGAAAGGGGTTGTGGCAGAATCGGTGGTGATGGTGATGTGATGAGGGACTGACCAGAAGTGCAGCGGGTGATCTCTTTGCGCTCGGCCATGTCTTCGAGGTATTTCACTGCGGCGGCTGTGGAGGAGATCGGGCGTGTCAGCTAGCAAATTCTGAGGATATGGGTGGTGCAGGCTGGTGTGGACACACCTTTTGAGACCTTGTTGTGCAAATTCGCAGAGACATCGATTGCCTAGAAAGGTTTGGGTCAGTCCTGCCATTCTGCTAGAACGAGTGACGGAGGAGACACTCACTGAGTAAGGACGACTGTGTTGTAGTCATCGAGTGTCAGTGATGAAACCGTAACAATCTTCCTTGATACTGACTTGGCCTTGCCTGAGAGAAGTTAGCCAGATCGATAACGAGGCTAGGAAGGTAAAGCCTCATACGCAAATAGCTCAGAATCATCTCCGGCGCTATACAAGCAGAAGTATTAGTCTGGCACTGGGCTGCAATTGGTCTGAGTGTTACTCGTGCCTTCGTCTGCGGAGGCTTTCTCGACTTTCGTTTTTGCCATCGTGGAGTTTAGACAGAGTCGTCGCGGTCTGAAGACGACGTCAATGATTTGAGGAAGATCAAGCGAGGAGAATGAAGAAGACAGAAAGGAAAGGTTGTGTTTATCCAAGTTAAGCACGATGACGCAAGGGTCCACGAGTCAAACGCAGACATAAAACACGTCTAAAACAAGGAGAAGTGATACTTTCTGATTTTCATCTAATTCGCCTGTGATCATCCTTACTCAGATAGTTGACTAGATTACAGCATCTTTAGATCCCTGACTCCTGAGAAGTGCAATATACAGAAACAATCTAAATGCACGATATCAGTTAAGAGCATTGATATACTGTGCGCAAGCAAGTAGTATGGGAGCTTGATGTTCTTCGAATTGCTGTTGGCAGAGCCCTTGTAGTGTAAAAATTAGATGCGATTCATGATACGCACGATCATCTGAAGCGACATTCACATCACAGTCTAGGCATTATGTTAGCACATACACGATCTACGGAAGGGTGACGACTTACGCAGTCCTGTTCCTGCTTCGCCATTGGTACTCCCATCTCCTCAAAACTCTGCGGCCCCTTGCTCGGCTTTATTGTCGGCGGCTTGCTCGAATGCTGCGAGCCGCTCAGCGATGGCGTCTCCACCCGAGCCGGATTGATGTCTGCACTGTTACTGGTGCCAGTACTTTCACCACCAATACTAAGCCTGCTCATTCGTTTCAGAGGCTCCTGTAACTGGTAGCTCGCCAAGCTCTCGTCTACCAGTGGGTCCAAAGGCGCCGCATTAAAGCCTAACTCGAGCTTCGGTGGCGCTGGGGAAGGTTGTCGGCTCAATGGCGTGTTCACACGACTTGGGACAGGTTTGCGTGTTGGACTGAGTGATCGAGGGGGACCAGATATAGATGGTTGTATGTTCGGAGATATACTTTGCAATGCTGGATGCTGAGGTGGATCAAAGTTTAAGACCTTCTGTGGTGGCTCGAAATCTAAGACGTGGAAAGGCACTGCAGGCTGCTCATGTTGAGGCTCTGGCGGTGGAGGCAGTGGTGTGGCTGTCTCGAAAGCATGGCGGAGGTGCGAAACACTTGGGCTGCCAGTGCGCGGAGCAGTGAAAGCTGGTGATGCTTGTCGATGTGGAGGCAATACTGATGGAGTATGCATGTCCATGTGCGTGTTGGCCGGTGCTTCAGGCATAGCTACATGGTTCGAAACATACTCCGACGAGCCTGGGGCGACTGACGGTGCTCTGTCCGAGACTGGCGACACAACACGCGCATACCCAGGGTTCGTGAAAATGTGCGCATCTGCCATGTGTACCACTGGCGCATCATCCGGAATGCTGGGCATGATACTTGATGCTCTTGTGAACCGCTCGGGTCGGCCGCCTCTCTTAGAGCCATGCTGCGACCTGATACGTGTAATAGCCACGTTCTCGTGCTCCTTCTTCGAGAGACTGCGATGTAAGGACAAGTCCGCCAATCTCGCGATGGCGTCTTGATTCCCACGCTTCGCTGCTTTCGTATACCAGTCCCTGGCTTTCTCCAGATCTACTGGCACCTCAACCCCGATTTCGTTGAAATAGCCCAAAGCAAACTCAGCCGTGGAGAGCCCACTCAGAGCTGCTCTTTGCGCATATTCGTAGGCCAGTTGGTCACTCCTTTCGAAGAGACTTTCATAGCCGCAGAGATACCACTTACTGATGGCAAGTTCTGCCTCAGCTTCACCTTGCCGTGCAGCGAGGCGGTTATAGTGCAATGATAGAGTAGGGCTGAATTCACAGCCCAGCGAACAAAGCTCATATGCAGCACCCAGCTTTACTTGGGCCTTCGCAAAGCCCAAGAAAGCAGACTGCTCAATATACATGCGGCCAGCGTCGAGATCAGGAGGCAAGTACACCTCTGGAACCTGAACTTGAGGCAGCTCTTGTGCTAGTAGCATGCCAAATACCTGTAACACGTTAGCCTGCCATTAGCGACACAATGTTTGCAGAACGCACATATGCTCCTTGTGGTGCATTCTCATCAGCCATTTCTGCAGCATGCCGAATGAGGCGGATCCCTTCGTCGTAGTCTCGTGGTTGTCCAAGCTGTCCAAGCAATGCGATCATGCCGATACGCTATAGAAAAGTCAGAATTCACGAACTTGATTTGCTGCTCCACACGTACATAGCAACAGGCAGCATCCCCGCTATGCTCTCCAGATCTATACTGCTGCATAGCTTTTGCAGACTCATTCGTGGACTCAAACTGCATGCCCATTCTGTAATGTGCTCTTGCATATCCCTTCATCGCCGCTCGTTTATAGCACCTGAACGCATCACCTTTGTTCTGTGTATGGCCAAACTTCCCAAATTCCAGCCACATTCCCCTGATATAATCTGCCCTTGGATGTTCCTGATCTGCAAGAAAGCTGATTACGTTGATCGCGTCCTCTCGTAGTTGTCGTTCTATAGGCGGTGTGGAAGGGCGCGCGGGTCTGAACGAGGCAGTCCGGCGGTCGTCTTCCATTGCTGTGTCGACATATGCCAGAGTATCAAATGCCCAGTTCAATTGCATCTCAGGATCAGCAGAGTTGAGGACCGCAGATCGAGCGTCTTCTAGGATCATCTCTTGCTCTTCGTCTGATGGCGGCACATTTGGAGGTCTTTCGAAGAGCTTCGGGAATATCGAGGTGGTTCTGGCCAATTGTGGTCGTTGCTGTATGATCTCCGGTGTGACATGCCCGGGAGCAGCCTCCTCTTGTTCTGGTATTCGCTGAGTAGCCATATGCATGTATTTTGATTCATTGCTCCAAACGTTGCTCCCATTCTCGTCGAAACTTGGCAAGTTCTGCTGCTCATTGCCCGAGGTGCCATGAGAGATATTACTGACTGTTTCAGCATTCAGTCGCAACAACATGTGTATGCTCAACATACTGGTAGTTTACTGGCGACAACGGCGACAGCGTGTCGAGCACAGCTGGGACACCATAGTAGTCATCGTTCCCAGGTGCGTATGTTGCCTTCAGATGCGGCGCGTTCTCGTTCATTATCACGTGTAGAGCGGTGCCATGGAGTAAACCTGAGGTCGAACTCTCGTTGCGAGGATGTAGCCAGTATCTAAGCAAGCTGCTAAATAGCTCAAAGCACTATTCTTAGCGCTTGAGAGCCGCAGTGAATGAGAATCGCAAGACATCTTCGCTCGCAGGGCTGTGCTCGTGCTTGTAAACAAAGAATGCTGAGGTGGTGGAGTCAAGTGGAACAGGGGCTGTGGCTCAGAAGGAACAATTACAAATACATCATGTATGCGAGAAGTACAAAGTAGATCTGATCAGGTATTGGGTATCTATGCTACGCTTAAGAATGCTAGGTAATCTAATGAAACATTGTGCTCTCATAGCGAAGTAGCAAAGGCGAGCTCTCCGATCTGCTTCTCCTCCATGACATCCTCCACAGCAATTCAAACACAGCAAAAGTGGCCAGACAGTAAGGCTCTTGGTCGTCTCATGTCGGCATCATGCCAATGCCACCTGCTGCGAAGGTCCTCTGACCTCCTCCGCCTCCTCCAGTAGACCCTTTGGACTTCGCTCTGCCAGTATTGGCACCATATGTGGACGATGTCTTGCGTTTCGGTTCACCACCACTGGCGGCTCGTGTAGGTGCTGCCGAGTCACCGCCCTTCTTCTCTTTGTGTGTGAACTTCTTTGCGAAACCTCTCTTGTTTCCAGACCCACTGTTCCTCTTGCGGCTGCCACCACTACGACTGTCTTCGGCTGCGGGCCTCTTCTTGCTCTGTGTTGCTGCTTGAGATACCCTCTGAGCTTGCGCCTCTGCCAATTGTCGATTGAAATCTGCAGTCGCAGTGCTAGGCCCAGTGTCCTGACGTCCGAAGAACTTGCTGTTCGACTCTCCATCCGAGAAGTCTTCATTTCCTGCGAACGCATTCTCGTCGTCGCTAACCAGATCAACGATTTGGTGATTGGGGTCATATGGCACCTGTGGATTCGCCCCGCCATGCATCATGTTGTCGTAGTTCCGCTTCCAGACCCTTGTCAGTACGAGCATCTGTTCGCCGAAGGCATCAACCTTCAGTGGGTCGATTCCTGGGACGCGGCGCAGACCAGCCATGTCAACTGGCAAGTGCTGACCCATTTCAAAGAGCATTGTATCTGTGAAAGGGGTAGTCCGTAAGTTCTTTTTCCTCATGAGCTCGGCGCACTTCATCTTGGCCTCCTGCACGAAGCCGTCGATGGCATCTCGCTGAATCTCTGACATCCCTTGCAATCTTTCATCGATGGTGATGGGCTGATTCGTCTTTTGGCGAGTCCGGAGTTCAGACCTTGCTGGATCTCGCACAGCCTCAAATCCGTCGTCTTCATTGTCTTCATAGTCGTCATCGCCCAACTGGTCAGACACAACAAAGTCATCGCGAGCGTACCCTTGCTCGCGTATTCGCGATTGACGTGAATATGCGACAGGTCCAGCATCATCGTCATCATCTTCGTCGTCGTTGTCGAATCCAGCAGACCGCGGCCGATTAGAGGCACGACTCTGCGGCGCCGGTGACGACACGTTAGTTGACAATGGCAATTGTTGACGTTTTGATTTTGCTGGTTTCTTCTTCTTGGATTTGGATGCTGCTGCAGGACTATTCGACACTCGGATCTGAATCATGAGTTGGCGGTCTCCACGCTTGAAAGACCTCGCAGCCGGCCCGAGCTATACAAGTTAGTACTGTATTCATTAGTGAAAGACTTCGATGTACTCACTTCAATGTACTGTGAGGGGAATCCGCCCTTGTTCATCACATTGAACTCTTGAAGTCCGTACTCTGTCAGCAGTCGCTGGAACAGACGCTCAACCGTCCCTCTGGCCATTTCTTCTCCTGCTCCAAATCCTTCTACATCTTCCCAATCCTTCTTGACTCCACGGAATATGTCCACCATTTGGATCAATGTGACCCTTGGCTTTGGGCTCTGTTGCATTACTGCCTCAACAAGCTTGATAGCCTCAGCGGCTTGGGTCCCGAAGTCCTGGTTCTCAAAGGTAGAAGTGGAATTGCAATTATCGCAGGCACCATTGCAGTCCTCCTGCTTAAAAGGCTCATTGAAGTAAGTGAGGACCTGTACCCTACGGCAATCGATCTTGTTCTCACAGTATTGGACAACTTGCCGGAGCATCGCTCTTTGTCGATCTTTCTGTTCGTAGCTGCCATCGCCATCGTCGATCATTCGCCTCAGAGTACTGCAGTCAGAATAAGCATAAAAGAGGTAGCAGCCAGAGATTTTGCCGTCTCGTCCAGCTCGCCCAGTCTCCTGATAGTAACCTTCCAGACTCTTGGGAAGTGTGTGATGCATTACGAACCGCACATTGCCTTTATCGATGCCCATTCCGAATGCTATCGTCGCTACTATGACCTGGTACTTGCCCGCTTGCCAAGCCCTTTGCACCTTAAGCTTCTCTTCCGGCTCCATGTCAGCATGGTAGTGATATGCCTTGATCTTGTGTTGTTTTGAAAGCTGGGTTGCCACTTCTTCACATTTCTTCCTGGCTAAACAGTAGATAATACCAGTTGCGCCAGCATATTTGGTTCGGATTATCTCAGCCATTTCTTCGAGCACAAGCTTTGGCTTCTTTGGCTGTACCTCATACTGCAGATTCGGACGATTAAAGCTTTGCATGAAGGTCTTGCATCCAGTAATTCCCAGGTTCTCAATGACATCTAGCTTGACAGTTTCAGTTGCTGTGGCTGTTAGTGCAATGACTGGTACCCCCATAAATTGTCGCCGGACGTCTCCCAGTGCTTTGTAGTCTGGTCTGAAATCGTGGCCCCATTGGCTCACACAATGCGCCTCGTCTATCACTATTCGTGCAAACTTTCTGCGACCATGGAGACGCTGTAGCGTATTTACCAGTCCAAGATTCTTGCTGAGCATCTCGGGCGTGACGTAAAGCAGTTGAATAAGCGATTCAGGTTCAGGACCTTTCAGTGCGTCCATGATGAGACGTTTTTCTTCTGAACCAGTCGTGCCATTGATCATCATAGCCTGGATATTGAGAGCCTTCAGATGTGACACCTGATCTTCCATAAGACTCAGGAGTGGAGAAACAACTATGGTCACGCCCTGTGTCTGACCAGTACGGACCACAGCAGGCAATTGATAGCATAGTGATTTTCCTCCACCAGTCGGCATCAAGACGAAAACATCCTCTCCGGCCAATGTGGCGTTGATTGCAGCTTGTTGATTTGGCCGGAATCCAGTAAGCTTGAAACGCCTTTTCAACACGTCCTTGACCTCGCCAGACCATTTGTGGTGCATGTCAACTCCTTCAAGAGGAAGCAAAGCTGTAGAAGTACCATTGGATTTGACAACAGTCGCCTTGAGCACACTACGCACTCTCTTTGGCGAATTGCCCGACTGTTCTGCCAGAACCTCCCGATGTCGTGGTGCTTGTGGTTCGGGACGTCGACGATTGTTCGATATGAAGTCAGCTTCAGCGGCTTCGAGCATGTCCTGATCATCGTCATCGGAGCCGAAATTGTCCTCGTCTTCATGTCGTGCAAACCCACCTGGAGGGGTGCCCATCACGTTGGACATCTCCATATCGTCGACGTCTTCGAAATCGTCGTCCTCCTGTACAAGGTCAGGATATGGAGTCGACAATACATGCCGAGTCGCATTACGAGCTACAGGCGCTCGGCTCGATCCGTAATTACTTCCATACGCGTCGTAGGGCTCACGGTCGTGCTGCCAGTGAGTCTCTTGGTGGCGCTGATCAGTTGTGCTAGCAGAGACATGGTACGGTCGTGCATTCGAGACACCACTGAATGATCCCGGAGATTGAGTCCGTGCAGATAAGGGCGCGAAATCAACGTGGGACCGCACTATTCTAGGAGGTTGTCCTGAGACCCTCGTGTTAGGACTCGGACGAGTCGAGTTGAAGAAGGAGTCTTCTCGCATGTGGGGTGGCAGCTGGGTCGCTTTCACCGCGATCCTTGGGGTCTCTTGGTGATGGAGGTCCGGTAAAGTCCTTCCAGAGACGTCAAACCTTGATGCCCCTATAAGAGAGGCAAGTGATTCTTCGCCCTGTTGCATCTGTTTCCGGACGTCTCGAGATGCAGACATGAGGGAGTCATCCGGCTCGATATCTGCACGAATTGCTGCCGCAATCTGAACTCTCAGTTTTGAACTCTCGGCAAAGAGTCGGCACTGCGCATCCCAAGCCTCGAGTAGTCCTTCACATGACGACTTCTGCATGATTACGTGGCGTTTCTGAGCCTGTAAGTCTGTCACGTCATCGTCTTCCATCATGGCCTCTGCGACAGCTTCCACAACTTGCTTCAACTCTGCATCAAGGTCTTGATAGTGCTGAAACACGTCCGCACGAGAGAACATCGCAAGTCTTTTGACAACATCGACTGCGGTCTTCGACGCCTCGAAGGTCGTGGAATTATCATTGTTGGGGGCCTCACTGGGAGTGTGCTGAATATTTGGCGAACGTGGTGAACTAGTCTGCACAGCATGCCGTACACGCTCTAGCACGTTCGGAGGCATTGACGCGATCTCAACTAATGACTCGTCCTGGACATCCTTTACTTGACTATCCGGTACGGACGGTCCAGAGCTACTTTCAGCGGGAACGACATCGTCTTCAGGTATGGACTTCACGACATCCTCCAGCATGTCTTCCGGATTCACAATATCATCAAGTGCAATATCGACGTCCATGTCAACCTCGCACTCTTCTTCGTCCTCGGAATCAGCAATGGCATGTCTCCGCTCTTGACTTGATCCGTGGTTCTTGCTCGTGACGCTGTCCGTGTTAAACGAATGGTTCTGTTGCAGGTCCGGCTCGGTGGAAGATACAGATCGAATAGCAGTTCCCAGAACTGCGCCTGAGGCGACTTTGATGTTGGAAACCTGCGGCTCTAGTAGCGACGGCTCTTCATTTGTATTTGACGACTGGCTGTAATATCCCGAGAAATCATCCTCCACTTTCTGCTGTATCTGTCCGGCCTTCTGTGAGGGCGTGGTTTTATGCACTGTAGCTTGGTTGTCCGTCTGTTTCATACGTAGCGAAGATGGATTGGCCAATGGCGTGTTATGTCGCGGTTGTTTTTGCCCATAGTCCTCCTCGAATTCCTCGCTCTTCCTTTTACGTGCAGTGCGTCGAGGACTCGGCTGGTCATAATGCTGTATCACGCTCGGGCGATTCGGGGGTTTAAGCTCATCAGTCTTCCGGTTAGTCCCGTCGTCGTCCTCAGTGAGGTCTATTGTGTCTAGAAATGGTATGGAAGGCGATTCTCTTTTCATACTCGAGACTTCTGCGGTATGCTTCCGGGGCGATGATGAGTTTAGATGACGGTGGATGTCTCGAAGTGGAGGAATTGGCGGGCGTCTACCTGGGTATGCATGATTTGGAGGAGTTCTGGTAGATTGGTTCATTCGCTCAACCTCCATTGTGGGCACAGGCTGGTCTCGATCTATTGGGTATGATAGAGTCTCGTTGTTCGAATGCGGCTTCCGCGAAGGACTTGCAGGTGTTCTCAATCTTACCATTCTCGGATCGTCTGCAGTGGTTTCTTCCGGTTGGGGTGGATTGAGCAGTGATGAATTGTTGATCTGGGAGATTATCGATTCATCTTCGAAGGCCGCCAATACATCTTCCGTCTCCTGCGCGTCTATCGGGTCCGTCGTGCTAGGTATCGGCGTGGCTGCTGGCGGTGGAATCGCTGACCTCGAGCTTAGAAGCCAATGCAGTTGCTCGGCCAGATTATTGACGGACATTGAGGTTGGACATCCTGAGCTGCCAAAGATTGCCGCGAGTCAGTACGAAGGTTCGCACGAAGGAGTTGTGGCAATCGTCGCCGAAATTCAAGAGGGTGGTTCGCATCGGCTTTGTCGATTTCGAGGTTCGCGTAAGGCGCGTGACTGCCGGACATGACAAATTTGCCACGCGGATTCACGTGACTCAGAATTGTAATGCAGCATTTCACCTCATTCGAAACATCGATCCTCACGTTGATGTAACATTCTACAGTAGCCTGGGGATGTAGGCTTGCTGGTCTATGACTACTCACACATCGTCACGATGCCTTTCGGTTTTGAGCGGCTCAATGAGCGTCAACAGCGCCCGAACCAGAACATTGTCTTCATCAAACCGCTAGAGGGCGCTGATAAAGCGATTGCTCAGGACTTTCTCGAACGTATCGCTGCCCAATGTGCTCCAGTCATGAAAGCGAACTATCTCTATGTGGTTGCCCTCGAGGTGGGTCTACTCCCTGGACCTGAGAGCAACAGATCTGACAACGACATAGGAGTTTCCACCAAACAAGGAGTTCTTAGGAAGAAACTTCAACGCCGGCGAGACCATCCAGCTCGTGCTCAAATCTCACAATGGACGTTGGCTACCTTTTCGCTCCGTGCAGATGGTGATGATGCATGAACTAGCTCACTGTCAGCAGATGAACCACAGTCGCGCATTCTGGAAGGTGAGGAATCAATTTGCCAGCGAAATGCAAGCTCTATGGGGTAGAGGCTATACTGGAGACGGACTTTGGGGCCGAGGCCAAGGTCTTTACGTTGGACAGTACGCTCAGGACACTATGCCCGCGGAGGGAGACCAACCAGAGGACCTCTGTGGCGGCGTCTATCGCAGCGGCAGAGGTCGCAAAAGAAGTCGCAACGCTGGGGCTGAGTCTAATCAGCTTACGTATGCAGAGAGAAAGCAGAAGCGAATCGAGAAAAAGTTCGGCGTCAATGGTACTTCACTCGGTGCAGATGATGAGACGAAAGTGAAACTGGAAAACGGCAAGAAGGTCAAAGGGAAGCCTCGTGTGGCAGGTAGTGTGCGCGGGCGGGAACTGCGTGCTGCTGCTGCTTTGGCTAGATTCGAAGATCCGACAAAACTCGAAGACGTCAAGATCGAAGACAGCGAAACGGAGAGTGACTACGACGAGCCGGCGATAAAAGTCGAAGCAATCGACGAATTCGGGAAGAAAATAGTCGACAAGAAAGGAAACTCATTCATCAAGGTGTGCGAGGACGAGGATTACGACGATGGCGATGGAGCAGAGCAAGAGATGAGAGATCTCGGTGGCATTTCGAACTCTACGCAACAGGTGACCTCGAAGAAGCCTCAGGTCAAGCCAGTTGAGACTGTCCCCAGACAGCGACAGATCAAGCCGGTTAAGGCTATCAGCAAAGCACGTCCCGCATCAGCGGTGGCTGCAGATTTACCAGCGGCCATTTCTCGACGACCACCTATCTTGATCAAAGAGGAAGACGAGTCTACTGCGAGCGAGGCCGATCCAATAGATGTGGCTGGCAATGCGAATGAGGCCAATGACGACGACGTGACGGCGAGTGAGGCCGAAAATGAGTCTGGACTAGGCACTACCAACATGACGGGTGGTGCTGTTGATAATGGACTCCCAGCTCCGGTTAATGCTGCTGACCTCCGTGCCGAGACAGTGGCATTTTCACCACCACCTGACAAGAACAGCCACGGGGCCATGGCCACGTTCCAACCTGGAGTGTGCAAGGTCTGCTCGCTCGACAGTGGTGCTGACGCTCTGACTTGTGCTGCTTGTGGGCATGTGCTTGATTCGAGCACAATGAGGAACTGTTGGAGCTGTAAGAGCACTACCTGCAAACAGCTCGGGTACGTGAATGTGGGCGATAACGGTCTTTGTGGTCTCTGTGGTGAGCGCAAAGCTTGACGATTAATGGATGAATGAACAACGAACTCCTGGGCATGGGAAGGAGTACCACAAGCATAGATACCCAGGTTGTGGAATTTAAATGTATTGAGCATAGCACTTTCGAGGCGTCTTCAAAACACCTTCCGTGCCTCTATTGAATTCATACTTTAGCGGCATTCCAAATCAAACCTTAGCCACTTCAAGTCATGAGCCGTCATCGTGGCGGCCTGCAGGTGCGGATTTTGGCATGTGGCCTAGATATCGTGGTGGTGGTGGTGGACTGGTGGTCATGATGAGCCGGGTAGTAGCCATGAACTGATTCGTGTTCGAGCGGGGTCCAGTCGCCATACAAAACTTCAACTTCATGATGTTCTTCTTGCTTCTTCAAAGTTGACAGCCGCATAATTTGACACCTTTTCCTTTGCCACTTTGGACCTGGCGTTGACAATTTAGCAGGCGAGATTGATCCTATCTTCAATTAAAGAATCACTTCGAGGCAGTTAGCCGACGAGAAGTCGTTCCCGTGTTGCAGATACAGACTTCTACTTCCCGAAGCCTTTTGTCACGCGATCAACCTCTCATTGACAACCCAAAGCCTCACACTCGCCACGATGGGTGCATAAATTGCGCTGCCTCTTACGATGGCGCGCACCAACCTACGTCCCTAAAGCCTAGCCTAGTCCTGAATTCAGATATCTTCTTCCTCTACTGCCTATAAAGAAACCTCTCCGCATACCTATAAAGACATCCCCCTCATCATATACTCTAATCGGCACGGAATCACATCGCCAACATGTCCAAATGGATCCTTCGCAATCCGCCTATGCCACCACGGGATCGTCTATACCCACTCGTATATCCTGCGCCGCAAGAACAACCTTTGCTGAAGACACCACGAACCAAGGTCTGGAAGCCAACAGGTCCATTCAGATTTCTCGATCTACCAGGCGAGGTCAGAAACAAAATATATGAATTTGCTTTGCTGGATCCGGAAGTCATCGACCTGGATCCCTCGAACCATCGACGAATCGCTCCAAGATTGACACTACTATCAGCATGTCGCCAAATCTATGAAGAGTCCTACCATATCTTCTACTCCCGTCAGACATTCAGACTATTCCCTGTCCACCCGGCTTTCTTCCAGACGAAGAAAGTCCTCCTCACCCGACTTCCAGCCAAGTACCGCAAGGAGATCGCCACACTTGAGCTGCGATTGGGACCAGGCTGGAGCAAGCCACCTAAGACCTGGAACATGGGCCCAAAGCTGGGACTGTCAGACTGTACATCGGTACGGCGACTGAACATCTTTGTCGAAGTCGACCCATCCCATGATATCTTCAAAGGATTTCGGGTTGACGACAGATTCTACACAATCTTTTGCGGACATCTACTGGAAGAGCTATTCGAGCAGGTTCCATCGTTGGAAGAGGTTCATCTCGAAGCTTGGCCTTCTGTGCCAAAGGAAGGCTCACTCATGAATGAGCTGGTTGGGGTCTCCGAGGCTGAAAATAAGAGGGTCATATGGGGGAAGAACTTCACTGTGAATATGGACAAGATGCAGTGTGAAACTATGGAGATGATGATGGCTATGCTGAAAGTATGAAGGCACATATTGTTGCCGAGCATCACTCCGTATGCAGTTCCGGTGTCCTTGATTTCAGCACTTCCTCTGAGCGCATCGAACTTACTCCGTAGCATTGTAATTATCAATTTCTCGATCCTATTTTTACCTCTTCTACGAGTATGAGATTCACGCACGTGAAGGTGGTGGCGAAAGCATGACGTCTTCCGCAAGCTGATGTGAATACCTTACTCCGTTGATTTGACACCTCTATCCAGCTCTTTCTACTACAACCAGCAAACTGCCTCGCCTATTCACCACCGTTTCCTTTCTAATCCTCATCCCCTGCATCCTCCTCGCCTTCGCACTACTCGACACATCCCCTGCTACAATCGCAAGCATGTCCATCTTCCAGCGACTCCTCCGTCCCTTCACCTCCTCCGCCGCACCTATGCGCTTCACACCCGACCAAGCTGCGCAGAACATCCCCGAGGGCGCAGCCAAGTGCACACTAGCTGCGGGCTGTTTCTGGGTGAGTCTTGTGTGGCCCGGCATGCTTCGAAGCAGTAGCGACTGATCACCGCTATTCCAGGGCGTCGAGCACCGCTATCGCCACCAGTTCGGTGGTAAGGGTCTATATGATGCACGCGTTGGGTACATTGGTGGCGACACCTCCAACCCCAGCTACCGCGCTGTCTGCACTGGCCGCACTGGACGTACGTACTTCACATCCCCAATCTATCCCGACTCACGTCAACCTAACCATTTTCGATACTAAACCCTCAACCCTCACCAGACGCCGAAGCCCTCCAAATAACCTACGACCCCACCCAAATAACCTACCGCGACCTCCTCGAATTCTTCTACAAAATGCACGACCCCACGACCTCCAACCGCCAAGGCCCCGACGTCGGGTCCCAGTACCGCAGCGGCATCTTCTACCACGACGCCGAGCAGGAGAAGGAGGCGAGACATGTGACGGAGCTGGCGCAGGCGCAGTGGTACAAGGGCAGTAAGATTGCGACGGAGATCCTGGAGGCGGGCCAGTGGTGGGATGCGGAGGATTACCATCAGAAGTATTTGGATAATAACCCGGGAGGGTATGATTGCCCGACGCATTTTGTGAGGAAGTTTGCGCCGTTGCAAGGGTAGAGCTGAAGAAGAGAAGGAGAAGGGAGAGAAGAGAAGGCAGGTCGAAAGAGTAGTGAGCATATATGTTGTTTTCTACTCGACATAGAGCTTAATCAAAATGTCTTGCGGCACTTTCGCTGAAACTTTCCAAAACCTTTGTTGTGTGACCGTGTAACGCAGTCACTGCAATCCGACGACAGAACTTCATGTGCGATCCTGTCTCAATCTGAGCAGATTCAGCACGGCACTCTCCTGATCACCCATAAAGTTCGGTTTGTCGATTGCAGTATCACCCTCATGATTGCATCGTCAGTCATCATAATATCGTAAAGTCATAGCTCATTCCCTGGCCTCCCCAACCATCATCTACCTCTTTTCTCCAATCCCACCCTGCGCCCCTGCACAATCACCATCGGTCCCCCTCTTCCTCTTCTTTACCCACTCTCAAGCATAAAACTTCAAACATCTCGTCTCCTCATGCGCATCCCTACACTCAATCCCACACACTCTCGCACCACACTTCATACACTTCGCTCTTCCCCAATATCCACACATCTCGCAGAATCTCCTCGGCGGCGCCGTCGACGTACTCGGTGCCGCGCGTGATGAACTATAACTCAGCGGTGGTGCAGCGAGGAGTGCTTGTAGTTCCTGCGCGGTTGGCAGGCAGGGGAGGTTCGAGCGCGTAAGGGGGTCGCTGTCGTCGTCTTCGACCTTTGAGGTTGGTTGAGCTGTTACTATGGTGGTGGCGGTGGTAGATGAGGCAGACGGAGGAAGTGGTGGCGGAGGCGTTGCGCTCGCGGCGTCGATGTCCATGGGTGTGGGGAGACCTAGCACTTCCACCGTCTGCTCATCCTCATCCACCGTCTCCACCTCCTTCAGCGTGCTCTTCCGCCTCCTCCCATCCTTCGCCGGGTCCTTCGCCCTGCCTCGTCCAGCACCGACAGCCAGCGATCGCGGCGTCGCCGATGCACCCGTACCCGCAGTCGCAGCTCCAGGCGCACCACCAACCCCAGATCCAGCCTCCACAACCCCCCTCTCCCTCGCCGCTGCCGCAGCAACCGCAATCGCCGCCTCCTCATCCGCAAGGTAATTCGCCCACGTCTTCTGACTCTGC
>Ga0058698_10000443_pt1 | contig 23123 bp, 21 predicted proteins | sample AgamicAsSfe_FD_67288 | JGI IMG/M metagenome (GOLD analysis project Ga0058698, IMG submission 67288) | Agave microbial communities from Guanajuato, Mexico - As.Sf.e | ecosystem: Host-associated > Plants > Phyllosphere > Phylloplane/Leaf | place: Guanajuato, Mexico | collected 2012-05-30
GTGAGGGCGAGAGTGAGGGCGCGAGTGAGGGCGAGAGTGAGGGCGAGAGTGAGGGCGCGAGTGAGGGCGAGAGTGAGGGCGAGAGTTAGGGCGACAGTGAGGGCGACAGTGAGGGCGAGAGTAAGGCCGAAAGTGTGGCTTAGGTGAGGATGAGAGTTAGGGTCGCACTTAGGGTCAGGGTTAGGGTTATGGTTTCATTATTGTTTCAAAAGCACGACCCGTCCATCCTCCTAGACCGGAGCCAAAGGACAGGTGTGCTTGTGAAGTGTGTTTGTCCGCAGAAGCAGCAAAGCCGAACACCAATCGGAGGAACCAAAAATTCAAGGCTCAAAGGACTATAAATCGAAGACGATCTTGCTCTGGAAAAAGAAAACGACGGCCCTCAAATGTGAGCAGCCATCCGCTCGCCAAGATGTTCCGAAGAGTCGCTGGGCTCGCCTGGACCAATGCTCTCTGTTGTATAGCACAGATAACATTAGTGACAGTCGGGAAAGCTCTACGTCGCAGCTTCAGCTTCATCTTCACCTGCAGCATTTTCATCGGCCTCAGGCCTAGTCGTAGTCTTATGAGCGCCACGTAGACTCGGCTGCCAATAGTCAATGCCCAGCTCTGCCAGCTTGTTCATCTGCGCCTTGTTGAGCTGGATTTTGTCAAAGTTCGGAGGAAGTGGTACGCGGGCTCTGTGATGGTATTGTTAGTATGGAGCACGTCGACCAGGTCAAAACCAAATACTCACTTCTCATAGTCGAGTCTCATATTTCTTGCTTTGTCCTTTATGGTGACCTGCTTCTTCAGAGAGTTACCATCACCGCGACCTGCAAAGATGTCCAATCCTTTCTCGTCCGCTTTCACAATCTGTGACCAGTTCGCTCCATGTTTACCGATGAGATAGACCAACTGATCAACTTCTTGGCCAGTCCAGCCTTTGCGGACTTGTGGAGACTTAGCCACGTTCGCACGGCTGGTTACTGTTTTGCTCTTGGCATTGACAGCTGAGTACTGGGTAGAAGGAGGCATATCAATATCAACATAGTCGTCATCTTCACCATCAGCAGGCGCGAGGTCCGCTGCAGCTCGAGCCCTGACAGCTCTAGGCTGATCCCCAAGCGATCCATCAGCAGCTCGCTTGCGATTGGAAGCCGGTGTTGCTGCTTGGCTCGGATTTGTCGTGTTTGTTGCTTGGGTTCTCCTAGAACGAGCACGTTGCGCAGGTATTCTAGCGTCAACTTGGAACTCTTCCTCATCGTCATTCTGAAGCCCTGCATCTTGAGTAGGCATGGGTGCTGATGATCCTGTTGATTTTTCAAGGGGATTGGTGTTGCTGCTGTTGATGGGAATGTGCTGCAGATGCTCTTGGCTGTCATCCCAGCTGACACGTTCAGCCGTATCTTGTCGATCAGTCACTCTGAGGCGACCTTGCGAAGAAGCTTCGTCGTTTTCCAGCGCGGGATCAATGTTCGCTGTTGCGCTTGGATCGAGCGAAAGTTTTCCACGAGCACGGATACGCTTGTTCAGTTTCTTTATCACCGCTGTAAGCTCAGTATTGTTGCTTCTTTTTCGCAAGGCTTTCTGCTCTGCGACCTCGGTTTGCAGGTCCGCAATAACTTTGTCGGCACCACCTTCGTGTCTTAGCTGGTCCAGAAGCTCCTTGAATCGATCAAGAGCCCATCCACAGAGCTGTGTTTCGAATTGAGTCCAGGAGAAGGTCTTCTCGACCACTTCAAAATCGATTGTCCCATCAATGCTAATGAATGAGCCCAAAGTTCCGACAAATTCTTCATATCGCTCGATGTATGTATTATTGCCATCTCTCCAGACTGGGACATTCCACATCTTCTTGGTGCCGTCGGTAAGGTAAAAGTAAGGTGATTCCGATATGGCAGGCTCAAAAATGTCGTATTTGGACTCAACTTTCCAGCTTTGTACAAGCAATTGAGCACGAAGATTCAGTCCAAAATTGAAAGATTCTTCGCTTAGGCTGCTACTACCAGCCGCCTCGCCAGTAGAAAGAAGCTCGGAGAAAAAGTGGGTAGGGAAGCCATCATCCATCGCTTCCAACTCTGTGACAGCATTCTGGTCGATTGTCGGATCAAGCATTATCAGGCGGTTGATAGCATGGGCAAGGTTGGCGAGGAATAGTACTTCCGAGACTTGCTGTCCTGCTTTGCTGACCTCACTTATGTGCTGTACGTCGAACAGTACTTGCAACACAGACTCAGGCCGTATGTACGAAGTTGTGCTAGCATCGTTCTCGGTTAAGGTGAAGAGCTTGAAAGATTGTTGGAGTGCTGCAATCCTGTTCATGAACATGTGAGATACTTTCGACGTGCCGTCACGAAGCTCTGATGCAAGTGCGTCCATGTTTGAGCTAAATGCAACGAGTTCCTGAATGAGTTTGAGTGAGTCGATTGCATCTTGCGCAAGTTTCGGCAATGCTTGCAACATAAGTGTAGCATGCTCGTCGGACTGTAGCAGCTGCACAGAGGATGTCTCTTCCGGGGCGAGATCACGAGCATCGTTGGTGGTGAAAGGTGAAACCTTCTGCCTGATACTTTGATCATTCAGTTCTGCAGGCAGAGGAATGTCGAATTCATCGCCGCCAGCGTGGCTGAGTGTCTGCTCGGCAATTGTCTGGAGAGCTGGCAGATGTCAACATTGAGCTTCACAGAGGCGTGCTGTTCACTAACCTGGACGATTGACTTTGACACGCTTCAGACCAGGCTTGACTGCTTTCGATCCTGTGGCCTCTGGAGCAGTGCTTGCAACCTTTGGTTGAGTACGGCGCGTAGCTCGTGTCAACACTATTGCTTCCTCGGGTTGTCGCGAATTGCTGCGGGTCTGGCGGCTCGAGGCTTGAGGCGCAGTCGATAGAGTTATGCGCGCCATGAGGCTGCGGAAGCAGAGTGTGTGCAGATGTGTTGTGAACGACTCCGAAATGCGGTGTGTTGTAAGCTGAAGATAGGGGTGAAGTAGGATGTCGATGTTTTGTTGGTGGAGATTCGCAACATCAGAGAGCTGGAGGGAGCCTAGAGAGACCGCAAAAGGCCTAGCGTCCGTCACATGCACAGCTCCTCGTCTGATCTCTCGTCCGATCTCTTGCTCAAGGTATTGGAACAAATGACGGTGTTGTAGTCAGAGTAGGATGTAAATGCTATGCACTAGATTCAAAATGAGTCCCCCGAGAAATGTAGTTGGTGCTGCTATGAACATTGTTTCTACTCCACAACACGATGCCGGTTGTTCGATGTAAGGCTTAGGGTTGTGCTGTAATAAAGTAAGCGGAACGAGAACAGCTGGACGATAAACAACAACTTTCCTCACCCTTGACACACCTGCTCCATGTCCACTGTCGCCTGCCCTCAGTCCGTGCTTCACCCAACTTAGTCTCATTCTGCCAGGGATATAGATAGTCACCGACGGAAGGGAGCCCTGCTGACGATCTCACACACCCCTTATACGTCTTCACATTCAAACTTGATCAGGCTGCAACATGCAGATACGGCGGAGCCGCTTGGTTGCCTTTGCGGTGCTACCATTCCTATGTTTTACCCTAGCACTGGTCGATACTAGCGATATCAAAGATACAGCCCGAACAGTCAAGCAGGCCGCAGCAAAAGCATTGCCAAATTTCGACGATGTAGCAGCAGTCGCCAGCAGCGTCCTGAGCGCACCTACACGAATACCAATAGGGACAAAGGACGCACCAGTTGACGGACTAGATGGCAAGCCGCATGCCGGGCCCTTTGTCGATTCGTCATCGACTTCTGGAAAGGCTGCTGTTGCTGTCAAGGATACCACCACATCTATCAAATCAAAGATCAAGGATCCAGAAACAGAGAAAGGAGTTATGAATGATGCCAACAGGCAGGCACCAAGAAAAGGAATGACTGGAACAGAAGGAGGCGTCTCCGAGAAGGAGAGGCTGGCTGAGGCTGGCGGTTTGAAGAGACCAGAAGCACCAAAAGAAGCACCAAAACTGCCAGCAGGTGATAGTGCTAGACTAGGCTTGGAAAGTGCTGGCGAAGCGTTAAAAAGCGCAATGGGAGACGATAATGCCGCGACCATGGACAAGCCACGGGGTGCGGCTGGCATTGAAGTATGCACCATCTGACATGCTTAGAGAGAAGACTCGTGCTGACCAAGCCTCTAAGAAACCGTCCGACTTACCTGAAAAGCTTCATGATATTACACAATCGGGAACAGAAAAGGCCGCGCAGATCAAGGACAGCATCGCCGATACAAGCAAATCTATAAAATCCACAGCCAAGACAGCCTCGACACATTTGACCGCAGCAGCCGATGAAGAGGGCAAGCACGATCTGATTCCCTGGGACTCACTCATGGGTTCCTTCTCCTCCATCGCCGCAAGTGAGATTGGCGACAAGACCTTCATCGTCGCCGCTCTCATGGCCATGCGCTACCCCCGCTTTCAAGTCTTCACAGCAGCCGCCTCCGCCCTCCTCATCATGACCATCCTGTCCGCCGTAGGTGGTCACGCGCTCGGTGCCATAATATCGAAGAAATGGGCCGCCGTCGTTGCTGCCCTGCTTTTCCTCGGTTTCGGCGTAAAGTCGCTCAAGGAGGGAATGGACATGGATTCGAACGCTGGTGTGGGTGAGGAAATGCGCGAGGTGGAAGCTGAACTCGAAGAGAAGGAAATGGACATTGCAAGAGCGGGTGGACAGCGATCGGCATATTCTCTGGAAGCTGGCCGTAAGGGTCGGGAGTCACCGACGCCATCGAGGTCTCCGTCGCGGCGGTCGTTGACGTCGGCTGGAGGGATCAAGAATCTATTGTCATTGCTGCTGAGTCCTGCGTGGGTGGAGACATTCAGCATGACTTTTATCGGAGAATTGGGTGATCGCTCTCAGATTGCAACTGTGGCGATGGCAGCTGGGCAGGAGTTCTTCTGGGTTATGGTTGGAGCGTGTTTGGGACATCTCATGTGTACTGCGTTTGCAGTACTGGGGGGCAGCTTGATGGCGGGGAGGATCAGTATGAAGAAAGGTAAGTCCGCACGATTAAAGAGAGCAAGTGGTTTGTGTTTACTGACAATTGTACAGTCACGCTTGCAGGAGGTGGCATCTTTGTCCTCTTCGGCATCTTCACTGCGTACGAGGCAATCCTGTACTTTGCTTGAGAGGCACAAGGGTTGAAGATATGTATTATTACCTTCGATGTTTCTGCATCGATGCATAGCGGGCAGCGAGACGGCGTAATGATAACATAGACGCTGAACATACATACGGCTTCAGCTATCCACTACTCGATCCGTGCCGCACTCCTCACTATTCCAATATGCCTCCTACCACGCCTTCCGCATTCGGTTCCGCCCTCATATCTCCACCCCATCCACCCTCTCCATCTCCTCCACCCTCTCTGCCACAAAACCCTCATACTTTTTCCTTATCTCCTCCATCTGCGCCGCTTTGCGTTGCGTCCCTTCCTCCACCTCTCAAACCCCCGAAAATCGAAGAAGCGGGATTGATGAGCACGGCGTGTACATCTGGCATGAAACGCTTTTGCCGTACATGTCCAGCGTTGGTGTGAATGTCGGGTCTGCGAAGCTGAAGCTTTGGGCAGCCAATTCGGCGACTTCATTCGTTACGTGGATATCACGGTCACGACTTTCAGTATGAGCGCCACGGCCGTCTGGCAAGGCGAAGATGTCGACCAAGGCACTCTCGATCAGGCTAAGGTACTCCTTCAGGCCTGAAAGGTCGAGTTTCAAATTCAGCTCGAGGTATGTGTTCTCGGCCGTTTCAGCGAGTGCGGCGTCGGTGTTGTGGAGCCGGGTTATAAGGGGACTGGCGTAGTGGCGAGTCCGTGGGGGGTTGCAATGGGAGTTTCAGACATCGAGTATTGGAAGGGTACTTGGACTCCTGGTAATGTGCTTTAAATGTGTATGTGTACGTTGTCATCAGGAGCAGAGACAGCACGGCAGTCATTTGCAGTACACTATAGCGAGCCAGCAGCATCGTGGAAGGGCACGCCGTGATGAGGGACAGTATTGACTTTGACTACCATTGTGGAGGGCTCTCAGAAGACTGGCGCTCTAGATAGGGTGGTAGTGTACATAACAGTCATGTCTCTGTCTCATTGCAGACTAGCTGGTAACACTACACGAGCCAGGAACGCAGGCAGTGTTGACCTCTCGCTGGTAGTCTTTCATTCCTTGGGGCACATATCACAAGAGCCTCGAATCTTCAAACCGAGCTTGAACCATATGGTTGAACCTTGAGACTTTGGAACTGACCTACAGCAAACGATGGAGGAGTGCCAAAGGTGGAAGCCTACAAGCATCTACATGCATATATGTAGCGACATGGATCAAAGTGTCGAAAACCAAGTGAGTGAAGTTTCGTGATTTGAAACGCGTCAGGTCACGTCACGTCACGTCACGCTAGCAACCAGCCACGTGCCAGCCTTTTTGTGGGTCGAGAAGGCCGACTGGCTCTCACACCTCATTCCCATCCTTCTGCACTGTCGCCTTCCCTGCCCTCTGCTGCGTTCACTCTCCCTCCTCGCAACCCTTCACAACAACACACACAAACACAACACATCAACATCCGCCACTCTCTTGCTCATTTGCTTTTACAACGCTCGTTTCGCATAGGCTACAGTCGCTGTGCATAAACCATTGGCAACCAACCTATATCGCATACCTAGCTGTCATCGTTACATCAGATTCGACCGCACGACTAAGCGCCATTGAGCGAAGAGAGTCGCAGAGCGCCACCTCGCCGGGGACACTTGAACTCTCCAAAGTCATATCAATACTCGCAGCCATCTAACGCACTGTGCGAGAGCGATCTAGCGTGCGACTCTTCACGACAATGACTACCACTCCTCCTCCCGGCGCATCTTCACGACTCCACTATCCACCAACACCTCTTCACGGCGCAAAGTACGACGACTACGAGCCATATTCACCTCGTCGCTCCTCTCGCATCCGTGCGAAGGAACATGTTGATCAGATCGTCTCTGCGACCAAGCATACATTGAAGAATGCGCCTTCTCTCCGTCCAACACCACGCAAACCTCTTGCACGCCAGGAGTCACTCCAATCTACACACACACTGTCACCGCCAGCTTCGCCGATCTCACCAGCAAGACGTGGTCCAAGTCCTACTCGCGCACTCTTCAAGCACGGTATGCTGCCAACACCTGCCAAAACACCATCGAAGCGTGATGTAAAATATGGATCAGGACGTCTCCTCTTCGCCAGTCGTGGGGCCAACCCACAGGATGCAATGCCCTCGCCACGTAGATCTCGACCCACAAAACGCTTCACTTTGGACGATGAGCCTGATAATGAGAGAATTCAGGTTTACACAGACTCAGTCGATTGCATTCCAGAAGTAGACGAGGACGCAGACAACCCGTTCATCGTCCGCGAGAGCGCCAGGAAGACCAAGATCTCGAGCTTCACAGAAAGACTTAGTGATGTGACCTCTGACAAGACAAAGTACGGAATGAGCCGTGAGATCGATGCTGCAGTTGACAACGACGAGGGCATGGTGTATACATTGTGAGTCACTCTTCACCTTAGCATCTCAACAGTACTAACAAACCTTCCAGCCGCGGCCGCAAAGTCTTCCGCAAATTCAATGAAACACCCGACACTCTCAACGCAAGCGACCTTTCCGATCCTGACCCCCTCGTCACCGACGAAGACAACGCCACCCATCACGCTGGCTTCACTGCTCGCCAACACCTCACACGCAGATCGATTCAGCCGCGCCTTCTCTTTCCAGCACGCGATCCCTCGCCCGACCCCAACGACACTGATGAGAACGCCCTCACTGATGTCGACGAGCTCGCTATGGACATGGACATAGACATCGACCATGCACCCGAGCCGGTGTCTGAGGATGACCTCGACGAGCTTGCACTCGACATTCCTGGCACTGCCACGCCCAGGAAGCAACAGACCCACATGGTCATGCCTGTGACGCCACCGACTACTGTGCGCAAGACACGCCACAGCGTCGGGCACGCACTCACGCCGGATGCGTCGCCGAGAAAGGCGGATGATGTCGTGGCAAAGGGAGCGAGACTTTTCGATTCGTGGCAGAGGACGAAGCCTGGTGCCAGTGCTGGACGGAGCCAGAGCCTGAAGAGAGGTGGTGAGGAGATGGTGATGGAGAGACAGGATGTCAAGAGGACGAGGAGCGCACCTAGGGGAAGGGTGTTGTGAGGAGGCCGTCGAGGTAGAATGTGAAGTGTGGAAGGGAAACTGTAATATTACTCAACGACTGGTCGAAAGGAAAGAATGACGGAGGCCTAAGGGGCAAAAAGGACAGCAGGCGGGCGGAGGAAGTGTTGGACACCTTGCGGGATACTGCACTGCACTGTTCTTCGGTGAAAGGGTTGGATATCTTGTGGGACATTGCGCTGCTTTGCTTTGGGCGTTGACTCCTTAACACAGGCGAATCACATTTTCAGACACGACGGCAGGTACGGGAAGCACGGGAGGCGATGAGATGAGATGCGTACGCGTTTCGTCAGCCGTGCGCATGATGGATGGCTGGCTTTTGTGCCTTGTACTTTTAGGATAGTAGGATGTTAGGATTGGAGGAGACACGATAGTCCAAGGTAGCTCAACAGTACTGAACACACTCAATGAATCAATAGCTCTGCCGCTTGCTTCTGAAGAAATGCACTCCTGAACTGCACAGAAATCGATGTTTGAGATCCGTGTGGATGTGCTGAAATTGTATCAGATTAGGCTTGCTGCTTCCACGCAGCCCATGGACGTGTTTGTGGCACGGACGATCTAAATCGTTGGAGTATGAAGCTGGGAAAAGAAGGGGAAGGTTGAGGTCAGGAATGGTATTGAGAGTTGAGATTGAGATTGAGATTGAGATTGGATGGGTTGGGATAGCGTTCGCGTGCCAGACAACCTTCGACGTCAAGAGACCCCGAAAGACCAGCGACCCTTGCTAGAGTCTACGGCCTACGTCCCTTCCAAAGACCAGTAACGACATCACTCGTATGCTGGTGACGGGAGCAAAGCCAAGGCTCATGAGCATGTAGAGCTTCATCATCAAATCGATGATCGTAGCATCTTCATCATCATACATTAGAGTCATGCAAGTCGATAGACTGCTCACTTTTCCCTGCGACAACTCCCATCCAGACTTTCGCTTAAGTCAATTACCGTAGCCTCGGACACGAGTACAACGAATTCTGCAGCACGTTCTGACCATGGCAGTGGTGAATGGCCTTGACTGCGTGTGCGTGGATATTACGAGGAGGATTTGTCTCTTTCTGGCCGTGCTTGGTGAGCTATTCCTGATATGGTTGGGTATGCTCGCTTCTTCTTTCCGAGCTTGTGGAAGCTGGTTGCTTGTGCTTCTGTTCGTGGCCGAGGAAACACCTTTCAGCATGCTGTGACGATACGCCAGCTTCCTCAGTCCATGTTCAACCGACTTGGCCAGTCCAGAGACGAGTGCAGGTGCATCTGCGAGTTGCCAGATACGCCACCGCGAGTGCGTAATTACTCGTCATTCAGGTTTTCATTTGTGTGTACTGATAGTTGCTTGCTCCGATGCTTGTGTAACCTCACCTCAGATATTCTTGTGTAACCTCACTTCAAGTGCGCTTGTGTAACCTCACAACAATCACCCGATCCCGACCTTCACGTGATGACCAGATAGACGCAGCCTCGACGCAGGTTAATCGAAACGCAGGCTGCCGCATGCAGGTGCCCGATGTGGATGATGTCCGCTCCCTGCCGCAGATGTCTGGCTGCTTCCAATACAGTATCCACCAAGTGTCAGCTGCCTGAAACAGGCTAATGTCCGTGTTGTGTAATACGCGGCCATTAGCCCGGAGAGCGCAGGGGCTCCCTGCTGAGTGGTCAACGACGAGCAGAAGACGCAATATTGAATATTGTATCCTGGGCTGACAATGCAAGGTGCAGGCAGCACATCCGCGGCCGCGGCAGTGGCAGTGGCGACTCGATGGATAGGCCGGGCGATACCGACTTGAGGATATCACAATCTGCAAGGATACAGCAGACCCCAAGATCCAAAGAAGCATAGATACGCCACAAGGATCCACACCATGTCCCATATCTTGCCCGGCGGCGGACTCACATGGACCACGGGCATACGCGACTGGCCAAGCAGATTTGATAATGGACCCCACCTCCGCTTGTACTGACCGGAAGCGGCTAGGTTATACCGCCATGACCTCTGTGCGTGACTGTGAAACGTCAATGAAACTCGCCAAACTCGCCTCGGCCATTTCTATCAGGCCAGCTGACGTGATGTTTGCGGGCTGTTACTGCTACTTGATGCTTGCTGGGATCCACGCGTCGCTTAGCTCGACCAGGGAGTACATTGTGCATTGTGCATTGAGCGCTTGGTACGTGTTGCGCGATCAGGTCGCGGAGGTGTTGCTGCCTGCGGAATGTCAGGTCGGTGAGTGGTTGGAAGAGCGTGCCGTTTGCAATCATTTATCGTGAATCAGCTGATGCTTTCGAGGGTGGAAGGTGCGAGGGGCGAGGCAGATGTTTGTCAAGCAGCCTCGACCTGAACCTGAGAGGACTATTTAGTCTGCTCTCTTGCCCGTTCCAAAGTGCTCTTCACCGACTTTCGTCTGCATTTCAGTATTTCATACCACGCCTCAATCGCTGTTTGCATTCGGGATCGCTTGTCACTTCCTAATGCGTATTAGTCCTCTGCATCTCATCCTGGTGCTATCACATCGTATCGGCATACCTTAGAGCACTAGATATACAGCACAGTCGCACTAGCATACCAGTTAGCTCAATCACCTCAATCACTCATCAGTATGCATGAGCGGGCCGCATACTGCGCTCCACTTCACTAACTCCCGCGAAGAGCACATTCAACCACGTCCATCTTCATCTCCACAATGTCAACACATCAAGCAGTCTCCAACATCAGCCCGGTGGCACGAGCTATTCGTGCGACTGCTGCGCCAACAACCCTCACATCCTCACAATCTCCTTTTTCACAAGCTGTTGCTCCAACCCTGCACACGCAGTACATCAGCCAGCTGCACATCTTGCAAACAGAGCTGGCATACCTCGAGCGGCGTGCCGACTGGTTCGATGTCAAGGAAAGAGTCAAAACCCTGAAGCGAGAGATCAGCCGGGCGGAGGCAAGCCTGAGAGTGCTTGCCAACTATGGACGAGACAACGCGACTGGCTCGCCGAACAAAGGAGGCGTTGTGGTTGGAGTTGTAGAGGTTGCAGTGGAGGTGTCCAGGGAGGCGCGGTACTTGAGGGACCAGTAGGCGTGGTATTATACTGTAGAGTGTCAAATAATAGCTACGACTTGTATGCCGGGATGCGGATGGGTGGCTGGCGCAAGCATGGTCGGGTCTCTTGTACGGTACTGTCTGATGAAACATCATTGTGTCCACTCTAAGTGTTCTCGTCCCGATCAAAAGCCGCATGACCCATAGGCATTCTTGACGATCCGGCTAACAGACTGGTCAACTGTTCGTATCTCCCCTCGAGATGGTCACCTCGAGATGGTCGATAATATGAAAGGTCGCGCAAGTCCAATTCATTGGTCGGAGGATTTGGTTGATCTTGCCTTGAGTTCATTCTCGAGATCGACTAAGCTCAGGGGTACTCTCCTCCCACGTTCAAGCCAGGTTTTGTGTTCTGCTTGTGCAAAGTTCTCCAGACTTAACATACCCACCGCCAGAAAGCCTAGGTCTTCTCGCTCGCAATCAAAGACCTCCCACCACTCTTCTTCCGGCAGCTTTCCACCCTCATCTTTTGCCGCAAGATAGATCGCCGCTACTGCGAGTGCTGAAGACTGATGCGTAAGGTATAGTAGTTGAGGGGATAGCAGAGCAGTATTTAGGTATGCGAAAGCACGTTTGCTGATTTCCCGTCCGTTCGACGTATTCGGCGGCAGAAAGACTTCGAGCGTCTGAAGATAATTGATGCAGAGTATATAAGGCAGTGAGACATGAAGTTGGAATCCGAGATGACGAAGAATTAATGTTTCATGCTTCATCAGGGTGTCTCTTTCTTTCTGGTAGGTGCCTTCGGAGACATAGTAGGACTCAGGTGAGAGCAATCTTGCTTTATGGGGTCTGCCGTGGGTCGACGAAAGATATGCATATACATTAATGATACTACGAGGTGATTTGGGATGAGAGGACGATTTTGTGACTAGATACATGCATGCTGCGGAGATGTCCTGGCTGCATGTTAGTATGAGGTCCACAGTTTAGAAACCTCATTCGAACAGGGCATACTCTAGCACCATACTCTTTCAAGCTACCGCCCTCAGGTCCAAGCCAGAATCTCTGAAAGATAACAATTGTCTTCGCGATTACATCTTGCGGTAGACGAAGCAAAACTCCAGCAGATTGAGTCAATGCAGCACCGGCGAAAAGGATAGAGTCTTCGAGGTCTGCAGGTACGCCGTCGAGCTGAGATCCTGAGGTCTGCAGCTGCGGTACTGTCGCGAGAGGATTGCTGATCGTCGAGAAGTCCGAAGCCATCCTTGCGGCGCGTGCTGATGATGTGCTATGGTGTTGTCCATTGGCACGGTGAATAATAATCATAAATTCGATGCCATTGCAAGGCCCCACATGCTCTCCCGATGACGTCCAAATGGTTGCCCCTCCAATCCCCTCCATTGACACTTATAGTCTATATTGCCACCACTTTCTCTACTTCGTCTGTAGACACTCTTGGACTATCACACATATTACAATTCCACCTCACTATTACAGCCGCCAATATGAGAGTCTTACTTACCGGAGCAAGTGGCTTCATTGCCGCTCACTGTCTTGACCAGCTACTCAAGGAAGGGTGCGTCGAGTCTTCACTGTATTGGAGCAGAAGTCTAAGCAGTTCCCCCACTGCAACTGATACAGACTTCTGTCTTGCCGTTCCTGTGATTTCTTATTGATTAAATCATATGCTAACGACATTTCCAGACACTCCGTCGTAGGCACGGTCCGCAGTCAAGCCAAGGCAGACAAGATCAAGAAGGCCCACTCAGAGGCCGGGGACAAGCTTAGCTTTGTCATTGTTGAGGACATCGCACAGCCAGGAGCCTTCGACAAGGCCGTTGTCTCCGACCCACCGTTCGAGGCTGTCCTTCACACAGCATCTCCCTTCCACTTCAACGTCAAAGATGTACAAAAAGAACTTCTTGACCCGGCCGTCATCGGCACAACTGGATGTCTCAAAGCCATCAAGGCTCACGCCCCTTCAGTCAAGCGGGTCGTCATCACGAGTTCGTTCGCTGCCATTATCAACCCTCATAAAGGCCTGTGGCCGGGACACACCTACTCCGAGTCAGACTGGAACCCTTTGACACAAGAGGAGGCTGTTCAGAACCCTTCAAACGGATACCGTGCCAGCAAGACATTTGCCGAGAAGGCTGCCTGGGAGTTTGTCGAGAAGGAGAAGCCAAACTTCACTATCAGCACCATCAACCCTCCTCTCGTCTTCGGTCCTGTTGTAAACTACCTCAATGACTCCCTAGACGCGCTCAACACCTCGAATGAGCGAGTACGAGACCTCATCCAAGGCAAGAGCAAGGGTGCCTCCGAGATCCCAGAGACCGGTATCTTCATCTGGGTGGACGTCCGCGACATTGCCAATGCTCACGTCAAGGCCATGGGTTCGGAGGAAGCCGCTGGTAAGAGATTCTTCATTGTTGCGGACAAACCCTTCTGCAACAGAGATCTTGTCAACGTCGTTCGCAAGGACTTCCCTCAGTATGCCGACAAGCTACCCAAGGAAGATGCTACTGGTGGCGACTTCCCGGACAAGTTCTTCGACTTCGACAACAGCCGCAGCAAGAAGATTCTTGGTATGGAGTACATGAAGCTGGACAAGAGTATCAAGGACCTTGTTGTATCGCTAGAGCACATCGGGGTCTAGTCCTTGCGCGGGTCGTCATGGGCAGGATAGAGCCACACATAATCTCAACGGTGACCTTTATATAATCTTCCACGAATGCAACAAAAGCCTTTTCTTGCATAACTTGCACCATCTTGACTTGAGGTGGTCTTAGCTGGACTCGGGAGTACCTTGCACATGACAATGTCAGATGATCTGCAGGGCGAAAGTGTGGGGTAAGTCACCTTTCAAGTGGTCAAGTGATAGGAATCTGGTTGGGGAGCAAGAGAGCAAGGTACCACGACAGCTAGACTGTCTTCACAGTCAAACTCGATCCGCACTCTAGGCTTCATGTACGCTTCAACAGTGCGTAATAGAGCCAGGCGTCGGAGCCACTTGGTCTAATATGAATACTTCCAATACTACCCAAGCTAGTCAGATCACTCGCGACACCATAGACCGCACGCTGCAAGATCTCAGAGTGAAGTATGTCAGGCTGCTGCTAGGTCGTGGCCAAGGCTGACGGGAACCAGAAATGACGATGTACGAAAGAAAGCTGCGCAGACCCTACGCAGCACTCTCGAAGGCATTCAAAGAGGTAAGATCAGACTGGGGAACTGTGGTCGAGTTAAAACACAGCATTCTACTGACGCGCTTCACAAAAAAGACTCCTTAGCCGATGGCAAGATCGATGTGTTCAATGACACGTACCGATATGCATTCTCAAGAGCACAGAGTCTGGTCGTCACCGGCACGGAGACCGCGGAAAGAACTGGAGGAATATACGCCCTCAGTGCCATAGTGGACCTAGGCAAGGGAGAGCTGGCCTCTAAAACGACCAAAGTTGTCAGTGCTCTTCGATCAGTCCTGCGCGGCTCTGATCTCACAGCCATGGTCGCCGCAGCAATTGCCATGGGTAAGCTTGCAGCACCAGGCGGTGCACTTACTGCGGAATTGGTAGACGCTGAAGTCAAGGTCGCACTGGAGTCGCTGCAAGTCGATCGAGTGGAGAGTAGACGGTTCGCTGCTGTCCTGACACTTCGTGAGCTTGCTGCCAACTCACCCACCTTGCTTTACCAATACGTCTCGGAGATCATAGAAGTCATCTGGGTTGGACTACGCGATATCAAGGTCCTAATCCGTGAATACTCAGCCGAAGCCATTGCGGCACTGATTGAGATAGTTGCTGCAAGAGACGCGCTTCCTCGAGACAAGTGGTTTGTGAGAATCTACTCGGAGATCAACAAGGGCTTCAGCCAGAACACCGTAGAAACGGTACATGGTTCTCTACTTGCCCTGAAAGAGATGTTTGCCAAAGGCGGCATGTTCATGCAGACCAGTAATCGCTATGTCGACGCCTGCGACAAAGTCTTCCTCTACCGAGACCACAGAGAGCCACTGATCAGACGCGAGGTCACTACCATTATTCCGATTTCGGCAGCCTACTTTCCCGCAGAGTTCAGTACTTCCTATCTGCACAAGTCTATGATTCATCTCCAAGGGCAGCTGAAGAAGGAGAAAGATCGGAATCCTGCCTTTGTGGCTATCGGCAAGGTTGCCAGCGCGGTTGGAAGTGCTATTGACCCATATCTAGACAATATCCTGGTTTACGTACGAGAAGGCCTCAGTGTGAAAGCGTGAGTGGCATCCGTCAACTCGTAGGCGCAGAAACTGACAAGGAACAGTCGCAATCGCAGTATCAATGACGCCCCGATATTCGAGTGCATCAGCATGATAGCTATTGCAGTCGGTCAAACAATGACAAAGTATATGGAGGCACTCCTTGATCCGATCTTTGCTTGCGGTTTGAGTGATGCTTTGACACAAGCATTAGTTGACATGGCACACTACATACCTCCGGCCCGCCCAACGATACAAGAAAAGCTTCTTGATTTACTCAGTACGGTCCTGTCTGGACGTCCGTTCCAGCCTCTGGGAAGTCCACATACTAACGTGGTTAATCCGAGCTCTCTCCGGGAGCACCGTGAAGGGCAGCCAATTGAGCACACAGAAGCAGAGATTGCACTCGCACTACAGACATTGGGTAGCTTCGACTTTTCAGGTAAGCAATCTCATTCAAGCATGGCAGGCAGCATGAGCAACAGTACTGGATCGGCAGCATCGTCGAATACGAGAAGCTCCGCCCACGACGATGCTACGACTACCGGGCTTCATGGCATGCATGAAGGAAGACGCCATTACATTATAGAAAATGTCCTCGAGACTACCACAACAGCCACAGCTTTTGATCCTGACTATGAAAACAATGCAGGTTATATTCTTAACGAGTTTGTTCATGATGTCGCAATACAGTATGCTGAGCATGATAGTCCTGCAATCAGGAAAGCCGCCGCACTCACCTGCTGCCAGCTTTTCGTGAAAGACCCCATCGTGCATCAAGTCAGTCGGCATGCTGTACGAATCGTTAGTGGCGTGATTGAGAAACTTCTCGCTGTTGCGGTCGCAGATTCAGGTTAGTGGCTCGGTTCTGGTTCAGGTGCAGCCCGGTAGGGTGCATGTTTCGTCCTCATCTGCTGACCTGATGCTAGATCCGGACATCCGCCATGTTGTTCTTGCTGCGATGGACCCTAGATTTGACCGCCACCTTGCAAAGGCCGAGAACATCCGCAGCCTATTCCTGACTTTGAACGATGAGGTCTTCGCCAATAGAGAAGCAGCTATGACTATCATTGGTAGACTCTCGATAGCTAACCCAGCTTATGTCTTTCCTGCACTTCGCAAGGTCCTCGTACAGTTGCTTACAGAGGTTGAATACTCGAATATGCCGCGGAGCAAGCAGGAGAGTTGCCAGCTCATCAGTCACTTGGCCGCATCAGCATCAGGTCTGATCAAGCCATACGTCGATCCCATAGTCTACGTACTGCTCCCGCGAGCAAAGGAAGCTGATGAAACAGTGGCCGCAACCGCACTCCGAGCGATTGGCGATCTCTCCGTCATAGGCGCAGAAGACATGAACAAGTACATTCCGGAATTGATGGACCTCATTGTTTTGGACTTGCAGGATCTGAGCTCAAATGCAAAGCGAAGTGCTGCACTTCGGACACTAGGGCAACTAGCAAGCAATTCGGGTTATGTCATTCAACCATACATTGATCGCCCTGAACTTCTGACAGTTCTCGTGAACATTGTCAAGATGGAGCCGCCTGGCGAGTTGAGACGTGAGACAATACGTCTGATTGGCATCCTTGGCGCTCTTGACCCATATAGGCACCAAGTAAGTGCAGCCAGGCATCGCGTACAATATTCACTAATTGCTTTTCAGACACTGCTAGAACTTTCACCAGAAAGCGCGCTTGTTGCTGACGCTCAAGCTGTCACGGACGTGTCACTCATCATGGGAGGTCTGCTGCCAACAGATGACAACTATTACCCGACAGTCGTGATCACAACCCTGATGAACCTTCTGAAAGACCCTTCCGTGCTGAGTCTGCATCAGAACATCATGGATGCAGTCATGAACATATATGCGACATTGGGTATGAAGTGCGTACAGTTTCTCAGTCAGGTCATCCCTGGCTTCATGCTAGTCATCCATACTTCCATCTCTGGTCGTGAGGAAGGCTTCTTCAGTCAATTGGCCCAGCTAGTTCGTATCGTACGAACACATATTCGACCGTACCTACCACAGATTATTGATGCGATAGCCACATTCTGGCACAAATCAATCGGTGCGCACGCCACTATGTTGCACCTGATCGAGAACATCGCCCGGGCGCTAGAAGGAGAATTCAAGATCTACTTGGCACAACTCCTTCCGCTCATGCTAGGTGTACTGGACTCTGACCGCTCGCCAAAACGTGGTCCGTCAGAGAGAGTACTACATGCATTTCTCGTGTTTGGGTCTAGTGCTGAAGAGTACATGCATCTTATCATTCCAGTCATCGTCAGGATGTTCGACGTCCAGTCAGGGCAGCCTACCGTCTTACGAAAACTGGCAATTGAAACACTGGGAAAGCTCTCCAAGCAGGTCAACCTTTCGGAGTTTGCAGCCAAGATCATTCACCCTATTACACGAGTGCTGGCGGGAAGTGACATTCAGCTACGTCAAGCAGCCCTTGACACGCTTTGCGCTCTGATCTTTCAAATGGGATCGGAGTATCTAAGCTTCATTCCTACTGTCAAGAAGGTTTTGACAGCCCAACGTGTGCACCATGCCAATTACTCTTTGATCATTGCAAGGCTGCAGAAAGGGGAGCCATTGCCTCAGGATTTGAGCCCTGATGTGTATTATCGTGATGACGATGCCGACCAGGGTATCGCAGAGATCGAGATCAAATCACTGGCAATCAACCAGGCGCATCTCAGAGCGGCGTGGGATACAGAAAATCGATCAACGAAAGACGACTGGCAGGAATGGATGCGGAGACTCAATACCGAATTGCTGAAAGAATCTCCTCAGCATGCTCTGAGAGCTTGCTACTCGCTTTCACTTGTGCATGAACGGACCGCGCGAGCGCTCTTCAACTCTGCCTTCATTTCCTGCTATCCGCAACTGTTTCTACACTACCAGACCGAGCTATGTCGTAATATGGAGACAGCTCTTGGCTCCAACAACATTCCCCCCGACATCGTGCAAACCGTGCTGAACCTGGCCGAGTTCATGGAGCATGACGACAAGGCTCTGCCAATTGATGTCAGGACTCTGGGAATGTATGCTGGGAAATGTCATGCCTTTGCAAAAGCACTTCACTACAAGGAACTGGAATTCAATGCCGATCAATCACCAAACTCTGTAGAAGCACTGATTAGCATAAACAATCAGCTACAGCAGACAGATGCTGCTTTCGGTATCCTGAGGAAGGCTCAAACGTATCAAGATGTTGACCTCAAAGAGACATGGTTCGAGAAGTTGAATCGGTGGGACGAGGCTTTCGACTCGTATACACGACGTGAAGCGGTCGAGCCATACTCGTTCGAGGTGACGATGGGTAAGATGCGCTGTCTGCACGCCTTGGGTGAATGGGACAAGCTTTCCACACTCGCTGAAGAGAAGTGGGCACGAGCAGCCACCGAAGGACATCAGCGCTTCATTGCTCCTCTAGCTGCAGCCGCGGCTTGGGGCATGGGACAGTGGGAGCTAATGGACAAATACCTCGGGGCTATGAAGCCAGACTCCCCTGATCGCGCTTTCTTCGGTGCAATCCTCTCGATTCACCGTAATCAATTCACTGATGCACAGCTACACATCACAAGAGCTAGAGATGGTCTTGATGGAGAGCTCGGCTCCTTACTTGGAGAGTCCTACACAAGAGCGTATGGCGTTGTTGTGAGAGTACAGATGCTTGCGGAACTTGAAGAGGTTATCACTTACAAGCAGAATGATCGCAATCCTGACAAGCAAGCCCTCATGCGCAGTACATGGAACAAGCGACTCAAGGGTTGTCAGTCGAATGTGGAAGTGTGGCAGAGAATGTTGAAAGTGCGAGCCCTTGTTGTGCGTCCAGTCGAAAACATGGAGATGTGGATCAGATTCAGCAATCTATGCCGCAAGTCTCAGCGTCCCGGGCTGGCTGAGAAGTCGCTTCGATCACTAGTGGGCGGTCATGATGACTTGTTCTCTATACCTCTTGAGAATCGTGTGCCTCAACAAGTCAGTTTCGCGATTCTCAAATACATGTGGTCGCAACCGGGCCAGCAAGGCAATGCGCTCCACACCCTACGGGAGTTCACTCAGCAGATGGCTGATTTTGAACATTACCAACGTAAAAACGATGCCGATAATGCACAGCTCAATAGCACTAATGGCACAGGCGTCAATGGTGTTGATCATGCTGCACAGCTGCTCAACGGTCATGTCAAGGACAGGTATGGCGATCAGCCGTCAGATGCGCAGAAGCTACTTGCTCGCTGCTACCTCAAGCAAGGACAATGGCAGATGGCAATGGCTCCACAGGAATGGCGTACCCACTACGCTCGTGATATTCTGGCTTCGTATGCAGCAGCAACCAAGAACAATCCAAAATGGTACAAAGCTTGGCATGCATGGGCTTTGGCAAACTTCGACATTGTTACTTCCACCACAGCCCCAGCTGATCGGGAGGTTGAAGACCTGCCCGATGAGTTTGTCGCCGCCCATGTTGTACCAGCAATTAATGGATTCTTCAAGTCGATATCTCTGTCTACCACAAGCGCTATACAAGACACTCTCCGACTACTTACCTTATGGTTCGCACATGGCAGACATGAAGGGGTCTCTCAAGCAGTCAATGAGGGTGTCAAGCTGGTGAGCGTTGACACTTGGTTGGGTGTGATACCTCAACTGATTGCACGAATCAATCAGCCGAATCATCTTGTAAGAGCTGGCGTGTCCCACCTTCTTTGTGAAGTCGGACGAGCACATCCCCAGGCTTTGGTCTACCCTCTTACAGTCTCGATGAAGTCAGAAGTTCAGACGCGATCACAAGCAGCCAAGACGGTCATGAAAAACATGCGTCAACATAGCCCGGTTTTAGTTGAGCAAGCTGAGTTAGTCAGTACTGAGCTTGTGCGCATCGCGGTAATCTGGCATGAACAGTGGTTTGAAGCGATGGAAGAGGCATCAAGAGTCTACTTTGGTGATGACAACGTTGAAGCCATGTTCGCAATACTTGATCCTCTACATGACTTGCTCGATAAGGGACCACAAACTCTCAGGGAGGTTTCCTTCATCCAGGCATTTGGACGCGATCTGGACGAAGCTCGTAGGTGGTGCTCAACCTACAAGAAGACCAAAGATCGAGGTGATCTGCAAGCAGCATGGGACGTATACTATCAAGTCTTCACGAAAATTCGACGACAGTTACAAGGTATCAATACAGTAGAGCTTCAATACGTGTCACCCAAGCTGCGTGAGGTCAGAAACCTCGACCTTGCAGTACCTGGCACATATCAAAGTGGGAAACCAATTGTCTGCATTGGATCCTTCGAAGAGTCCGCACGGGTCATCAGTTCGAAGCAACGACCACGAGAGCTACGTATGACAGGCAGCGATGGTCAGCTTTACGGCTTCCTACTCAAAGGACACGAAGATATCAGGCAGGATGAGCGCGTCATGCAGCTCTTCGGATTGGTGAACAACCTGCTTTCTAAAGATTCGGAAAGTTCCAAACGTCACTTGAACATTCAAAGATACTCAGCTGTACCCCTGTCACATCAGTGTGGTCTTCTCGGGTGGGTTTCACATAGTGATACACTTCATGAGCTGATCCGTAGCTACCGAGAAAGTCGCAAGATTCTGATCAACATTGAGCACCGCATCATGCTGCAAATGGCACCTGATTACGACAATCTGACTCTGATGCAAAAGGTTGAGGTCTTCTCGTACGCCATGGACAATACAACAGGACAAGACCTCTACCGTGTGCTCTGGCTGAAGTCGAAGTCATCTGAAGCGTGGCTTGACCGCCGCACCAATTACATTCGCTCGCTTGCAGTCATGTCGATGGTAGGCTACATCCTAGGTCTGGGTGATCGCCACCCCAGCAACTTGATGATGGACAAAATCACTGGTAACGTTGTGCACATTGACTTTGGAGACTGCTTTGAGGTCGCCATGCATCGCGAAAAGTACCCGGAGCGAGTTCCCTTCCGCCTAACACGTATGCTCACATTCGCTATGGAAGTCTCCACCATCGAAGGCAGCTTTCGCACGACCTGCGAGAATGTCATGCGCGTTCTACGCGATAACAAAGAGTCTCTGATGGCAGTACTCGAGGCCTTTATCCATGATCCATTGCTTACCTGGCGCCTTGACCCCCGTGAAGAAAACTTCGACACTGGGTTCCCAGAAGAGCGTCGCAACAGCATCCTCGCTATGGATGACCCAGCGCGCAATCCAGCTGTCTCCGGCAATCCCGAACAATTCGGCTCGTTGATTGGCCGACCACGTGCTCGTTCGTCAACGACAGGTCCCCGACCGCCTGTTCCAGTCCACACTCCAGCTGTCGGTGGTCTCAACAATACTGCCAATGGCGCTGTAGGCGGCGTGCCTGCCAATGCAGCACAGCGGGAAGATCCCGAACAAGCCAAGGAAGTGCAGAATGCACGAGCGCTGCAAGTTTTGAGCAGAGTCAAGGAGAAGTTGCATGGCAGAGATTTCAACACGAAGCAGGAATTGGATGTGTCCCGACAGGTGGACAAACTGATTCTGGAGGCAACAAACTTGCAGAATCTTTGTCAGCACTATGTTGGATGGTGTAGTTTCTGTATGTTCATCTCTCATCTTCGACTGTTGCCTTTACTAACAGTTACTAGGGTGATTCTACGTCGGTATGAGCAGTTTTCAGTTATCAGCGGCGTGCATTTGTGAATGATGGATATGACGAAACGAGCATGGGGAATGTGGCAAGGGATAGACGGCCTGTCTCATGACTGACAAGGAAGGCGTTCGGTTGAGGATTGGCATAGACGTGGTAGCGGCCACTTTGTACAATAGCATCAGAATGGATAGTAATGATGAGCGTCGTCGAGTACATGAGTACATCTGAGTAAATGCTACTAGGTAGTGAAACATGTCACGTGAATTGATATTAAAGAGGCACCTTCAACCCGAACATCATCAGTCTAAATTACATCTCGCGCTGGAGCTGACCGTGATGCAGCACCACGATCTCGACCCATCGGGCGACCTCCTCCTCATCGTCGGCGCCGACACCGACACCAGTGTCTTGGCCCTATCCCCTCAAACCCCCAAAGATGCCGACGTGCTCACCTCCGCCCCCGTGCCCACCTCCCCATCCACTTCGCATGCAGTCAGCATCCGCGTCTCCCGCCGCAGCATGGCCCTCAGTAGTCCAACCTGGGCCGCCATGTTCTCTCCCACCTCCAAATGGCTCGAATCCTCCACCTCCGAGCTCCCCCTCCCCGACGACGACCCGTCAGGCCTACTCCTCCTGCTGCGGATAGCGCACCTCCATTTCGACCTCATCCCCCTCCGCCTACACTCCTCCTCCCACATCTCCACTCCCTCCGACTCCATCGCCGCCTCCACCGCCCTCCCCATTCCAAACTCCCTCCTCTACCGTGTCGCCGTCCTGTGCGATAAGTACGATTGTGTGAGGCTTGTAAGACCGTGGATTAAGGAGTGGCTGAAGTATCCGATGGCAAGTAGTCTTGCGAGCGCGACGGTGAGGGAGGATCTGTTCATTAATTGGGTGTTTGGGGGAAGCGCGAAATGGTTTGGAGGATTGTTGGCGGAGATTATTTGGCAGGTGAGGTTGAATGAGGAGGGAGTTGCAATTATGGGGGAGGACGGGGTGTTGGATACGGG
>Ga0058698_10000445_pt1 | contig 23104 bp, 31 predicted proteins | sample AgamicAsSfe_FD_67288 | JGI IMG/M metagenome (GOLD analysis project Ga0058698, IMG submission 67288) | Agave microbial communities from Guanajuato, Mexico - As.Sf.e | ecosystem: Host-associated > Plants > Phyllosphere > Phylloplane/Leaf | place: Guanajuato, Mexico | collected 2012-05-30
CACCAGGGCGGCGTCTCCCATCTCCCCTACCTCCTCTCCCCCCAAGGCAAAGCCTATTACGAAATCACTGCCATCTGCAACACCAGCATCGAAAAGGGCAAAGCCACTCTTGCGCACTACAAGCTCCCCTCCAGCATCAAGACCTACGACTCCCCCGCCTCCCTCGCCGAAGACAAGGACATCGATCTCGTCGTCAACGTGACGGGTGTGGCACAACACTACAATGTCCTCCTTCCCGCAGTCCAAGCTGGAAAGAACGTCTTCACGGAGTTGCCATTAGCAAGCAATATGAAGCAGATGAAGGAGTTGTACGACACGGCAAAGGAGAAGGGTAGTAAGACGTGCTTTAGTATGCAGGGACAGACGAGCCCTGTCACAGAGGTCATTAGGAAGGTGCTTGATGAGGGCAAGATTGGAAAGGTGTTGAGCAGTACGTGGGTTGGGTGTGCGGCGCACATCGGCGGACCGGATCCGGTGCCCGTGGGGAACAAGCACTTCAACCTTCGGGAAACTGGGGGGAACATCATGACAATTTGGTTTTTGCATAGTACGTCGAGCTCGAAGCACTCTTCCACTGCATCCCTTCGAGGATCTGAAGCCCGCGCAGCTCAGGACATTGCGAGCTGACCCCACGACTTGCAGCGATCAACCACATCTTCTCCATCCTCGGCGAGCTCGACACCTTCCACTCCATGCTCGGTAACCAGCGTCCGAACGTGCAACTCAGCGATCCGGAGCAAGACAACAAAATCGTCGACACGATTGAGAAGGACACGCCTGACCAGGTCTTCCTCCAAGGACGCCTTGTGAACGGCGCACTTCTGTCCTACCATTTACGTGGCGGCGCGCCCTTTCCCGGCCAGCCTGGGTTGAACTGGAGCATTTACGGGGAAAAGGTAGGCATTCCTCTCCACTTTGCACCGGAGAAGGATAGCCCAGCTGACACGGTCCAGGGCGAAATCCACATCACCGCCGCCGTCCCCGCCATAGACATCTTCGAATTCGGGCTCAAGATGCACCTCCACGAATTCTCTTCCCCGAAAGACACGCCTCCCACCGAACTCACCCTCCCCAAGGACGCCTTCAGCGACCTAACTCAGGGCGGGAGCAAGAATGTTGGACGGATATACGATGCGTATGCGCGCGGGAAGAAGCTGGACGAGAAGAAGGGCTGGGATGGATATCCGGATTGGGACATGGCGATGAAGAGACACGAACTTATTCAGGAGATGTGGAGGAGGGCTGATGCGAAGAAAGGGGCTTTTGGTGAGGGGGTGCAAGGGCAGTGAGCGTAGTTGGTGTGATTAAACGGCAAGGAATGAGATGCCCTGCATGATGCTAAGTAATCAGCAAAACACCTCACTCTGATGCTTGTGACTCGCATATTATGACGGTTTGTCTACTAGTTCTTGCTCGCGTGTTTCTGAAGAGCACAGCCGCCCATGCGACAAGGACATGAAGCTCCCCGGGCTCTGCATCGTGGTAAAGTCGTTCTCGGTCGCAATCTCACGTATCTCCCCCTCAGCTTCATTCCATACTCTTTCAATCAGACAACCTGCGTCCCATACCCCTTGATCCTATCCGCAAAGCCCCAACTCTGCCCCTCCAACCTCTCATCCTCCTTCAGCTCTACCCCGCCCTCCTTCGTCACAACGGCAATACTGTAGCGATCCATACTCCTCGCGTCCCTGTAAAACAGCACCTTCATACACTGCTTCACCAATTCCACTGCCTCCTCTTTCGTCAACTTCTCCGCCGCCTTCTCATCCGGCACCTTCCGCCTGAGCACCGGCTGCGCCAAGTGTGCTCCGAATCCCGTCGCAAGCGTCGGCGCCGTGAATGTCGTGCCAAGCAGATCCACGCTCGCGAGATACGGCTTCCCCTGCTTTGCCTCCTGCCCATTGCTTGTTGGCGTATCGTTATCAAACCCGGCAATGAGTATCACATTCCACAGCGGATCGAGCTTAGAGCGGCGGTTGTACAGCACTTTCTGGAGGTAGGTGTGCAGGTTTGCAGCGTTGAGTTGGGCTTCCGGGGCGGTGGAGGAGTAGTTCTCGCGCGTATAGAGGCCGTGCAGCATGCGGTTCAGGGCTTGCATGTCGGAGACGTCGCCGCCGATGCCGATTACTGTCTGCTTGTTGAAGGGAAGGAGGCGTTTCACATCGGTGAAGCGGGCGAGGGAACCGTAGGATGCTGTTGGGGAGAGGCGTTAGCTGTGGAACGTGAAGGGATGGTTGGAAACAGGGAGAAGGAGGTGGGAGATATAGACGAACCTAGGTTATCTGCTGCAATGACCACACCGTCCTTGAACTTGACGCCTATCACTGATGTTCCGGTGACGGCAGGAGATTGTGTGTGTTGTGTTGGGCCGGTTGTCTGGAGGTAGGATGCATCGTAGGCACCGTAGATGTCGTCACGAGGCTATGGTGCTGAGGTTAGACTGATGTAGCGTGCTTGCTGCAGCAGTGATGATGAACTTACTCTGCCCCAGCCGTGCGGGTGGTGGTTCATTGTGATTGTGTTTGTTGTGGAGTGGAAGATGAGAATGTCAGAAGTCGAATAGCTATAGCTGAGCAGCGGCGGGTGTGGGTGTGCGATGGAAATGAAATGAGATGAGATGACTTGGATGATTGCTGGAGACTGAGAGCTCACTTCGCCATCGATACCCTGACGTTTGACGCGACGTCGTTGTCCGCCTAGAGAAACAGGGCAAGTGTAAGCGAGGCTGCCGAAACACTTTCTCTCATCACTTTAGGCACATACACATCATGCACACACTTGATTATCACAGCAGCAATGGTCCTCGAAGCTATAAAATACACAAGAGGCGGCTTGCAGGTGCTTGACCAGCTGCAATTGCCACATAAAACTACATATGACGAAGTCAAGAACAGTGAGGATGCTTGGCATTCGATCCATAGCATGCGAGTGCGAGGTGCACCTGCAATAGCTATTGTTGCAGCATTGGGTCTTGCAGTAGAACTTCACCATGGTGACAGCGATGAGGACATGAAGGCGTTGGTGGCAGAGAAGCTGGATTATCTAGTAACAAGCCGACCGACTGCAGTGAACCTTGGTGCAGCAGCAGCAGCACTCAAGAAAGTAGTGCAACAGGCTGCAAGCTCTTCCAGCTCATCCGCCGCGTCTATCAAAGATGCTTACATCCAAGCTGCTGAGCAAATGCTTAAAGACGACGTCGCAGACAACCAGGGGATTGGCAGACATGGTGCCGACTGGATTGCCAACAATACCGAGGCTGCAAAGCATGGTCCGGTATCTATCCTGACGCACTGCAACACAGGCTCCTTGGCCACTGCTGGATATGGAACAGCTCTCGGTGTGATTCGGTCTGTCCATGGCGCTGGCCAGCTCAAACATGCTTTCTGCACAGAAACTCGTCCATATAATCAAGGCTCCCGGTTGACCGCTTTTGAACTTGTGCATGACAAGATTCCTGCAACACTCATCACAGACTCAATGGCAGCAGCGCTGATGCGGTTGAAGAAGGATAGCGAGAACATTGCAGCTGTGGTTGTCGGTGCTGATAGAGTTGCTGCCAATGGTGATACCGCCAATAAGATCGGCACGTATGCGCTAGCTATCCACGCGAGATATCATGGAGTGAAATTCCTTGTTGCCGCACCAAGGACGACGATTGACATGGCCACCCCGAATGGAGAGGCTATCAAGATAGAAGAGCGCCCTGGAAGGGAAATGACCACCATCAAGGGGCCGAGGGTTGAGGGCGATAATCTGGATCTCGAAAATGCAGCGGTGACAGTAAATATTGCCGCAAGTGGTGTTGGCGTATGGAATCCAGCTTTCGATGTAAGTTTACTTTGACATTTCAACGCTTGACGAGCTTTTTGCTGACATACTCAGGTCACACCTCACGAGCTCATTGATGGCATTGTGACTGAGGTCGGAGTCATGGAGAAGAATGATGGTGAGTTTGAATTGACAAAGATCATGAGTCCGGAGTCACATCAAACCAATGGTGGGACATCGGTGAATGAACGAACAAAGACTTTCCACGACAAGCCATGGTGAGAGCCATACAACCTCCAGATATAGATTTCCTAGAGTATTCGTGTTACAACCCGCGCCGGATCCTGCCAACGCCGTGACCATTGTTTCGTCTGCCGTATTGCGGCATCCAGTGTAGACTTTTCAAGGCTTTGACTCTTTTGTTTCACCATTCGACTCCTTCGACTGATCAATCTCTTTCTGAGTTTTCTCGGCGGACTTCAAAAGCTCCTCGATTTTCGCTTCCATTGCAGATAACTGCTGCTCGAGCGCAGTAGCAGTCTGTTCGCCACGCGATAGCTCTTGAAATGCCTGATATCCATCTTTAGCAGTCGAGGTCACACGAGCAATGCCTTTGATAAGCTTCGAACCTTGACAAATTCAGCATCGCCTGAGGACTCCGATCTCGGTTCTCTAGCTGGCGCAGGCATATCGTACGGAATAAAGTCGCGAAATAGTTGAAGTAGGTGCAATTACAAGGTCAACGTACGGCCGTTGACGACAATGTAAAGTGACGTGTGCGGTTTCGCCAAGATTCCCGCAAGACCTCCCTCACACGTTTCATGTCCTCCGATTACTTCGTTTACAACCTGGTCCTCTATCTTTTTACAACATAGACCAGCGCCAGCATTGAAGATGTTCTCAAATTCATCGTCATATCTGGGCGGTGGGAACAATGGTCGCTCGCCGTTCGGAAATGGACAGCAAAATACTGGCTACGGAGCTGGTCTCCAACCTCAATATACAGGATATCCAGGCCAGCAGCAACAACAGCAGCAGCTTCAGCCTCAGCAAACAGGTTATCCAGGTCAGCAGGTCCAATCACAACCTACAGGGCCTACAGGGTATGCTACGCCGCAGCAATCATTCCAGCCGCAACAGACTGGCTTTGCGGCACAACAAGGCCTTCAGCCTCAACCCACGGGGTTCGCTGGACAACAACAAAGACTGCAGCCTCAAGCGACTGGGTATCCATCTCAAATGGGAGGATATCAAGTCTCAGGCCTGCAGCAGTCTTTCCAGCAGCAACAGCAGCCTCCACAAGCCTTCCCACAACAGCAGCAGTTCCAAGCTATGCAACATACGAGCTCACCTGCTCTCGCCGCATTGAGGCCTCAGCAGACTGGTATGACCTCGGCGCAGATGGCAGACTCCTTCCGCTCCTCTCCGGCTCCACAACAATCGCAACAGAAGCCTGTGCCTGCTTCGACTTCGTCAAAGGTGCCTAACATTCGACTGTCATTCATCACGGCCGAGAACCAGCAACAGTTCCAGAAACTCTTTCTCTCTGCCGTAGGAAATGACTCTGCACTCTCAGGAGACAAGGCGCGAGAGCTGTTGATGAGATCTAATCTTCCAGGAAATACACTTGGCCAGATCTGGTACAACCTGTAGCATATTGTAGACTGTTGCATCAGCTAACGAGTCGTAGGACGCTGGCGGATACAACCAAGTCTGGCATGCTGCTCTTCCCGGAGTTTGCGCTTGCTATGTATTTGTGCAACATTGCCCTGAATGGGAAGGGTCTTCCAAATAGTATACCAGAGAAAGTCAAGAACGAGGTCTCGAGCATGGTAGACATTATATCCTTTGCGATTCCGGACGAGTCGACGACTGCGTCAGCAAGCAGCAATGTGCCAAACTTCTCAGAGCCTCCTAAAACACAACAGCCATCAAATGGGCAGCTCTTGCAATCACTAGTAGCACAACCCACAGGATTCCAGCCTCAACAGACTGGATTCCAGCCCCAGCAGACTGGATACATGCAACCACAGCCAACAGGCTTCGGGGGGCCAGGTCCGATGCAGCCGATGGCTACTGGATACCAGCCACCTGCTGCACCTCTGAATGCACAACCCACCGGCAGACCTGGACAATGGGGTCTCGTCAACGCACCTGCCGCTGGTCTTCCCAATCTTGGGGCACTTCAAGCACAAATGATGCCGCAACAAGGTCGCGAGGCTGGCTTTTCTGCTACTGGTCTCAGAGGAAACGCATCTGTCCCATGGGCTGTGACCAAGGACGAAAAGACGATCTACGATAACATGTTCCGCGCTTGGGATGGTTTCGGCAAGGGCTACATCACTGGCAACCAGGCTCTCGAGATCTTCAGTCAAAGTGGTCTTGCAAAGCCTGACCTGGAGAAGGTATGGACGCTGTCAGACCCTCACAACAAGGGACGCCTTGATCTTGACGAGTTTGCTGTTGCTATGCATTTGATCTACCGTGCCCTGAATGGGTATCCTCTTCCTGCAAGACTTCCGCCAGAGCTTGTACCACCTTCTACACGTAACCTGAACGACTCTCTCGGCTCTATCAGGTCTCTGCTGTCACGCGATGCAGAGGAGAGGAAGACTTCGGGAGGATTCTTACAGCCACAACAGACTGGTGTAAGCTACCTGAAGAACCACTCTTTCCGGGACTCTCCCAGTCCCGTTGGGGCAGCTCGAAAAGATGGCACTGTCTATAAGCACAATGATGATTATTCAGGATACAAATCTAGTGCGCGTCGTCGTGTCAATGCCGGCGATCGATCAGAATCTCCTGACTCCACTGGATCACCAAACGAGCCAGCGGAGGAGCTTTCTATTGACCAATTGAAGAAGAAGATCCGCGAGAAGCAGGTCTTGCTCGATGCCGTTGACTTTCAAGACGAGAACCAAGCTGACCAGGACTCGGCACTGGATCGAAAAGACAAACACGACGCAGATGACCTCTACGAGCGTATTCGACACATCCAGGAAGATATAGATCGTCATCCTAAAGCATCCTTACGATCCCACGACTCCGATGCTGAACGGAGGACATTCATGAGACAACTTCGGGCGATGCAAGATCGTCTGCCGGAGCTAGTGTCTCAAGCCCGCAAAGCTGAGCAAGCCATTGCGGAGGCGAAGCTAGAGCTCTTCCGCCTGAAAGACGCAAAAGCAAACCCTGGTAGTGCTCCTGCAATAGCTGGTACTGGTCCAGGTGGTGCAGTCACCGAATCGGACAGGCTCCGCGCAAGGGCGAAGGCGATGATGCAGGCTCGATCGGCAGCATTGTCAGGTAAGCCTTCTGCTACAGGTAATGCCGAAGCCGCCGGAGACGCTACCAAGCGGTTGGAGGAGGAGAAAGCGAAGACTACTGCCGAGCGTGAAAGTAATGAACGCATGGTACGCGATGTTGAGGAAGGTATCACTACCTACAGCAGAGGTGTCGAGGATAGCCTCAAGGAGGGCGGTGACAGTGCTGCAGACGAGCACGAAAAGAGACGCTGGCAGGAAGGTTTGGGTGTCGAGGACGATGTTCGTGAATTCATACACGACTTGCAACGTAGCAGTAGAAGTGCCCGAGTGCGTCGCGATGACGCGCCTCGTGGTGGAGCAGGGAGTGCTGCCACCACCACTTCCTCTGCTCGTGTCGAAAGTCCTGCCGCACGCGGGGGTGGCCAGCAGACATCTGGATCTTATTCATCCTACAGGACTGCTGAAGATCGTGCCGCGTTCATCAAGCAGCAAGCAGAACAGAAAATGGCTGAACGCCTCGCAGCGCTCGGCATTAGCCGCCCGCCAAAGGCAGGCGGTGGTGAAACGGCACAACAACGTCAAGAACGTGAGCAGAAGGAACGCGACCAGCGAAAGCAGGAGGCGGAGGCGGAGGATGCTTCTCGGGAGCAGGAAAGACAACGCCGGTTGGCAGGTGAATCCATCAGTCCACCTTCATCGACCAAGAAAGCTGCTCCTCCAGCTCCAATCCCACGAGGAAAAGCCAGATCGGGCTCTATCCCTGAACATGACAAAGCTGTGCTTGGTGCAGCTGAATTGAAGCAAGAGGAACGCGCACAGGCTGCTGAAGTTGAGCAGCTAGAGTAAGTGATTTGCACTCTCCGTGGTTCATCATAGCTAACAATACTATAGAAGTGAGGAAGTTCGTCAGGAAGAAGAACTTCGCCGAGAACGTGAGGCCGCTGAGCAACGTAGGGCAGCTCTAGAAGAACAAGTTCGACAAGGCAAACTGAAGAAAGAAGAAGAAAAGCGCAAGAAGCAGGCATCATCACAAATCGCCAAGCAGAAGGAAGATCGACTTGCTGCTCAACGTGCCGAGCTTGAGGCAGCACGTGAGAAGGAGAGAGAGCTTCAAAGACAGCTCGAAGCGCTTGGCGACGATGACTCCTCTGACGATGAAGCACCACGTATGACACCTGAAGACAGTACTTCCACAGCAAGTCAAGAACTGCCGCGCAATGGGGCTGCACCGGCCGCTCCATCATTCCCGTCAATCACAAGTCCACAGTCAGCCGCTCCAGATGGCGGGGAGTCCAGAAACCCCTTCTTCAAGATGCAGAAACAAGCTTCTCCTGCCATTGTCTCCCCGGCAGCAGGCGGTGCCTCCTCACAAGACACCAATCCCTTCCACCGCCTCGGTCTACAACCTGCTGCCCCGACCACTCCAGCCGCCGAGCCCGAAGCAGCTCCCCTCGTTTCTCAACCTACCGGCCGTTCCCGCGCCGCCGCTGCCCGCGAAGAGGACGACTGGTCCGTCGTCGAGTCCTCCTCCGACGACGAGGAAGAAAGCAACGAGCGCACCACTGGCCCCGGCGCAAAGCAACTCGCCTCCATCCTCTTCGGTTCCATGGCACCGCCTAGGCCTATGCAGGAACCTGCTGCGAAGTCCTCTACGCCCTCCACGCCCGTACAGGCGCCTCCGGCACCTCCGATGCCAAACAGGGAGGTCTATGATGAGGGCGAGGGAATGCAAGGGATGCCGGGCGCGCTGCCGCCGAGTCCGCCACCGATGCCTGTGGGCACTGCACCTCCGCCGCCGCCTGGGCCGCCGCCTATGCCGTTTGGGGTCGCGCCATCACCACCGCCGGGACCGCCACCTCCTCCGGGTATGCCGCCGCCGCCGATGATGAACCCGATGGGCGGTGGAGGAGGACGGGCTGGCTTGTTGGGCGAGATACAGGCCGGGAAGGGGCTGAGGAAGGTGCAGACGAAGGATAAGAGTGAGAGTAGTCTTGCGGGGAGGGTGTTGTGAGGGGTGTAGATGAGTGTTAAATTTGTGAGACGAATGGAGGAGTTGTCAGCCTGGAAGATCACGGAGCGGGGAAGTGGCATGTAGATGGATAAGCAGATAAGTAGATATGTATCTAGATAATGTATTCTTTCAGTTATCCGCCCCGTCTGATCACATTCTCGATCGGTTCATGCCACAGTCTTTTGACGACGAGCTGCGATTGTGGATTGTCCTATTCAAGTTCTACACCTTCCAAACGACCAATCTACCATCAACGCCAGTAGTTGAGAACCTGCTCGTATTCCCGCCACTCTCCTGGAATGCTCGAACCGTGCTGATAGTATTCTGATGCACCGTCTTCAACTTCGTGTCATCATTGCCCCCCGAACCACCCCTCCCCTTCAGATCCATCTGCCTAAACATATTAAGCGCACTCTCCTCCCTCGCGCCTCCATTCCCCACCGCCTTGGCCGCAACATCCACAGTTCCTGCGTGCGTCCAGCCACCCGCAGAGCCCTCGAAGCGGTGCGGCTCGCAGTCATAACCTGCTGCGACGATGGCGCTCTCGCTGCTCCAGATTAGACTGGTGAAGGGCAGGAAGTGCGTTGCAACGCTGATCACAGCTTGAGGTGGCTGGTCAGGTCCGCTGGGGTAGACGACCGTGATGCTGCTGTCGTGTGCCACAAACGCGAGTGCGTCACCGCTGGGCGAGAACGCACACCCATGTACCCATCCAGCGGTATTGTTCAAGAATTCTCCACACACAGTACCGAACGGCAGACGCTCGCCCCAGACACTGGCTTCTGGACGGTCGTCGATACCCTTCACGAACGCGCTAAATACGCGCGCATGTCCATCGGTGCTGCCACCTGCGAGGAGCACGCTGTTGGGGTGCCAAGCGATGGAGGTCACGGTGGACCGGATGGGCTTCTTGAGGTGCTTGGACACCCACCAGTCGTTTTCGGACTCGAAGTAGCAGACGGCAATGGCGCGGGCGCCGCTACCGACAGCGAATTTGGTCTCGGAGGGCGACCAGCGGACGGATGTGGCGGCACGGTTGAGGCGGAGGAGGACGAGAGTGGGCTTCCAGCCGGTGGGAGTAGACTCCCAGACGTATGCATTGCGGTCTGACGGGTGGGAATTGTTAATTGAGCGGTTGATGAAAGGGCCAGAGGGTTCGTGTGATAGTAACAGGAGAGAGGTAGTGGGCTATGTGAGGGCGACGAACCTTGAGAGCACGTTACAATCCTGCCACTCTGAGGCGCAATGTCAACCCCAGTGACTGTCTTGTCATGACCACGAAGCTCGTCGATGAGCTTGAAGTCGTTTCCAGACTTGCTGTAGAGCTCGACGTTGTTGTCTCGAGCGACAGCGACGGTCTTGCGATCTCCAGTGAAGGAGTGGTCGGCAATTGGTGCATGGAAGAGGTGGTGGACTTCTGGGCCGGACATCGTGACTGTGGGTTGATGCTTGTTGGAAGGGGTTATGATCTTGGTGGACGCAAGCAAAGGAGGAGCTCTCTACTATTGCTTGGCCTTAATTCGGTGTGCAATGGTCGAAGGATGGGCGTAATGGTCAATGGCAAGGCGATGTCGTCGTCGCTTCGTGTGGGGTTGTCAATGCGGAGTCGGACCGGCAACAAAGTAATCCTTGAAGAGACCTTGAACATCAGACGCGAAGACATCAGTAAACTTGCTAACTGTATCGTCTCTCGTTCTCGTCCTGGTTCTTCTCACCTTCACCCTTCCACAGTCTGCCTTCACTACGAGTAGATTCGTTCACCTCATCACAATGAGCGCTATAGCGTCGAAGCCGGCGCAAGCGAATGGTACGAAGCAATCGAGCCCTCCCAACCAGACGTAAGAATGCCTTCTCAACTCTAGCAGAATGCCAATTTTGATATTGTGACAGTCTTTACATCTCCAACCTCAACGACCGTATTCCCAAAGATGACCTGCGACGCGCACTGTATGGTGCCTTCTCCACATTCGGACCTGTGCTGGACGTTGTTGCTCTCAAGACAATGAAGATGAGAGGGCAAGCTCACGTGGCATTCCGAGATGTACAGACAAGTACGCAGGCAATGCGCGCGCTACAAGGGTTCGACTTTTTCGGCAAGGAAATGGTACGTGGAATAATATCGCTTTGTGGTACTTCTGTTAAAACAGCTCCAGCGCATTACTTATGGACGGGGTAAATCCAACATGATATCTCGATTAGATGGAACAGTGAAAGCGCCAGAATCAAATGGAAGTGCAGCAAAGCCAGCGGAACCAGTCAAGTCAATCTTTGCTGCGCCGCCAGTATCTGGAGGCGCGCCAGGAACAAGTGCCGCACCAGGAACAGGATTGCAAGCGCCGCCAACGTTACCACCGCCGACCGGACTTCCGGCAGTCGCTCAGGGCACAAAACGACCACGAGAAGACGAGGAGGAAGAAGGTGGTGATGCGCCTATGGACGAGGATGACGATGAAGGCGGTGCAATGGACATGGACGAATCTGACGAGGATTAAGTTTTGACTGGATGTCATTGTCTTTCCATGCTGAAAAATTGTTAAAGACCAAGAAGAGGGTCCAAAGGCCCAATAGTGGTACCCCGCTCACGTCTCAGCTCTGTGGCTGTGTACTAGCGGCAGATGAAGTCCAACAACTGGACCGACAAGTCCCAGCCATAGCTGCAGATAATTCTCTATCGTGAGCGGCATACTCTGCGCAAGATTGCGAAGTGCATCAGCAGTATTGCAAGGATGGATAAAGAATGCTGGCCTGGCAGTAAGGGGATGTTCCTGGATGGAGGTCAGGAATTGACATCGAGCTTGAAAACTGGCAAAGCACCTACGGCATACGATATCGCGCCCATGATGCCGACGCTATTCATCTCGGCTCTACGAGATGGCTCGACAAGTAGCGAGTACACGTCATCGATCGTGGAGGTCATCGAGGAAGCGGCGCTTGCCAGTGTAAAATAGAGAACGGGCACTTGATACGTTGGTGAAAGGACGATGCTGTACTTTGCCATTGCGAAGGCATCTTGGTCCGGACTTTTTGCAACTACCTGAGTAATTGAGCAAGGCATGGAGATAGCTACAATGATATGATTCACCTCCACGTCCTCCTCATCACTGACGGCCGTCTCGTCTAGTGAGTTTATGGTACCTCTGCCTGTTACGCGAAGGGGTTCCATAGGTCTCTTGAGGGTCATCATGATCTCACCCTTGACTATGTCAGCTTAGCCAACTCATGCACAGCGCTTTCGGCATACATTCTCGTGCTCGATGGCTGTCGATACCCAGTAGTCCTTCTCAGGGGCTGTAGTAATATAATGGAGCAACGCACTGCATGTAGCCCTGAACTCATCACTGCGAAGAAATGGACCACTGAGCAATTGTGTCATATCACTACTAGAGCTAGACCATGATCGTGCTGAGATGTAGCTGAAACGTGAGGTCTCAAAGTGGTAGGTGAGGTGAAACAAACCAAGCCAATGACGAATCAGCACAGACTCGGCGATCTGCTCCACCATCTCCAGAAGCTGCTTTGAGATCACTATCCCTACCTACCCGGTACTTACTGGTACTCCACCTCATCTCATTGCCCACTCGTCTTATGTTGTATCGCCGTATTACTACTTTCTTCAGCCAACTATAGCTTTGCAGTATTCTATGATCATCTGAACGCGCGATCCGAGACCAGCTACACCATAGCGACTGCTCCCAGGATTATTCCAAAGGCCGAAACCTGAAACTCCGAAGAAGAGCAACAAACAAAGTCTACGTCATTATGGCACCCCCTAGCAAGGATCTGAAGCGCAGCAGAGTATGTCGATGTTACCGTGTCTCAGTGCAGGAATTGATTGTGTCCTGTAGAATCAAAAGTCCGAAGGAGACAACCTAGAAGACAGCAAGAAGCCGCGCCGGTCAGCCCGCATCTCTGGCCATCTACATGACGATGTCACATTCAAGAACTCCCAACTACCATCGCCAGTCACCCATAATGATTCGAAGGAATCAAAGCAATCATCTGTTCCGACAGAGTACAAAGAAACCACAGTCGAACCACCCGACGGAGGTCCAAGCCAAATCCGACACCGAGCATCACCACCATCAAGTCCAATACAAACAGGCCTATCCTCCCCACCTTTCGACACACAGCCTTTCTCTCAGGTAAAGGAACCACATAAAGCTTATTCATATGAGGTTGAAGATGAGGAAGGCGAGGGAGTTTGGGGGTACCTGCTACCGATAGATGCTTGTGGAGGTACTGATCCGCTTGTTTTGCGGCGGCGGACGGCATGTCCTGTACCGAAGACAAAGGCGATGAAATCTGATGGAAAGCAGAAGGTGGATAAGGACGAATATACTAGGCAGGAAGCTGCGTTTGAAGAGACCAAGCAAGATGGAAAGGCTGCTTCTGGCTACTTGATCGGCAGGCATCCGGAGTGTGGTGAGTATGTTTGAGGACGTCCATATGGACAATCATCTGATGCTCTTGGACAGATCGAATATTAGATGTGCCGACCATCTCCAATCGACACTGTTTGATATATCAGGAAAACAAGGGGGGGGATACAATAGCTGTAGTGGAAGACTTGTCCGGGAATGGAACATTTATCAACGAAGCTTACGTAGGACGCAACAAACGACGAGAGCTACAAGACGGAGACGAGATTGCCATACTCGATGAGGCGAGATTCGTATTTCGATACCCCAAAACAGTACACGACTCGCATGGATTCCGACAGCAGTATAGCATCATGCAACAACTTGGGAAAGGACATTTCGCGACCGTGTTTCTTTGCGTGGAGAAGTCGTCGGGCATGAGGTTCGCAGTCAAGAAGTTCGAAAAAAGGACGGGACCTGGTGAGAGGTCGAGAGTAGAAGGATTACATCAAGAGATCGCAGTGCTCATGGGAGTCAGCCACCCGAACGTGTTATGCCTGAAAGATACATTCGACGACCCAGATGGTGTCTATTTGGTGCTGGAGTTAGCTCCTGAGGGTGAACTGTTCAATTGGATAGTGATGAAGAGTAAGCTCGACGAGGCCGACACGCGGAAGCTGTTCATCCAGTTATTCCAAGGAGTGAAATACCTTGTGAGTAAGATGCGGAGGGGTCTTAGGAAGAATAAGACTAACGTATCTGCTAGCACGAGCGAAATATTGTGCATCGTGATATCAAGCCCGAAAACATCCTCCTCGTCGACAAAGACCTATCCGTGAAAATCGCAGACTTCGGTCTCGCCAAGATCATTGGTGAGGAGTCTTTCACCACAACGCTGTAAGTCACCGTAGTCCAGCACAGCCCGCTTGCTAAATTCCACTCCAGTTGCGGCACCCCCTCCTACGTCGCCCCCGAAATCCTCGAGCCCTCCAACCACCGCCGCTACACTCGCGCCGTCGACGTCTGGTCCCTTGGCGTCGTCCTCTACATCTGCCTCTGTGGCTTCCCACCCTTCTCCGACGAGCTCTACTCACCCGAAAACCCCTACACACTTTCCGACCAAATCAAGCTCGGCCGCTTCGACTACCCCTCACCGTACTGGGATCCCGTCTCTGACTCCGCCCTCGACCTCATCGACCGCATGCTCACTGTGGACGTCGATACACGCATCAGTATTGATGAGTGCCTCGAACATCCGTGGGTGACGAACCAGCCTGAAGTGTTTGCTGCCCAATATGCCGCCGCACACGGCAAAACCGCTGCAGCCACACACCCTCACACAGCCGCGACAGATAGCTCAGAAAGCCTTTCCGGCGCAATGGGCAAGCTCGATTTCTCCAAGCGCAAGCCGAAGCGAGAAAGGACGATGCTCAGCACCATGAATACCGTACGGGTGCAGCGGGAGGTGCCGCTGTTCCCGAAGGATCCGCATAAGAGCGATGCGGTGAAGGTGTATGTCAAGAATAATGAGGATGATGTGGGAGAAAAGGTCGTGGATGAGCGGACCCCGGCGGAAAGAGACGGAGCTGTGTTTGGACAGGATGGGAAGAGTATATATGCGCCGGGGCAGGCGCCGAGGAGTGATAAATGAGAACGGCGTGGAAAGAGGGGAAATGTAAGTAATGGAAGATTTGTATAGAGATTTCAATGAATAGACGTTTGCATGAAGAGGGAGGTTCCAACGGAGGTTTAGAGGAAGAGGAAAGAAGAGAAGAGGTGACTCTGTGACGCTGATTTCCGCAAGTTGACACAAATAACACAAACGGAAGCACCTATGCATCTCTAGCTGGAATGGCCAACATCACATCATTAGCAAAGCAACACAATGAACAGGAGAGCTTGGGCTTTAATCTCGAGAGACCAGGTGACTTTGACACTACATCGTCGGTACGATCTTGCAGGATATTGGAAGCTTAGATCTCGGGCTTTGGCAATGTCTTCGTCATCGCAGCGAGCTCACCTCTCGCGATCCTCAAGACGACACGCTCACCAACACGCTATCAAACTCGATCCCACCACATCCTCAATCGATTCAGGCAGTCTGGATTCAGACGACCACCTCCCGTCAGCAAAAAGAAAGAGCGAGGCGCAGCACAGCATAGACCCTCTCATCCTCATCCTCGCCTCGTCTTGCCTGTCGTTACCAAATCACCAACAACGTGACGCAACGTGACGCAAATTTTGTCTTGGCGTTTCAGGTTTGTGAAAGTATAATCCAAGCGACATGCACGCAGCGTTGGAGGATCCGTGGTTCGGGCTGCCTCGGGCTCTTGCGTGTGATGATTAAGAGGGAGGGATGAGAGTTCGAGTCGCGGCGAGCGTGACGGTGGGTGTGTTTTGGAGTTGGGTAAGGTTTGTGTGACGTCGGGAGTGAAAGTAAGGTCTGACATGTTTTGATATGCTTGGTGGTGAACTCGAGATGACGACTGAGACGGTACATTCGGAGGTACGATGTGATAGTATTCGAATAGATGGCCAAGGCGAGAAGAGAGTGCAGGATAACGAAGACGACATGACGATGTGAAAGATGAAAGGTGAGTCTTCAGGTTAAGTGGCAAATTCTATTGAGACTCGAGCTGATATAATATGATAGAGGGCGAGCAAATTTGACAGTATCGACGCTATACTATAGATACGCCCTAGGACAGAAGTCTGAAAGTGTAGAGTGCCGTAAGGTTGGGATTTTACTCAGATTTGAGTCCAAGTACAGTACAAGCGCGTCCTCACAATTTACTCAAGTGCCAAACAATCAGCTCAAACATCTCATCGCAATCATCTCATCGCAATCATCTCATCGCAATAATCTCATCGCAATCATCTCATCGCAATCATCTCATCGCAACAATCACTCAGCAACCTCACATCCACAACTTCCATCACCACCACCAGCACCACCAAGAGCAAGCAACCCAACAACCAATCCTTCATATACCCCCGTCGATCCAGCTTACTCATCCACGAAGATCTCCTCACTCCACCCTTCTCAGCCCCCGTGGTCGAGTCGGTTTGGGCCTTCCATAAGGTTCGCTACCCGTTGGAAAGCCGACCCGCAGAGGCGCGCAGTTACGTGTCCAGGAATCACCCATCCGGGGAACCCTGAGGATCAAGATGCAGGAATCACGCTCCAACCCGGAGGGGAACCCTGCACGCTGGTCAACGCTGCTATGCTGAGTCGTCGCCCTTATACTAGCTTGGGCGGCGATGGCGGACAGTCCCACCCGTGGCGACATGGCCTTCAGTGGCCAATTCCCATGAGGTGAAGGCGAAGACAGTCGATCCGACTCTGCACCGTTCCAACAACGTCTCCCAATCCCCAGGGTCGTGCAGAGCCGTGTCGCATGGTGGTGAGTCTCCTCCGGGAGAGCTGCGGCTGCCTCTAGCGTGAGGGCAGCGCGGGTGATTGACGCTCTGTTAGGGGGTTTGCGGACGCCGCTGATGGTGCGAACGGCGCGTGGTCTGGAGCCCTTGCCTCTTGAGCTGAATGTTAGTAGGCTTGGGAATGCATATCCTTCTGGGCAGATGTGGGTGGAAGATGTAGGCTGGGTACCGCGGATTGCCAGGACATCGCTCCCTGAAATGGGACGTGCGCGGCTAGGGTGTTGGAATCTAGGTCGTGGGGCTTGGCCGAACTTTTTGCTGGTGGTGGGGTTGGTGGTGTTTGACGTTTCATGTCTGACTGCTTTACTGTTTGTCTCTGCATCTTGTTTCTTCTCGTGAGTGAGTTGTTGTTGTAAACGTTTTGGAGTCATTGTTTCTCACCATCTACCTCTCACATCACGCTCTCAAGCACAAACGGACTCACCAAACCTTTTCTGTACATGAGGCAGTTGACGGACTCGATATGAAAATGCCATCAACGTGAATGTAATCATATACCGTCAGTATCGTCAGTATCCAGTAATCAAATGTCAATGTCATCCGTATCGGTAATCGCGTTGATATCTATATAACAGACTTCTCCCTCTGCTGCTGTTGGAACGATCTCAACGAGTTCCCAAATCCTCGTCATCCATCCGTTTCCACCATGTCCTCCCCCAACAACGTCTACCTCAGCACCGGCGCCAAATCCGGTCTTGGCCTAGCCACGGCACTCCTCAAGCAACCCAACACCACCATCATCGCAGATATTCGAGACACGACTGCGTCGACATAGGTTTGAGGAGGCATTTGCAGCATATCGTGGAAGATTCAGAACAGCATAGCAGACAAGCTGTAGGTGGCAGTCCAATAAAACGTCATGATGGTCAACAGAATGAAGTCCTATTCACACGACGTTATTGCTTGTGTTGAAATCCAAGCAGCTGGGCATCATCGCATGACTTGAATCTCGCCAGGCCAGTATCCTGGGACAAAGATTTGCGCTTACTTGCTGAGTCTTGTCGGCCTCGGGATTGGCGAAACTCAGTGTAGCCAAAGCTGCCCTTACAGCCTCGTCATACGCTGTCTTCCTGTCACGACGGAAAGCTGAGATATGAGCTATTACATCGAATCCTGTGTCTGATGATGCTGTGCCAGACTGTTTTGGGGTTAATGTGGCCGACTTGTCAAAATGACATGCTGAGCTGTAGATGGTGTCATCGTATCTTTGTTGTCCGTCTTCTCGTGGTGCCGTTCGAGGTGAGTTTGTAGAACTTGTCGAGGTTGCATTTGCGATATGCTTCACATTAGAGTATAATTCTACAGAAGGAGCATATCCCGATGACAATGGACTGTTGCGACCCTCAAAACCTGTGACTGAACATTTATCTCGCTCAGCGGACGCGGTCAGGTTGAAGAATGAAGTCGGGCTTTCAGGTGGCAGCTCAGTAGCGTGTTGATTTTGAACAACTGACGCAGCCGCTTTCCGTGTTGAGATCGCGTTCTTCACATCGACATGCTTCACAGGAAGCAGTAACGCATCTTGCGGCAATCCACACTCTTCTTCCCCGTCGAAGAACGAAAAGTCCTGCTCTGCCGACTTACGCATTGCATACACATCAGCATCTTCCATTGCATCGAGTCGACTTCTTCTTCTCCAGCCGGTCCGTGCTTGCGCACTTCTGGCGGCGGTGCCATTTCTAACACGATCTTCTCCAGTGCGAAAAGGCTTTTGGCATAGTGGCGTCGAGCAGATGCTGCACCTTGCCGGCTGGTCCCAGGTGGAAGCGCATAGGATTCGGATGCGCGAAGAGATGCTTGATAAGCCGCATCGGCGCATATGTAGATCAGGTCTATGAGCTTGTCGATCTCGACTTTGTTCGGCACCGTCAAGGGAATAGAGGTGAGATGAAGTGTTTTGAGGCAGGGAGGTGGTATCAATGAGATCGGGGGTGAGCTGGAAGGACTGCTATCGGCACCACTTAGACTGGCTGAAAAGGGATCTGGCACATTTTGATTCGGGGCAGTGTTTAATGCAGCTGAAGCACTCGCAGAGGCTACCGAGAACTCAGGACTGGCCAGAATCAATCCTGGAGCTAGACTCGCAATCGCTTCTGATGCTTCCCAACTACCTCTGCGCTCAAGAGCTTCAGGTTGCCGAAAGCCCACTCTTGATGAGACTGGACTGCCTTCAAGCCCAGCAATAATTTGAGGCTCGTCCGTGGGTTGGTCTATTGATTGACCATCTGCCTCATATATATGACCTAAGGGATGTACACGACCAGCGATTGCCTCTCCTGATAATTCTGCACCCGTGCTCAAATCTGTAAGAGGTCGGTAATCCAGCGTAGCGATAGTATAGTCAGCTCGAAGATAGCTCAGAACCGAGTATGCCCCATCATTGACCCAGGGTATCAGCTTCGACACGCTCAGTAATTCAGATGGGAGTATCTGAGCTAGTGGAGGGACACTCATATTGCCCACGTCTAGCACTTGCATCCTGCCTGATCGAAGAACGCTAGCGCTTCCTTCCACGGTCAAGTTGTTGCCAGCCAAATACAGATGCGTGATATCAGGATCCACCTCAAGTTCTATAGCTAGACTATCGACCAGCCCAGATGTGAGCTTGCTGCGAACACGCTTGTCGAGGTGTTGTCCATGGTATTGCTCAAGAAAGTCATCGAGATCATCTAGTTGTGATTGACTGGGATGTGACGCCTGAACATATTGAAATGAGCTGCTCACAGCTTGCGCTCGGCCGCGTCTGAGGCAGCAAGTCACCAAAGTCCGTACACTTCGATCAGTCAGGTTGTTGTCTGTCAAGTCTAGACTTCGTAGCTTCTTGCCCAATCTAGCCAGAATCTCAACATCCTCGTCTGTCAACGAAAGGCCACGCAACTTCAATATCTGCAGGTTAGGAAGTCCACTTATAGCGCGGAGTACGTCTGGCACTCGCACAGCTTGCACACCAGAAAGGTCGAGGTACAGAAGAGCTGGAAAGTGCTTGAGTGCCTCGAACAGGCCGCCAGGCGTGGCATTTGCACAATGACTTGCATCGAGATATCGAAGATTGAACAGTGCTGCGTTGCCGAACACCAAGTTCGCGCTCTTCTTCGTCAACCGCAATGTCAACAGGCTGGCGTGGTCGAAGAAAGGCAAACCTTGCACGATCAGTACTTGTAACCTCGGCAACTGCTCCAACAGATCGCGCAGCCACTCGCTTGGAGGACTCTCATATAGCTCTGGATGTGCAAGAGGCAAATGTGAAGTATGCGTGAGTTCCCGTACCTGTGACCTCGCTCGTGGGAGTGTGCGACGGAAGCGTACGAGAGCTACATAAAGAGCATCATCCCCGACACCGAAATGACTTGCAGGATGACCCCAGAGCTGTTGCACGAAGATCTGATGCCACTGCCGGCAGACTAAGGAGCATGCACAGAGGTCGGCGGATGCCACATAGCTAGCAATGATGGACCAGTAGTCTCGCGATGTTGCTGCCTCGTAGGTGGGCGGTAGCGTTTCCATCAGGGCGTCATGTGCCCGACATAGACTGGACTTCACATTGCGGGTAGGCAATAGCAGCGCAAATTAATGATGAGGCCTGCGCAGCCTTGTTCTATGCTATATTGGTGATGATTGAAAACAGGGTCCAGGTGTTTCGCATCTGAAACATGTGGGCACGGGCACTCTTTGAAATTCCAATTGCACTGAACTTTCTGCTCTGTCACTGCTCCTTTGACTTGACAATTTCCTCACTATGTCATCCCTCCGTCCCTGCGCCCTCCGCCACCTCACCACACCCCTTCGCACGCCACGTCTCCCGCGGACCCAACGCCGCCATGCCCGTGTTCACGACGTTCGCTTCGTTGCCACCCAGAACACTCAGGATCGCATCCTAGATCGCTACCGGACCCTCCTCGAAGAAAAAGCAAAAGCAGAAGGACACAACGGTGACATTGGCAAACTAAAAGAAGCATACAAGGATAAAATCACAACCCTGCGTAAGAGAGCGGCAGTGCCGGGCGTGACTGCACCACTTCCAACAGCCCAATCACAGCCAGCCGCTCAAACACCTCCGACCTCATCCTCGTCATCAGCATGGCCCTCAGCTCCGCCGCCACCATCAGCCACAAGCGCGAACGCCTCGCCACTCGACGCCATTACGCCCAGCTCCCCACGGCACACAGCCCCCGGCGTCAAGACCCTCTCCTCCTTCCTCGACGTCCCCAAAACTCTGACACTACCTCCTCGCGAAATCGAAACAATCTGGCGCCTCCGCCACGCAGGCGCGCCGCTGTCCCTCTGCGCCTCCATACCCGCCTCTACATGGGCGACGATGCACGAGACCGCGCGCCGACATCCGCAGTTCGTGCTTCCCGGACTACCAGCACCGCCTACAAAGACGGAAGATGGGAGTGCAGCGTTGGAGAGCGTGCTGGGAGGGAAAGAAGAGGGGGTAGAGGCAGCAAGAGATAGCGCAGCACCAATTCACTTCCTACAATGGACGTTTCCCTCGCCAGACACAGTGACGGTGCTCTTCACACATCTGGCGGAGTACAAGCTCCGCGGCGAATGGGCGCAGCCACACACGACTGTGACACATCATCTTGAGCTTGCGGGGCCAAAGGGATTGGTGCTAGCGCAGGGGAATGTGTTGGAGGGGAGGGGCACGAGCGTGGAGGAGGGGAGGTGGCTGATCATGTGTTTACAAAAGTTTTATGCTGCTGGTGAGAAGGGTGAGAGTGGGGGTGGGGTTGCGGAGGATATGAGGGAGAGGAGGACGAGGTTGTTGAGGCAATTTACGGGGGGTGATGCAGCGTTTAGTGTGGATGAGCTGATGAGTGAGGCGGAAAGGATGGGGTGAGCTGGTGAGGTGGCAGGTCGGTGGATCTATGAGCAATTCTATTGCCACAATAACAACTTGTCTCATTCACTCTGCATGTCTCCTCCTTGCAATCGTGAAGACATGCCTTGAGACATACAAGCCTATACATAGATGTCCCGTCACATCCTTGGTAGCGATTTCCAGACTCCCGTAACCATAAACGATCTTTATTTGCATCTCCATCGCCAGGGTATCTCAGTACGACACTGCATCCGGCATCTCTTCAACATACAATACATTTCCAGCTGACCACGTCCTACGTATCGCTCATCTCAAAACTACTGTCATCGTCTATGATTTTCGCCGCGCGCACCTCTTCCTCGCTGATCGTCCTCACACAGCCCTTGAACCAATACCTCCCACCAAGCCCAAAGGGCAGGAACCATGCTCCCAACGACAAGATGGTGATGCCGCCAATCATGATGGGTGCGTAATTGAGATTTTGCTAGACGTTTCATCATCAGTATCGCACTCCGAAGCGCCAAGATACACAAACTCGTCTCCATATATTGGAAAAGAAACCACTTACAGGCGTAACCGGATACAACTGCGGCAGCACCAAGACCACCACCAAAAAGCAAATCCACACAGTCGCCGCCGTCGCCAACAACGGACTCGCCCATCCCAGATTCCAACTCGCGGGCTTGAACCTCTTCCGCCCAATCGTATGTCTCGCCACGATCGGAATCACATACGACACATTAACCGCAATGGTGCCCACGGCTGTCAGCGCCTCGAACGCGACTTCGGACCCGATGATGGAGGCTTCGATGGCGATGGCCAGGACGACGACAAGGATTGCTGCGTTGACGGGCATGTGGTGGGTTTTGGAGACGCGGGAAAGGTACTTTGAGCCGGGGAGGACGCCGTCGCGCGCGATGGCGTAGGTGACGCGTTGGGCGGAGAGGATGCAGACGGCGAGTTGGATTGTGTTGTCGATCCAGCAGATGATCAGGATGGCGACCGCGCTCTTCTTGCCCACGGTCTGCAAGAGCAGTTCCGCGAAGTTGTTGGTGTACGTGCCGGAGATGATGGCGTTTAGATCCTGGATGCAGAAGAGGAATATCAATAGCACGGGGACGGAGAGACACCATGTTGCCAGGGTGCCGAGCCACATGCCGCGGGCGGTGGAGGTTCCGGCGGATTTTGTCTCTTCGGAGAGGTGCACGGAGGTGTCGTAGCCGAAGTAATCCCAAGCTCCGAAAAGAAGTCCTATTATCCAGCAGTAGGTGTTTGAGGCTTGGGGTGGGGAGTCGGAGGAGTTGATGCCGTTGACGAAAGTGGTGAGGATGGCGCCGTCTTGGAAGGTGCCGTTGCGGGCGGTTGCGGCAGGGATCCAGATCATGTAGGTGAAGTAGAGGATGAGGAAGGTTACGAGGGTGGTGCGGAGGGTCCATTT
>Ga0058698_10000446_pt1 | contig 23103 bp, 18 predicted proteins | sample AgamicAsSfe_FD_67288 | JGI IMG/M metagenome (GOLD analysis project Ga0058698, IMG submission 67288) | Agave microbial communities from Guanajuato, Mexico - As.Sf.e | ecosystem: Host-associated > Plants > Phyllosphere > Phylloplane/Leaf | place: Guanajuato, Mexico | collected 2012-05-30
AACAATCACACTTCGCGTGTCCAAGATGACGTGAATGAAGTCCCGCTTGGATAATGCGGGAAAATGTCAAGATACATACTATACAACTACAGTATCTCACTATAGATCGATCTCCAACCCATCTCATTACTTCCACGTCCTGAACAACGTATCTGCCAGCACCTCTTGCACAAATCACAGCACCACGACAGTACAAACATTACGGCCTTCATCACCCTGACAATCAATACGCCAATTCCATGGTAGCATCTCTCCAAATGTATTAATTCCTCTCAAAATTTAACATTAACCCTCTTCCCAAGCACATATTTTCGCATGCCTACAAAGAATGCTTGTTAAACCCAAAATCGACGGATTCTAAAGTAGCTAGCATAACGAACCATGGTACTTCAACCTCTTCCTAAACGTACAAAAAGACGATGTGAAAAATCGACTCGCTTCAGAGGTCGACTCAAGTCTCCCATATGTGTAACAAATGTTTCGGCGGTCAACTCTTCTGAAAACAAATACGAGCAGCGTCAGGATGAACAGACAAGAAACATTTCGAAGAAGCACGACAGCAGAACAACAGCGTCTGCACACGCTCAAGATAAACCGAAGACAAATGCTGCAGACGCTTCAACCCCAGCCGGACCGACCGAGGCCAAAGTGGAGAAACTGAAATGGCCGCTACCTCCATCCTCAATACATGATGGTCTGTTGTTCAGAAAAGTAGGATGATGTGACAGGGAATTTGGTAACTGACAATCCATTTCAGCTCTATTTACTCAAATATCTTAGTTTTTCGCATTTTCGCATTGGCAAATAAATGACTATTGTAAGCTCATCATGATGCCGATTAACATGCATGCGGTACAGGAGCTGGCATGCCTACTCTATAGCGACTGGGAACGACAACTCGCTGGTAACGCCAATCAATACTGCAACTCAATGGGATACCCTCAAGAGACCAAGACTTTGTCCAACCAAGACTATGAGCCTCGTCCCCTGGAAATACCTAATCCCTGAGCTGTGGGTGCGTTTTCTTCTCGCTTGCTCACGCTGCTCCTTCGTCCTGCAATTGCCGACACACTTTCACTCCTTGAACTGTCCATGCTCTGCCTCATGCTACTGGAGCTCGACCTGCGCCTAGCACGTCGTGCTTCATCGGGATCATGGGGATTGAGCCCACTTGCTCTTGCGAATAGATTGAGGATATCTGTGAGACTGATGACTCCGCTAAGTCTACCAGAGAGGCTGGCCCCTGGCATGGTGGACATTGCGGATGCAGAGATAGCTGGTGCAACAGCTCCAGTGCTGGCAAGGTGCGTCGGGGCGGTCGAATTGACAGGTATAGGACCTGCCATTCCGGGAAGTGGTGTGATTGGCGAGGGAGGAACAACGATCGCAGGTGTTATCGCAGGAGTTGATGGTCCAGATGATGCAGGCGACGGTGCATCGACGACCCACATGCGGTGCGAGCGAGTTGCAACCAGCTTAGCCACAGTATGCGCGAGGGTGCTGAATGGGTTGACGTGGAAGACGGGGAAGGAATCTTTGCCATCGTTGACTCCTCGCTCTGACAGGATGACGGATATGAAGTGGATACAGGATGAGCGAAGTAGTGGTAGGGAAGTGGATTTTGTCAGGAGCTAGAAATGGAGTTGTCAGCCACTGAGTACGCATGAGGGGCAGAAGAAACCTACGCGGACATCCACGTGTGATATGTTGCCGATAACGTTGTTCTGCGCGTCCAGGACTGGTAAAGACGATACGCCTTCGTTATTCATGAGCTCGAGAGCGGCCGCAAGAGGCTTATCTCCACTAAGTATCCAGTCAGTCACATGCCACTTTCAAATTGTGTCATACTAACTTGATGGCCAGGACTGTCTTGGATCCAAGGTTCAAGTCTTTGATCAGCTGCGAGTATAGCTGGTTGACACCTGGGAAGCTTGATCGGTTCTCCCAGAAGAACTGCACCAATCTCAACTGCGTCAGAATGCCCTTGACATTTGAGGTGCCTTGTTCTGCGACCAAGACCCTATGCACGCCGCTTCCAAAGACTTCTATAGCCTTGGACAAATCTGTTGTCTCATCGAGAGTAATCAAGGGCTCTTTCCTGCCGCCGACCTCCTTCACGTCCTTGAGTGGTATAGGCTTTCCTTCTCTTCCCTTCTTTGCAAGCTCATCAAACGACGCGATGTCGCCTTCTTCGGGGTGTGCGAGGCCGACAACAAGGAGGAGATAGGCGTTCAGGTCGCTGTAATCGAAAGTGCCGGTCGCATGTCGTGTGTTTGCGTCTTCGCGCAGAAGGACGACATTAGGAGCGCCGTGTTTGACCAGTATCTATGCAAGTCAGTTTCAGGTGCACAGAGACAACTGAATCCGACTCACGCTTGTCGCATCCTCAACACTGGTGTCGTATTCAACAAATCTGACTAGGTCAGGGTCGACTATCTCTCCAAGCCTGACTGACTTCCAATCGCGTCCCTGGAACTTTGGGTCACCGCCCTTGGTTGGTGGGTTGTTCAGGAGGTCTTGCAGAGCTTGTTGTGTGAGCGAAGGTTGCCGTGACGCGCGCGGTGATGTAGGCGTTCCTCGCATGTGTTCCGCGAAGCTCGAGCGGTGTGAAGAGGCCGGACTGGGACTGGAGCCCAGTTTGAGCGCTGTCGGAGGCGTGCGGCCTATGGAAGACACGGAGCTGTTGAGCGACGTCTCCTTTATGTCGATAGCTTCTTCGTTGCTGTGGTCGGCCATGGCGACGACGGCTATGTTTGGGGGAATGCGGGGCTCCGCAAGAAGTGTTTACGGGAATTCGTGGACGAGTATAAACGTGCACACGGTAAACAACTATGTGTTCTGGGTTTTGCACTTGGAGACGTGACAAGACCTCGCACAGTAGTCAGCTATCAGTTGGGCAGGACTGTTCGCGACATGTGAAGTGGAATGAGGTGGGGAGGGCGTGCCTGCAGGTGCAAAGCCCAGAAGATGGCCTTCTACCTGCCCAGAGCACTTGGGCCGCAAGCTGCAGAATGCGGGGTGTGATTCGCCGCATGCCATGACCATCAACAGTATCGGCCATGATGGCGCAAGGGCAGACACAGCCTTGCGGGGTTACAAAAGCACTACCGTGAGCGTTGGCGGCGGAGGGTCGCTCCAAGCCATTCAATGGCGCGCTCAACGTCATACTGAAGCGCATGGACACGGAAGCTGGGGGAACACGCCAATCGCTTAAGGTACATGACTCCAAGCAAGGATAATAATCATACAGCATCGCATTCGTAACTAATCTCATGTCCACGCAGCTCTCAGGCTACTCAATTTCCGCCCATACTAATTTCGTGACCAATTGTCAACAGTAGACAGACAGACATGCACGAACTTAACAGTTTTGCCCAACGCCCGCCTCAAAGCATGACTCGAGTGAAACAAAAAGCATTTCCCTAAGCGTCCTTCTGCTGCTCATAGTTCATACCAGCATCCTGGTCAGCTTGACGCTGTGCCATGTGCTCGCGAATGGCGTCTCCTGAAGTTGAGTCTCCGTCGCGGCCACTGGCAGGAGGCGCATGGCTAGTCGTGTCGACGACGTTGTCATCGTACGTCATGCCATTCATCATGCGTGCCTCTTTCTTCTGCTGCTCGATGCTGGACATGGTCTGTGTCGATCCTGAGCTGACAGGTACACTGACGCCTGACATGGGACTAGTCGGGGTTTGTTCTCGCAAGTAACCTGGCAGAGCGCTTGCCTTTCCGACAGCAGGGCTACCGAGTTGGCTATGCTGTCGAGCTGGTGTTCGCGCACCCTCACCAAAACCAACAAGGGAAGCAGCTTCGTCACTGAAGCCCCCCATGCTTGATGTGTCCATGTCCTGGTCCTCACTCATGCGATCGGGCTCGTAGACATCGCTGCCGCTTGCCCACGTTGTGCGACCGCCAACGGAGCCAGTCGCGCTGGCACTACCAACAGTGCTGCGCTCACGGAAGAGTTGCGGCTGGTTGTTTGCATCAAAGTAACCTGGAGGAGGGTTGGCTGCGCTCCCTGGGTTGAGTCCTTGAGGATTGCGACCCGAGACTGCAACGCGCTCCAGACCCGCTAGGCGCGAGATGCGGTCGGCACGTTCAGCTTCAGCAGGATTCCGGTGGTGGGGAAAGTGGCCACGATGTCCGTCTTTGATGGCAACAGTGGAGAGCTCAGACATGGTCGTCGTGACCGAGTTTGGGGTGCCTCTACATGTACAGCGTCAGTCTAACTATCTGATTCAGCCCCACCAAGCGCATGTGCCTTACGGAGCATCACCAGGCGTGTCTTCGCCGGACGGCGGAGGTGGCAGGTTGATCAAGGTAGGCGCATTGGTTGCCATTGCGAAGTGTGTGGTCTGAATTGGATCTTGGTGCGGTTCGTGGAGGGGTTTATAGTTCAGGAGAAGTAGTTTAATGTTTTAGGAAGTCTGATTACAAGGAGCCCGGCCCCCGTGACGAATGACGTAGCCGAAGTAGCGCTTCGAACAAAGCAAGAGCACGGGAAGTTGTTTACGTTTTCTTGTGATCAAGCCGACTTTTTCACACGATCGGGAGATGCAGTTCACAGTCGTTATCTAATTGGGATCGTCTTGTCGCCTCATTCTTGGGCGCTCTTGGGTGCTCCAGCCGTTGGCTAAGGCATTCTGGTCTGGATGCAGGGTCTTGCCCTAAAGCTAAGCGTACCGGTGATTCGCTACCAGGACAGTGGTTGCTTCACTCTGGCATCCTCGACTACCTCTTAGGCGGACTATTCCAAGGGCACTCTCATCCTGACTTATGCTTCTGATTAAACAACGAGTCAGCTACTATATTTGGTGGAGGCAGAAATCCACAGCTAATCTCGCAGACTCCAGCACACTAGCAGCTCACATAACTGTGCAGTTGGTTACGGGTTTATCCGTATACTTGTACTTGTAATGACTCTTGTGCCTCCTCTTCTTGCGTCTAGCGTCATAGTATCCACCATAATCGCTGATATAGCCATCGTCGTATCCGCCAAACCCATTATCGTGTATTATCGGTTCGTTCATAACCATTGCCGAACTACCCATCATCGGTCCACTCGTGATGACCGGAGCATGCGACATCATGTTTTGAGGCATATAAGGGCCAGTAAGACGGTAATCGTAAGTGAAGCCTTGATTCCTATGGTGTATAGGCATCAGAGCGCCAGATGTAGTTCCTGAAGTAATTGCTGGACCTCTCCATCCACCAGACATGAATGGCGCACTTCCCCACTGACCCGGAATCGCATAGCCGCCACCAACATGGTTTCGAAGCATTTGGTTAGTACCCCAAGGTCCTTGCACCATTTCGATTGTCTCTCGATCTGCAAATCCGCCGTTGCACATAGGACAGGTGTAGGGCGGTGCGATCAAAGTCTGATAGGTTTGGCGATATGGACAGCTGAGGAGATCGGAGAGAAAGCCGCAAGGTTGACTCATGGAAATCCAGGAGTGGCCACATGTTGGAGAATCGTATAGGGTACAACCACACATATCCGGTAAGCAAAGACTTTGCACGAGATATAACTCTCGAATAATCAATCGCAAGACGAAATTCCAGTATTGATAGCGTTTTTCCCTTTGAAAAATTCTGTACCCGTCGAAGACTGGGACTTATTGGAGGAAGTTGGGATGCACCTGAGAGGCTTCAGGTTGTGAAGCGAAGTTTCTTAGATGGACAACGATCATGGAGCGACGGAAGAGGTGGACGTGAGAAGATGTTGGAGACTGATCTGGTATTTCTGATATATAGTACATCTTGGAGTACCATGTGAAGTATCCAAGCTCTTCGTGTTTACGCATTCATCGGTAGGCGTGAAGCCAGCCACGTTTGCCATTGGACGTTGTTGAATGAAAACTGAGATTCACACACGTTGCGATCACTGTTCGGTCGAAGGCTTCTTGTCGAGCAATTCTGTCACGCGCTTTTCTTCGGCATCAGCATCTTCCTGAGCTTGGTTCTTGATCTGTTGCATGAGCTCATAGAGCTGACCAATTTGTTGGTCTGTGATCCAGTCAGTGTGTGTCTTTGTACCAGTCCATAAAACTCACCGCTCATCTTGTCAATCTTAGCTTTGTCCATCTTGGCTTCCTTCCACGAGTCTCCCTCTAGCATTTGGCAGTATGTTTGCCATTCCGACAGAAACCCAATCTATGGAACTTAGAATCTGTGACATTGCAAAGCGACTGTCCAAAAATGTGCATGACTTACTATTTGCACAGGGTTCTCGACGTCCCTGTGTGCCCTGAACTCGGCCTTGACGTACATGTCCCCAAGTAATCGCTCCTCCACGCCTAGCCTTTTCCTATGCGAGCGTAGCAGACGTCGATAAAGTGGTATTGGTGGCAACAAGGCAGCAGGTGCCGGCTTGAAGGGCCTCGATGCGCCCGCATCTGTCGCGGTAGCCAGTAACCGTGCACAGGCTCTCATTGTTGCAAAAGAATGGATGAAGATTCAAAAGATTGTGGCAGAGCAGCTGTGATGCATTCGAGAAGTGATGACCTCAGCCTCGGCTCTACTCTAGACTAGGGTGCTCCTTCCATTCCAATTGGCCCACACCGACACCTCCGATCTCGAAACAAAATCGCGACCATGCTGCCAACACCATCCACATCCCATGTATGTTTTGATCGCGTGTACGAACCGGCTGAAGACTCGTACCTGCTACTCGACACGCTCTCTTCTGCGTCGGAAACTGCATACTTAAAGGGACGATTTGGAGATGTTTCCACAACCCCACCGTTGGTGCTCGAAGTGGGCGTAGGATCAGGCGTCGTATTGGCGTTCGTCGCTGCGAATGCGCGCACAATATTCAACCGCCACGACGTACTGACACTTGGGGTTGATATCAACAGCTTCGCCTGCAAAGCTGCCTCCCAAACGGTTCGCGATGCGATCAAGGAACAGCAGGATGGGCGCTCCATCTTCGCCGATGTCGTGAATGGCGACTTGGCGAGTGCTATCCGGCCGCATTCTGTCGATGTCTTCATATTCAATCCGCCATATGTACCGGCCGAGTTGCCTGATCTAGCGAGCCACAACAAGTACAACGCCATACCAGAAGGAAAGAAAGCGACATCGTTCGAACAAGACTCATATCTGTTGGAACTGTCGTATGCAGGAGGGGAAGATGGTATGGTAGTGACGAATAGGATGCTGGAACAGGTACCGGAGACACTCAGTATGGGTCGAGGCGTCGCATACGTGCTTTTGTGTGCACAAAACAAACCGGAAGTGGTCAAACAACGCATAAGAAATTGGGGCTCAGGTTGGATGGCGGAGACGGTAGGGTCAAGCGGGAAAAAGGCGGGCTGGGAAAAGTTGGTGATCGTGAGGATATGGCGAGACATGGCCTTTGAAGAGAATGACGCTTGTTGAACCGAACAAGAGTGAAGCCAAGAAGTGCTTTGGGTGTAAGCGTCGATACCAAATCTTGCGTCCATATCGACCTAAGATGGATTCCCACCAATCTTCGTGAGCATTTTCGTGGCCTCGAGACTCGTTCTATCGTAGCTCTCCGGGTTGCAGCTCAGATGTTGCATCATCCAATCGTTCAGTTCATCACTGTACTGACGATACTCTGGGCCTAGATCCTGAGTCCGCTTCTCTTCTGTAGATAGACTCAGGCTCCGCTGGTGCAGCTGGTATTTACCCCGATTGATCAGAATGACTCGTCGAGGAATGTGAGCTTTGTAGTAGTAGTGCTCGTGATTGTATACCTAGGTGGAAGCCGGATGCTGGTTGTTGTCGTGAAGGTTCCGTCTAGCCGCGCAGACACAAGTCTTGCTATCGAACTTTTGTCCCTTCCGCTATTGAAAATCACACGGCAGATAGAGCCGGAAGAGAGTGGTGCCATGTCCTAGAACGAGAACTGCATGGCTGTAGAGAATCGGCTCAACCACTCTGTTGCAGTCTGGGAGGACGGCGAAGGTACATATATCCTAGTAGCCGCAGGCCATGTCGAGAATACAGTCACTGAACATGGCTATGACCAGGAGGTCCTCCTGGGGGCATTATTGTGGACAGGTCATCAGAGTCGGATAATGCGAGAAGATAGTCAAGTGACCCATACCACGTAATTCATGTCGCGTCAAGGCGCATATAGTACATATTCTTATACACAACTGTACATGGCATCATATCTCTCAAGCCCTCATGCTTACTACACTCTACCAAAACTTGACGTTCTTCTGGTACCAATAGCTCCAGCTCTTTCTCCTCTCCTCTTCTGCCCTTCGTTCTGCCTCTAGTCGATCCTGTTCCTCCCTCGCTCTCCGTCGTGCCTCTTTCTTCGCCTCGATAGTTGCGCGCTTCTTCTCCATGAGCTCTTGTGCTTGTTTTATGCCGGCCTTTTCTTTCGATCGGTAGTACTGGCATACTTGGTAGGAGACGACGGACACACCGCACCAGGTTGCTACGGCCCAGTTGGAGGCTGTGATGACCGGCTCTGTGATAGGTTTTAGTACATTGTCCGCAGGTCTCGTTTAGAAAGCAATGGCGACGTACTGCCTATTATAGCAGCTAAGCTTCCTCCTGCAAACCCTGCTGCGAGTCCTTGCAATTGACTGTCTCTTACACATGGTCGCTTGTGGAAGTTTAAGTAGTATTCTGGTCCGAGACTCCGTACTGCGTCGATGTATGTGGGACCACCGTCTGAAGTCTTTTCGCCTCCTGCTGTATGTGCTGTGCCACCGGGCATGGTGTTGGCGGGCGCGCGGGGCTTTGGTGGAAGCGCATTCACATCGACGGTATTCCGCGTGTCGTCGGCCATTGTGGTGTGATGGGTGGATTACTAGGAGGTGGGGAGGCAGAGATATGTGAGCGATAAATCTCTACGAGGCTGTCAAGAGATAGTTGGACGCTGGTGGTTGTCGTCGTTGCGAGTGCTGTATCGTGAGTCGCGGCTCGTGGACTTTCTGTCGATGCGGAATAGGCCCGAAAATATCCAGCATGTATGATCCGACGAGATCGATCAAAGTGTGGCTGAGGGCCGCCGCACAGCCACACCAAAATCAATTTGCTGGGAAGGGGAAAGCGCCGAACACGCTCCAGCGCGTCGCGTCCAACATTTGCCGATCCACCCTTCAGACCTGCGAGTCCCTCCACTACACTCCCACCGCCAATTGTCGATACCCCGTCTTTTCGCTCTTTCCGCTCTCTTCGCTGCTCCAATGATACCCTGATCTACATATTTAGCATTTAATACTCTCTCACCTTCCACCACTACCACATATCATGGCGCCACGACGCGCAGGCCAGCCCTTCCGCCGGGTAGGCAAGCTGGGCAACACATCCTATGGCCCACGGAAACCGAAGACGGTCGACGCCTCGTCACTACGCAGTGGTGAGGGTACCTCTCAGAACGAGAAACTCGAATCCACTCGCTTGGCAAACCGCATCGATGAAACCATGGGCTTCGCGCGCTTCGATTCTGGCAAGAAGAAGGTCGGATGGCTCGTCAACATGCATTCGACAACGGTAGAAGACGAAGAAGTACCAGGTGGCAAAGCTGGTGTGGACTTTTACTTCATCGGCGAAGAAGGCGACACATTCAAAGCGACGCTCGAATACGACCCCTACTTCTTATTGGCGATCAAGAAGGGCAGAGAACAAGATGTGGAAGAGTACTGCAAAAAGGCATACGAGGGATTGATCAAATCCATAAAGATCGTGGAAAAGGAGGACCTGAGTATGCCAAATCACCTGACAGGGTACCGAAGAAAGTTCTTGCAACTTACCTTCGCAAATGTCAACGACTTGTTGGCTGTACGAAAGGCTGTCAATCCAATCGTAGAGAAGAACAAAAAGAACGTCAACGCGATGGACACATATGCAGAGGTTGCAAAGTGAGTTTGGCTGGTTTCTTACGCGTGGACTTCGGCTAACATTTGCATAGTGGCAACGGCGACTTTGACTTCTTTGATAACGACGAGCACGAATACGAGAAACGATTTATGACTACTGTTGACGCCAGCGATTTTATTTTAGATATCCGAGAATACGACGTTCCTTACCACGTGCGAGTGGCTATTGACAAGGACGTCCGAATTGGAAACTGGTATACTGTCGAGGCCAAGCATGGCGTAATAAGCATCAAGTGCATAGAGGAACGCCTCACACCAGCAGATCCCGTCGTCATGGCGTACGATATCGAAACGACAAAACTCCCATTGAAGTTTCCAGACGCTGCCATCGATCAGATCATGATGATATCGTACATGATCGACGGTCAAGGATTTCTCATCACAAACCGCGAGATCGTATCGGAAGACATTGCAGACTTCGAGTACACACCGAAGCCGGAGTACCAAGGACCGTTTATGATTTTCAACGAGCCGGACGAGAAGGCGGTGTTGGAACGGTTCTTCGAACATATCAAGATAGCTAGACCAACAGTCATGGTCACATATAACGGAGACTTCTTCGATTGGCCGTTTGTCGAAGCAAGATCTAGTGTACAGGGTATCGACATGTATCAAGAAATCGGATTCAGGAAGAACAGCGAGGATATCTATCAGTCGGACTATTGTGCCCACATGGATGCCTTTGCCTGGGTTAGTCGAGACAGTTACCTACCTCAAGGTAGTCGTGGTCTAAAAGCTGTGACAATGGCTAAGCTCGGATACGACCCAGACGAGCTCGACCCGGAACTCATGACGCCCTACGCAGCCGAGCGACCGCAAACGCTTGCAGAGTACTCCGTCTCCGACGCTGTTGCTACTTACTACTTGTACATGAAGTACGTACATCCGTTCATTTTCGCTCTGTGCAAGATTCTTCCACTCGGACCGGACGATGCATTGCGCAAGGGTACAGGTACCCTCTGCGAGATGCTCTTGATGGTGCAGGCATACCAGAAGGGCATCGTGCTACCGAATAAGCACAATCCACCCAAGGAAGCTTTCTGGGAGGGTCATCTTCTCGAGTCAGAGACTTATGTTGGAGGTCACGTCGAAGCGCTGGAAGCTGGCGTGTTCCGAAGCGACATCGCCTATAATTTCGCTGTCGACCCTACGGCTATTGACGAATTGCTCAACGATCTTGACGCCGCACTCAAGTTCAGCATCGAGGTTGAAGAAAAGAAGAAGATGGAGGACGTAACGAATTACGAAGAGATCAAAGCTGAGATTGTTGAGAAGCTCATGCAGCTCAAGAACACGCCAAACCGTAGCGAACGGCCTCTCATCTATCATTTGGACGTCGCGTCTATGTATCCTAACATCATGACAACTAACCGTCTGCAACCTGATTCTATGATTAACGAGTCGAATTGCGCGGCTTGCGACTTCAACCGACCAGGAAAGACGTGCGATCGCCGAATGCCATGGGCCTGGAGAGGTGAATACCTACCAGCCAAGCGCGACGAGTACAACATGGTTCGTAACGCTTTAGAGAACGAGCAATTTCCTGGAAGGTTTCCCAACTCGCCAAAGCGAACGTTCCAAGATCTTTCGGAAGAAGAACAGGCTGCGCTTGTTAGGAAACGTCTAACAGACTACTCCAAGAAGATCTACCACAAAGTCCATGACGCCACGACGATCGAGCGCGAGGCTATCATCTGCCAACGAGAGAATCCTTTTTATGTTGACACCGTCAGCGGTTTTCGTGATCGACGTTACGACTTCAAGGGCAAGCAAAAGGTCTGGAAGGGGAAGACGGAAGCACTCAAAGCCGCCGGTGCTCCTGCTACTGAGATTGAAGATGCAAAGAAGATGATCGTTCTTTTCGACTCTATGCAGCTGGCACACAAAGTCATTCTTAATTCTTTCTATGGTTATGTCATGCGAAAGGGATCTCGTTGGTACTCTCTTGAGATGGCTGGTGTCACTTGCTTGACTGGTGCTCGCATCATTCAGTTGGCCCGCTCGCTTGTGGAGCGCATTGGACGACCCTTGGAACTGGACACTGACGGTATTTGGGCTATTCTACCAGCAACATTTCCCGAGAACTTTGCCTTCAAACTCAGCAATGGTAAGAAGCTGACCATCTCATACCCTTGTACAATGTTGAACCACTTGGTTCACGCACAGTATACCAATCACCAGTATGAGACGTTAGTAGACCCCGAGACGTTCCGCTACGAGAAGCACAGCGATAACTCCATCTTTTTTGAAGTCGATGGACCGTACAAGGCCATGATCTTGCCAACTTCCAAAGAGGAGGATAAGAACTTGAAAAAGCGTTATGCAGTTTTCAATCACGATGGCAGCCTGGCGGAATTGAAGGGTTTCGAGGTGAAGCGCCGTGGTGAACTGAAGCTCATCAAGAATTTTCAGGCCCAGATTTTCAAGTTCTTCTTGGAAGGCACGACGCTTGAGGAGACGTATGGAGCCGTCGCAAAGGTCGCCAACCGATGGCTTGATATCCTGGATACTCGTGGAGCAACACTCGCAGACGAGGAGCTTATCGACCTGATTGTTGAGAACAAGAGTATGACAAAGACATTGGAGGAGTACGGAGCGCAGAAATCAACCGCTATCACGACTGCTAAGCGTCTCGCTGAATTCTTGGGAGAACAGATGGTGAAGGACAAAGGTCTGAACTGCAAGTACATCATCTCAAAGACACCTAGGAATGCTCCCGTCACTGAGCGCGCTGTTCCTTTAGCAATCTTTTCGGCCGAAGAGTCTGTTAAGAGGTACTTCCTGAGGAAATGGTTACGAGACGATCCTGGAGAGATGGACATTCGAACGATTCTTGATTGGGATTACTACCGCGAACGTTTGGCGTCCGTCATTCAGAAGCTGATTACCATCCCTGCGGCGTACCAGAAAGTTCGAAACCCCGTGCCCAGGGTGCCGCATCCCGACTGGCTTGACCGCAGAATTCGTCAGAAGGAGGACAAGTTTCAACAGACAAAGATGACGGACATGTTCAGTAAGAAGGTGTTGACTAATGGCGACGCCAACGTCGCGAACAACAAGCTGTCTGGAGACTTTGAAGATTTTGGCTCGGCAAAGCTGACCCAGAACCAGTCCCAGATGAAGAAGGGAATAGTCACCAAGATGGTGGCGAAGCGCAAGGAGCCTGAGCCTGCAGTGCCTATCGTCGACCCATATGCCGCGTTGCCCAAAGTTATGCCGAGCATCGATCACGACTATTCCGGATGGCTGATGTATCAGAAACAGAAGTGGAAGATTCAACGAGAAGCACGGAAGCGCCGACGACAGCTGTTCGGAGAGAAGGCTGTTGACGCTTCTGATGCAATTGGCAGCTTCTTCAGAAACCAGGCCCAGTCTTTGTACATCAGCACATGGCAGCTTGTTCAATTACGGCCAACTGAAACACCAGGCGAGGTCAGGGCTTTTGTTCTGATCGACAAGAAGATCCACGCTCTCAAGATCATCGTACCTCGGACCCTGTATCTGAACCTGAGGAGCGAAGACCTTCCTGATGTCTCAATCAGTGGCTGCTCCGTGGAAAAGGTTGTCAATCACAGTCTGCCCAACGGCCACCCGTCGATCCATTTGTTCAAGCTTCAAATGTCGGAAGAGACATACGTCCAGGAAGCGAAAAGCATCTCTGCACTGTTCAACCACGCCAGTGTCGAGGGCGTATATGAGAAGCAAGTACCACTCAACATCCGCGCCATCCTCGAGCTAGGAAGTACCTGTACATTCGATGAGTCGCAGAAGGGTGTTCTCGGAAAAGGTCTGGAACAAGGTTTCGATTTATCGTCGCTGCGACAAGTAAAGACCAAAGAGTCATACCTGGCTGAAGCGCCTTTCAACTATCTATATCTGTACCATGTCAGGAGTGGCGACCGCAACGTCTATGCCATCTTCTCGACATCGAAGAACGAAGCGCACATCGTCATCCAAAACAAAACCAAAGATTATCAGATGCCTAACGTAGACCGCATCTACCGAGATGCCCTGCAACGACGAATGGAAGATAGCAATGGTGAGCCATGGCAGACCATGATCGAGTACCAGGAAGACGTACATTTCAAGACGACGATGGTGACCACAAAACGAAAAGCTCTTCTTGAGATTGGGGATGCTATCAAAAAGATGAAGGCAGACGAGAACGGGCCTATCATCGTGGTCATACAGTCACCAAATCACGCTCTTCTTTCGCACGACATTCCTGTTCTCAAGGAGTTGCCAATCTTGCCACTTCACGCTGATGAGTCTGATAAGCAACTACCACCACTCGGCTGGCAAGCTTTCATTGCCAGGCGACTAGTGGGACATTACCTCGATCTCGGATCCTGGATTGCCCATTTGTTGGAGCTTGCCCGCTATGGAAACATACCGCTTTGTAACCTTGAGAGCAATGATCCACGCTTCCTGATCGACATTGCGTACGCGCGACGTTTGCAGAAGGAACGAGTCATTCTTTGGTGGTCCAGTCAGGCGAAGCCTGATCATGCAGGCTATGAGAAGGACGATATCCTCGCACCTTTGGAGACAGTAGACATGCCGTCGATCAACAACCCAGGCACGTACTCGTCAGTGTGCATTGACATCAATCTTCGCAATCTCGCTATCAACACTATCCTGTCATCTTCATTGATCAACGAACTTGAGGGTTCAGACTCTGTTTCCTTCAACCCTGCGGCCCCGTCTTACGACTCGACGAATGATGGATCCAACATCATCTACTCAGATAACGCTTTTGCCAGTGCCGGTATCACGGTACTCCGTGAAATGGTGAAAGCATGGTGGGTCGAGGCTGTGAACGCTGGCCACGGCTTTAGCATGGCCGATGTCATGGTTCAGCATCTCGTCCGCTGGGTCAGTAGTCCGGGATCTTTCCTCTACGACCGCTCTCTGCACTACTACGTACAAATGATGTCGAAGAAGACACTACAGCAACTCATGACGGATTTCAAGCGCGTCGGTTCGCACATTGTATTCGCTAGTCCAAACCGCCTGCTCCTCCAGACGACCAAAGCCGAAGTAGGGAATGCGTACGCATACAGCCAGTACATCATCAAGACCATCAAATCGAAGCCTTTGTTCCAGTTCATGGAGCTTGAGATCAAGGAATACTGGGACTACCTGGTTTGGTATGACGAATTCAACTATGGCGGTAAAGGTTGCAGCGAGGTGAGTGAGGATGAGACGCAGCCGGTCGAAAACATCATGTGTTGGCAGCTCGCACAATTCTTGCCACCGAAGTTTCAGCCTACCTTCAACGACTGGGTCGTCGAGTTCATCGAGCTTATGCACGCACGAAAACGCCCTGGTATCACTGAAGACGGCTCGACGCCTAGAGTCACGCAGATTCCGCTTCGGCCACTTACTGTGGATCCAAACGAACAAACGCAGATTCTCCCCAAGCAATTTACCAGGCCTCTCTCTAAACAGATGAACGCCTTCGCTAAGAAGCAGCACGCAGAAGTTTTGGACCCTCTTTTCGCGTCCGATTATATCTTCCCTGAACTTCCTGGCTCGCATCTCAAGCTTACGAATCCGGTCTTGCAACTTGTGAAGAGCATCATGCAAGTTTTGAGTCTAGACCGTGCCATTTCTCTGGAAGCGCGAGCACTGCGAAAGGAGTTGCTGAATCTCTTCGATATTCGCGAGTTCAGCGCAGAGGCAACATTCGTCAACCCCAGCGCTGCCCTTGTCGTCAGAGGCGTCATTTGTGAAGACTGTACATCTTCACGCGATCTGGATCTCTGCCGCGACTCTTCTCTTCTCCCAGTCATTCTACCCGACAGCGATGCTGCCCCAGTCCTTCCCAAATGGAAATGCGACAACTGCGACTCAACCTACGACAAGCGGCGCATCGAAGAACAACTCGTCGGCGAAGTCCAAAAGATGGTACTCGAGTGGTGTACGCAGGATCTCAAATGCGGCAAGTGCAAGCGGCTACGCAGCAATGAGTTTATGGAACATTGTGCTTGCGCAGGCGAATGGGTAGCTACGAAAAACAAGCAGGATATGAAGAGGAAGATCAGTGTGTATGGCAATGTCGCAAGATTCTACACATTAGGTATGCTGGAAGCTGTTGTTGAAGAGTGTTTGGAGAGTTTTTAAGTTCAAAGAGCACGTACACTTGCTGTATGACAGCGATCGATCTGTACGGCGTTCTAGTGTTGCATATCAGTGCGGAATTGGGTCGCGCGGCGTCTGCGGTCTTTCTCCGGATGGGCGTGGGTTTTGATATTGAGTTTCTGGGCTTTCTATGCCGTGTAGCATTTAGCGGCGTCTGCAGCGACTAAGTGGGGTGAAGGTCGTTCATTTGTCCACCTCGCGTCTTGTTTATCCCGACGTCCATGTACCGACCAAATACATGTAACAATCTTATCAGTTCCCAAAAGTCCTACCCGTGCCCGTCAAGATTAACAGTGATGATAGCGATCTGGACACAAGAGCCAAGAACTTGGTTACGTCGTGGACAAGGTAGGCAAGAGCGGGGCTTGCGTCAACTTGGTCCTGGGTGCCGTGCGAGCACGCCATTTCGGGCTAAATATCGCAAACAACAACATGGATTGAGATATGATGCGATAGCAACAGAATAAGGAGATGAGGGGCAGAGGGGTAGAAAAGGTCTCGGAGGACAAGGATTCGGTAGATATGCGTATATATAGATAAATCGTCATTGCTTTTGCATTTTCTCAACGGCTTTCGTATGATTGTGTCTACAACGCTTCAGCTGAAGAACTAAGGAGATACGCATAATCAGCTTCATTCCAATCGTATTGTAACCTTCCGAAACAAGCTTCTCCCACTCAATTGACCCATTTTACTTCCCCAGAATGGCGCCGGCACTTACATCTCCCGCACCCGCTGCGCCGCACACGCTCTCTACCACAACCACAAAGGCACCCAAAGCCATCTTTCCAGACGGCATCAAGACCTCAGGTCAACATGAGCCAGTCTACTCTTTACTACACCCTTACTCCAAGTTTCCTAAAGAAATCACTGGTTCAACAGCATGGGACAAAACAGACTACGAGTCCAACCCCGAACGCTGGACGCACATCTTCTCGTCCGACGAAGTACGCGAGATGAGCGAAGCAGCAGATAACTTCATCGCCTCCGGAACACCTTTGACAGGCATCACAAAAGACCTGTTCCCACTACCCAACTTTTCCAAGTTCTTAGAGCCGCTAAGGAAGGAGTTGATCGACGGGAAGGGATTCATCCTCTTCAAAGGTATGCCTGTTGAGCAATGGGGGAATCAAAAATCCGCGGTCGCATATATGGGTCTGGGCACATATTTGGGCTACTTTGTCAGCCAGAATAGTCGGGGCCATGTGCTTGGGCATGTCAAGGATTTGGGTGAGGACGCGACTGCAATTGATAAAGTGAGGATTTACCGGACGAACGCGAGGCAATATTTCCATGCCGATGATTCGGATCTCGTGGGCTTGTTGTGTGTGGCCAAGGCGTTGGAAGGAGGGGAGTCTGATCTTGTAAGTTGAAATTACCCGTCACTGGTCTGGTACGCATTTTGCTAACTACAATCTCTTGCACAGGTTAGCAGCCACTCAGTATGGAACGAGCTTCAAAAGAATCACCCAGATGTCGCCGAACTACTCACCCAGCCCATCTGGTACTTCGACCGCAAGGGCGAGACAAGTGTAGGACAGAAGGAATGGATCAAAACCGCCGTGTACTATCTCGAGACGGGCGACAACCCAAGAGTCTACAGCAAGTAAGCAAAGCAACCAGACAATTCCCAACTCTTCAGAGCCGCAAGCTGACACAAGCAAAAATAGATTTGATCCCTACTTTGTCCGTTCTCTGACCCGTTTCTCGGACGCGGGTCAAATCCCGCCTCTTTCCGAAGCACAAGAACGCGCCATTACTATCCTTGAAGAGACATGCCAGAAGCTTGCGTTGCACATGATTCTTGATGTAGGCGATATCCAGTTCCTTTCCAACAACCATGTGTTCCATGCCAGGACAGCGTACAAGGACTATGCGCCGCCAGCACCGAGGAGACATTTGATGAGATTATGGCTGAGCACACCCGAGGGCGAGGGCGGATGGAAGTTGCCCTTCCACGACAGTAGGGAAAAGAAGAGGGGTGGAATTCAGGTCAACGACACGCCGCCGGTTGCGCCTTACGATGCGGAGTAGTCGCTTGTTGAAGACGGTTTGCACGTATCTAGCTTTGTAAGTAGCCAGTGAATGTGTACATAAAGAACAAGTCAGAAAGTATGCAAAACCCGCGGGATGATTGCGTTTCAATGTGGTATCATTCTTCTCTCGAGGCGCAGCTTTTGCACCAATCCTTGTGTCTGACGCCGCGCATCCTGGTTATCTCTGCTCGTGTAGCTGATCGGATAGTGATCCTATTGCGCGTCAAAATTTGGTGTCTTTGGTGCGCGGCAACCCATAATCTCAATTTCCCCGAATCCATGGCACAACTCCAAGTCATTTTGTGATGTTGTAATGCGCATCTGCAGGTGGTTTTCTTGGCCTTCAATCTCTGTCGTCTTTCTCCGCACCTAGAAACCTCGTCCACGTCCCCTGCCACCACCGCCTCTTCCGCGACCACCTCCACCACGACCGCGACCGCCTCCGCGGCCACCACCCCTTCCACCACGGTCACCACCACCGACCTCCTTCCTTGCCTTATTCTTAGGCTTTGGCGCATCGTCGATGAGAAGTGTGTCGAGCGGTAATGAGTCGGGAAGGATGATGTAGCGAATTGTGGAACCGCGGACGGTCATTGTGTCGAGAGCTACGGTGTCGCGAGACTTGGGCGTGTACTTGACTGCTCGGAGCGCGACGTTCATGAGCGGTGAGACGGAGGTGATGGTGCCGTTTACAATAGTGCCTGTCGTTCTGTTAAAACACACGTCTGTAAAGTGATAGCACACCGAATCGAGGCGAAAGCGTGCTTGCGCAACTCAAGGATTGACGCGCTCGCCAGAGAAGCGACTTCGGCCAGACAACGACGCGATCGAAGCCAAGGAGCGACAAGAAAGAGACACGCTGCTTACCATTCTTGAGCTCGACTGTGACCGTCTCATTCTGACACTTCATAAGAAACCTGCGTGAAGCGTTAGCTGCTAGTCTAACAAAAGTTGACGACTAGCTCACCTGACGAGCTTCATGGTCGCTGTTATCCGAACTATGGAGTATTGGAGTTTGAAATGTGTGCCTCGGTATCTTGCGATTGGTAATTATAGTCGGTATCGTTGCTGCGGCGCGATGTATACTCGCGGGGAAGCTCCGACTAGGAAATTGCGATCGAGCTTCAGGCTGCACGGGCTAAGGTTAATCCGTGACCGAAGTCACGTGATCGGAAATTCACTTGGGTGTTGTTCCAAGGTCAATTCGATAATATAGTGCTAAGCTGTGGCTGAAGAGAGTGATATAGTACATTATTGCCCATTGTCCATAGTTTCCCGGTTCCATGCAAATCGCGTACATTGGGTATCGTATACAAATCGACCATACAATCGGAGCTTAGAATCACATTACGAACCCCTTCCTCTAGTGAAAGGAATCTGTGCTCCAAGCTTCCTGCCTTGCTACTTGTTATCTCCGTGTTCGATGCGCTTACTCTTGCCGGGTAATCGCGTGATTCTCAAACTCCGGTCTCCTTCTATCTTCCGGATTCTCCGTGTCCAACCTGCCTTGCGACGAGTTGCGCCATCCTGTGCCGCAGGCGGCTGTCCTGGTTCACCGTCGTCAAACCAAGCTTCTTCCTGAGAAGTTTCTAGAGTCGTCGCCATAGCTTGTTGCATCTCATCAGCTGAGGATTGAGAGTCGGAGGCTGCGGATGTGTATTGCATCGGTTTGTGTGTGACGTCAAAGCTGTACGTCTCCTTCAGATACTTGGCGATAGCCTGATTCTCTTCCTCAGTGCCACTACCATAGTAATTCTTTAGCTCCTTTGCTACGAGAGTGTCCAGAATAACGCCTTTAAGAAGCGATTGTTCAGTCACCTGCTTAGATGAATTGTTGCTTGGTAGCGTAACCGTAGCGTCCCAGTGCAGACCCATAGCAGCAAGCCTACCCTTTGCTGACCAAGCTATAGCCCTCAGTGGAGTGCTCTGGACGAAATGCTTGACTCGCTCTTCCAGATCGTCCCAGCTCACGTTCCAAATAAACCAAGGTCGCAGTGTTTCCTCAAGCGCGAAAAGAAAGTCTCGATATGTTCTTGTCGAAAGGTACAAATGCTTGATCTTGCCCACCAGAAACTCGATATCCATACCCGTAATAGTAGGGTCCACGCGGACTCGGCGCAACAACTCACGCGGGTCGCGTTCGATGTTTTGTCGAAAGTGTATTTGAGACTTGATGTTTAGGTAGTTGATAAGGCGGCACAAGACCACACGAAGTTCTTCTTCTGTCACTTCTCCAGTAATGTCTATGGCTGAAGCATCGAAAAGCGTAGGGTGGCTCTGGGTAAGTAACCGTGCCCGTGCTTTCTTGAAATGCATGGCTGCCCCCTTTCGTTCGCCAATAGCTTCCATAGCCACTTCAAATGGTTCCCTCCGTGCGTCCTCGTACTTCATTGATCGAAGGTGCTCTCGCAGACGGTGTTCAATCTGTTCAGCTTTTATAATGTCTTCTGTTTCACCAATCACTTGTTCTCGATCCTGTTTGAAGCGCGGTGCAAGGTTTGCTGCTCGTAAAGGCTTCATGATGTCGCTTGGTAGGAAGTCTTTGCTGTTGGGATTGACGCCCAAGTTGAACAAGAACGATCGATAAGGTTGAGATAGGTATCGCTCATCCAGTGCTACCAGTTTCTTTGCCCGATCAACGATTCGATCCCTCATTGACGGCGTTAGCACCCCGTAGAATTCACTCAAGACCTGCTTATCCTCAGCTCCAGGCCTCAGTGGACTTCCGAGACCCATTTCTTGCCGGCACTCTGCGATTAGAAGCTCTAGATCAATCCCGAAATCTGCAGGAGGGTATGGTAAGTTAATGTTGATGGTCCTGGAGGTCTCTCTAGATGGATCCTTGTAGTAAGCGGGAGTGCTTCTGATGATGGCCTTGATTTGTTCCATGTAATGACGTCTTTCTTTCTCTCCTGGGAACAATGGATATTCCCACACTGACGCAATATCTGCGCTAGCTGCGGAAGGTTGAGCGTTTTCAGCGACGTAGACACTCTTGCCTTCTGGGCTCCGGTATTCCCCGTTAATGTACATGATTGCGGGACCCTTCGCAGTCTTCTGCTCTAGGTCATTAACCTTTGCGACCAGGATAACATGGTCTGCGACGGGAAACTCGTGTGTAACTTCACACTCCATTGCAGCCCGTACATACCCTGCCAGGACCTGCGGTGCGAGGGACGACGGAATACTATGTTGTATTTTCTTTATGGGTTGATGGAGTTTGAGCTGCTTGGATCGCAGATCGTAAGCATCTGGATGGTTCCCTCGGGAGAACAGATCCACAAGCTTCGCGCCGCTTCTATTTGCAGCGGGGAAATGAACGCGGAAGAGGCCGTCAGTCGCCCGTATGGCATCCAAGGTTTTGGAGGGCTGTTTGATATTGAAGGAGATAGTAGGCGGGTCCAGGCTGACAGTGCTGAGTGAAGAAACAGCAACACCCATAGGGACGTGTTTCTTGGTCTTTGGATCGATACTCGCAACGGTAAGAACTGCGACGGAGCTCGGAACATCACGCATCAAACCACGCACCGAATTCTTAAGTTGCTCTTGCTCCAACTCCGACTCGGAGAAGTCAATCGGGGCATCCTGTTCTTGTGCAGTTTTCTGCGTGCCTGCTATGTTGTCTTGTTGCAACAGACGAGTCGCATTATAGTATCGTGGGGCACAGATGGCGTTGCGGGAACGTGTGTCGTGGGGAGTGTATCGATAGGCAGAGGCGCATGGCCTTGAACGTTCTAAGAAGACAATTAGCATGCATGTAGTAATGCCATGTGGAAAACTAACGGGCATGTTGATTCCATCTGTAGAAGGCGGCGAAAAAGCGCGAAGCCGGGCGCTGTGAAAGCGCCATGTTCACAGCAAGAAGTTACACATTTGTTACATAGGCCAGAGACGAATAGGACAGTGCCGTTGGACAAGACACGACTGTGGGAGAGCAATGTGCTGGGAATGACGGAGCGGGCGCATTGTAGTGGAAATGTTAGATCGGCCAAGGCTAACCTCCGTCTCTTCTCCGCAACTTTCCTGCCGAACTTCAACGCCCGCCCAGCACACACAACCATGGCGTCTCCAGTCCCCTCGATGAGCGCACTGCGCGTCCTCCGACAATCGATACAGCCTCAGGTACATCAGACGACCCAAGTACGACATGCGACGCTTCTCCGCCGGCCAAAGCGACCCTACACCTTCACCCAACTTATAACCCTCTCCGACGGCAGCTCATTTACCCTACGAACCACGAATCCACAGCCAGTATACAAGAGCGCAAAGGATATACGGAACTCGCCACTATGGAATCCGAGTTCACAGAAACTACTGAACGTCGAGGAGGACGAGGCTGGAAGATTGGCCTCTTTCAGAACAAAGTTTGGCCGAGCATGGGATGCTGAAACTGATGCTGAAAAGGTGGGTGGACGAGGAAGAGCGCAACAAGTTATATCTCGACTAGTTTTTTGCTGACTCTTTTACAGGGCAAGCAGACGGAGGACCATTTTCTAGATCTCATCAGCAGCCAAGGCAAGCCGCCAGGAAAACCGACCGATGCCACCAAGTCACCACCTGCCAAAGCGCCTGCATCTACGCCTGAGAAGCCAGCTGCAAAGAAATAAGGATCCAGGTTAGAACGTCATGGGGATTGCATTCTTGAGCGACATTGTACAACATGCTACAAATGTGTAAAAAATATTATGGAGGGTCCAAGATCAAACGCATGCCATTGCTGTCACGCTGTCATTTTTGCTCCGATGGTATCAGTTAAGACATGGGGAAAGCTCGTTGTATCCTGGCCAGCTATATCGCACTTCCAAGGTATACGCTGTGTTTGTTGCTAATATAGCAGAAGACACAAGATATTGATACCTTAAGGTAGATTTTGAGTGCTGGGTACAACTCGCTAAGAACGAGGTCCTTCTCATTCTGAGTTGTCGTGTTACACAATGGAAAGACTCACGACAAGTCCGCGCCGCTCCACATTCTTCACAAGACTCATACGTTCAGGTTTTCACGCTTCCTATCAGCAGTCTGTTGAATATACCACCTACTTTCTCTACTACATC
>Ga0058698_10000448_pt1 | contig 22967 bp, 30 predicted proteins | sample AgamicAsSfe_FD_67288 | JGI IMG/M metagenome (GOLD analysis project Ga0058698, IMG submission 67288) | Agave microbial communities from Guanajuato, Mexico - As.Sf.e | ecosystem: Host-associated > Plants > Phyllosphere > Phylloplane/Leaf | place: Guanajuato, Mexico | collected 2012-05-30
GGGGGAGGGGCGGTGTTGCGGCGCCGGGGGCTGGAGGCGTAGGTGGGATGGGGCTTGGCGCTGGCGCGGGTGTCAGGAGCAGCAGTGCGTGGAATCGACAGGCTGGACCGCCCAGTGCGTGGAATAAAACTGAGGCGGGACGTGATGGACGGAGGGGGAGTCGCAGTCAGGGAAGGAGTGGGAGTCGAAGTCGGAGTCGGGGCAGGTTTGAAAGGGTCGAAAGTCAGCAGTTTGTGTGAGATGGGCGGATGTGCTGGCTGTGCTGGCTGTGCTGGCTGTGCTGGGAGTATGGTGATGGTATCTGTGGCTGTGTTGGGTTGGCGGGACTGGGCCTGGGATTGGGGTGTATTGACGTGCGATGAGATGAGGATGAGATGGGCATGGGTTCTTGTGCTTTGGCGTTGCATACCTAGTGGTTGTCTGATCTTTCTGCTTATCTTGCTGGCATCTTGCACATCATCTAGCTAGGAGTTCGCAACAGCAACATATGAGATGGACAAACTACGAGTTACAGATTATACATGATTGAATTTGGATACATGATTCTATGAACGAGACCTGAAGCTGAAGTGCATAATCAGGATGTATGTGCTATATGCTGCGCTTCACTTCTACAACCTGCTGTTTGTTCTCCAGCCATCTTCAACCTTCCGCTACCAAGATATCATTGTCCCCCAAAGCGCCCCTGCCATGCTTATGCTTGTGCTTCCTTGCTGTACCGCAGATGGTAGATACCCTGATCGCTCCGAAAATGCCTAGCCTACCAATCCGCGATCCGTACTCCAAACCAAGCCGGTCGTAACATCGTCACGCCCTCCTACTCTCCCTGACTGCCACTCGCCTCTCGGCACTCGGCACTCGGCACTCACAACTCCAGCATTTCCCCCTCGCCATTCTCCCCGTCGCCTTCCCCCTCGCCATCCGCGCTTCCATCCTCCCTCATCCTCCTCGCCCTAGCACTCCTCGGTGCCGACCCATCCGACCGCATCTGCTGCGGGACCGACCGGCTCCGACTACTCTCCGTCTCAGTCTGCCTATAGTCGTCTTCCGCCTGTATCTCGTTCGCCAGCTGCATCATATTGGCCCTGGTCAGCCTTGCGTGCTGCTGTGCGCTGTTGTCGCTGCCGCCACTGCTCATGCTCGCACTGCTCACGCCCTTGGCTTTTTCGTAATTGCCACCGGCGGAGTTGCCGCGGACTTCGGAGGATAGGCCACTGCCACTGCGGTCGGACACGGCTATGCTGCTGAGCTGCCGACCTGTGGTAGGCATGCCGGATCTCTGGGGTAGAGGGGCATGACGGGTCAATGCAACCTGTCCGCTGATGCTGCCGCTGCGCTGGTCCACGTCGGCGTGGGATTGAGCGCGCTGGCTGCGGTCCTGTGCAGTGATATCAAGGAGTTTGTCATCGCGCAGTGAGATTGCTTTTTCTTCGTTCCAGAGACGATTCATGGAGCGTGAGTTTTCGGCGTTGTCGTCGTCGTTCCGGTCTTCGCTGGCACGGTCGGAGGAGGAGGAGGAGGAGGCGCCGGGTGAGACTTGGGAGTTGTTGATGGTGTCGAGGGTCATGACGGTTTGGGTGGAGTCGAGCATGGGTGTGTCGGGGTCCGGGGAGGAATCGCGAGGGGTGATGGCGTTGACTTTGGGCGTGGCACCATCCAAGGTTTTGACGGAGCTGGCAGGGGAGGTTTCGGCAGTTTCGGCTTTGACAAGGGTTGATGGACCGGGTCGGATTGGTCTGTTAGGGTGGAGAGAGTGTGCTCGGGTGTGCGGAGCTGGGGACATGGAGAAGGAAGACGAAAAGTTGGATCCGGAACGTTCTCGAGACTTGCTCTTGATTGCCCACTTCACCAGCATTTGCTCGAGGATCTTGCCGCGCACCGGCTTGCTGAGGTAGTCGTTCATGCCAGCACGCTGGCATCGTTCTTTATCTCCTTGAATTGCAGAGGCGGTCATTGCAACAACGGGGATGTTTCTCAAGTGCTCCTGTGTAGTGTATAGCTCGTCATTCCTGAGCATTTGCGTTGCTCGATATCCGTCCAGCACTGGCATCTGTACATCCATCAGGATGATATCAGGTCTCGGGTGTTCTGCTGTTGGCTCTTGAATCAGATAATCGAGCGCTTGTTGACCATCCCAAACCGAATTGACTGAAAATCCTAGCTTTTTGATAGTCTTCACGGCTATCTGCATGTTGATGTGATTGTCTTCCACGACGAGGACATTCACATGTTTACGTTCACTGTCGGATAGTGTCGTCTGCACTGGATCAGCACCTATCGAACGTATACTGCCATCATTCGTATGAGGTCGGGAAGGAGAAGTGGGAGCGAGAAGACCAGGATGTCCTCCATGCACTGATCCATCAGATCCGCCAGATATTGACATGGAAATGCTGCCAGTCAATCTTGACGGGAAGAGATCCACATTTTCCAGCTCAATCAATGGAGCAGACTGGTCAGCATATTCAACCTTTTTGAAAGGAATCCAGAATGAAGCACGACTACCACTTCCAAGCCTAGACTCCAGCTTGATCTCACCCTTCATGAGTTCTACCAGATTCTTTGAGATTGTCAATCCAAGCCCAGTGCCGCCGTATCGTCGTGCTGTCGAAGAGTCGGCTTGAGAGAATGGCTGGAACAGCTTCTTACGCACTTCCTCCTCAATACCGATTCCTGTGTCTTCCACGATGAATTCGACTACTAACGTGTCTGAAGTCTGAGACTTGACCTCAGCAGCCAATGTGACTGACCCTTCCTGCGTGAACTTGATCGAGTTCGTAAGTAAATTTTGCAAGATCTGGCGGAGGCGTCCGGGATCACCGAGCACCCGCAAATCGTTGTTGATGTCTGGTACTATTCTTCTTTGGAAGGAAAGATTCTTTCGTGTGGCAGCGAAAGACAGCATCTTGTTGATGTCCCGTAATACAGTGTAAAGACAGAAAGGCACTTCCTCAATATCCAATCGTCCGCTTTCTACTTTGGAGAAGTCAAGAATCTGTATGTGATTAATGGAGCTGTACGTAAAGATGATTAGATGTAGAGCTCACGTCGTTAATGACTGTCAGGAGACCATTAGCGCTGCGCTGTATGTTTTCAGTCATTTCTCTTTGCTCTTCCTGCAGCTCCGTATCGAGCATGAGATCGCTCATGCCAATGACTCCAGCAATTGGACTGACTCAAGATTAGTCTTTGCATGAGAACTGTACCCTGCCAGCACTTACGTCCTGATTTCGTGAGACACTACTCAAGGTTAGTCTCTAAACGCAGGCTCGGAGTGACTGAGCACATACTGTTTGCAAGGAATTGTGACTTCATCCGGCTGGCTTCCTTGGCAGCCAAAGCGTTAGCACTCAATCTAGCATTCGCTTCTTCCTGCTTCTTCAACTCCGCCTGTCTCGCCCTCAACTCGGTCGTGTCTATGCAGACACCCACGGCCCCATCGACATAGCTGTCGCCCTCGATACCACCATTCCTAGTGATCCGAGTAAGTGGCAAGAATCGTATCCTGAACCAACGAGAGGTCAGATTCGACTTGAATTCTGTCGAAGCATCGCTAGATTTACCATCCAGCACAGCCTGTATTTCTGCACACTGAGCTTCTTCCAGAGGAGCACCAGCATAGTGAAGGAAGAGCTCGTTCAGGTCCTGCCCGACGAAATCTTTGGTCGACATTCCGTACATCTGGTTCTCCAGATTGCCATCAATGACAGTGATACGTCGATTTTTGTCCATCGAGAGAAGTGTCACTTTTGCCGTGTCGAGTACCTGCTGCAACTGTTGTCGATATCTTCGTGCTATCTCTCTAGCTTCCACGCTTTCGTGGATATCTGTGCATGTGCCAAACCATCGCACAATGAAGCCATCATCATCACGTACAGGTAGCGCCCTGCCCAACATCCACCTCCATTGCCCATCTCTTCGTCGACATCTGTACTCGGTGACGTATTCATCACCCGAAGCCAGTGAATGAGTCCAGCGAGCCACAGTTGATGGCATATCATCTGGATGGAAAGGATTTTCCCACCCCATTCCAAGACTTTGCTCTTCAGTCAAACCAGTGTAATCATACCAACGCTGGCTGAACCATTCATGGGAGCCTGCTGGATTCGTCACCCATACCATTTGCGGTATCGAGTTGGCCACGATACCGAATTGATCCGCGTTGCGCGCATCAAGAACTTTGATGCGCTCGAGGTATTCTGAAACATCCTTGAAGATCACAATTCCACCTAGGAACGCTCCGGTGACCTCATCAATTATAGGCTCACCCAGTACATCGAAAAGACGAGGTGCCCCAGTCTTAGGATCTGGCATTCCAACTATGCTGTTCTTGAAGGGCTTCTCATCCCTACAAAGCTTCATGATCGGGTATTCGTCCAACTCGAGCTGTCTGGAGAAGTCTTCGGTGAAAAGGTGATAGTAACGAAGGAAGTCTCTCTGGTTGAGCTTTTCCCCTGCGTTGGGGTTGTGCGCGAGTTTCAACATGGGCTCATTTGCGATACCCACCGTGTCGTCCTTCCACATTCCATAAGCTGGTACGTTGATAATGTTCAGCATGGCATCTCGTAGTCGAGTTGCCTTTTGAAGTACACTTGGCGCCGAAGACAAAACAGATCTTGCTGACGATGGTGGTCCCTGTGGTGGAAACATCGGCGAGCTGATTCGAGGAGCTTGCTGCAGCGACGGGTTAGAAGAGGTGCCATGGTAGGAGGGACGCCCGGAAGCCGAGGATCCACTGGTCACAGAGTTTGGAGAATGTCCAGGCCGGGTTGTTCTTGTTATGGGACGACTGGAGCCTGAGGTAGTGGATTTACCGCTGCCAGTGCTGCCGCTACTATTGCTGTTCGTATTACTGCCATCTTTAGCCTGATGCGTGAAGGTCAGAGTGTAGTATCTTTCATTCTCGGTACTCCATGCACTGATAATCATATTGGCATAGACTTCCCGTGCCGAGGCTGGTTTCTGTCTGGTGGTGGTTCCGACTAGACTCTGCGATGACAGCACGACGTCTACAGCCACATCGGTTATCAGCCTATTCTTTGGTTTATCTGGAAAGTATTCAGACGCCGTGGATGCCGCAGATGTGTTCCCTTTCGGCGTTGCGTCCTCCGTCGGAGTTTCAGTAGCGTCGTCATCGTCGTCGCTGTTTCCCTCGCCAATCTCATCGAGGAAAGACTGGCGCTGAATCAGCGAAGCCTTCATGTCATGACTAATTAGGTGAACTCACCTCCCACGATACCCAGAACGGGACACCATCTTGTACCAAATCGATTCCTAGTCTTGTCAGATATCGTGGTTCTTGACATGCCTGAGCCGATCTTTATGCATACCTATCTGACTCAGTGTCTGTCCTATCAACGACTCACTGACCGTCTGAGAGTCGCTCTGCTCGGCATTCTTAGATTCTGCCACCAATCTCCCAAAGCTGCCATTTGCAAGTACGACAGTCTTGAGCGAGTTGAGAACGAGGACCGGTATGGGCAAATACTGCATTGTAGTCAACGCGATGTCCACTCCGGTAGGTGCGAATGCCATATTCAAGGCCATGTGATTCCTTTGCAATGACCGTGGGGAAGTCGATAACCTGCGCTCGTCGGCTTGATCATGACTGCGCTGCAGAGCTGCTCGTGATCTCTCATGGAGGGCGAGGTTTTCCCTAGACAGCGCGGCGCTGTCATTATGTGTAGAGAATCCGGAGGAGTGTGACGACCTACGCGACAGGCTCATCTCGGCGGCGACGCTTGAGGGAGAGTGCTCGTGAGGAGTTCGAGCTGGAATCGCTGTACGAAGCGCGGGAACACTCGTCAAACATCAGGCATCGCTGTTGTCGCTGTTGAACTTGAAGATATCGATGATTGAATGAGTAGGTGGTGGTGGTGGTGGAGGAGGAGAAGGACAGTCGATCTATGCTTTGCGAGAGAAATGTAGAGGGGAAGGATAGAACAATGCTGTCACTTGAAGAGTCAAGAGTCAAGACGAGTGACAACGGCGATATTGATCGGCGATCCGGGCTCTATTCCGATTTGCATCATCTCACGTGGCGTGCCGTGGTCCGTGAGCCCTGACGACCCTGACCCTGACCCTGAACCCTGACGACAGAAACACACCTTATGCCTTACGATCGTAGGGAGAGCATGTCGAAGGAAGGAAAAGACAACTGGAGCTCGGAGGTGAGTGGGAGACGGCACACCCGGCTGTGGTGATATCTTTTGGATGTTCCCGCGTAGCTGTACACCTTTGTGCCCTGGACATGCCGTCATAGTCCGTCACTATATTGTCCAATCTATGATCAGAATACCACTCTCCCCCTTACTTTACCGAGTCTACACCAGCTGACTAACGCAGGCCTACACAGCCGCAGCAGCCTTCGTCCCTCAATTGACTTCCGCCGTGATCGAACTTCTGGCACCGAGTCCTGGCGAACGTATCTTGGATGTAGGTTGCGGTGATGGGCCCCTCACACTGGCAATTGCCAGCAAACTCGCACCATCTGGACACATCGTAGGTCTCGATTCCTCGTCCAACATGATAGCCTCCGCAAAAGCTGCACGCCAAGATAGTATGCACAATGCTGCATTTCATACGGTAGATTGCCGGGACTTGTCTCAACAGAGTGGCATGTACCGAGGAATGCTAGCACCGGGTGCATTCGACAAAGTCTTCAGCAATGCTGCAATGCACTGGATCTTGAGGGCCGAGGAGACACGCATCTCTTTCTTTAAAGACGTCTTCGATCTGCTGGGACCCGGTGGAACGTTCGTGTTCGAGATGGGTGGTCGTGGCAACGTGTCGGAGGTGCAGGCAGCCTTGACTGCAGTCCTACATCATGGCTACGGCGTGTCCCTCGATGCAATTCAAGCTGCAAATCCATGGTTCTTTCCGAGTGATACGTGGATGAGGCAATCATTGGAAAATGCGGGGTTCGTCGTTGAAGTCTGCAAGCTCGTGGCGAGACCGACCAGATTGACGGAGGGTACTGACAAAGGGAGGGGACTCGGCGGATGGGTGAGATTGATGTGTGCACAATTCCTGGAATTGGTGCCAGAAGCAGAGAAGGAAGGTGTTGTGAAGAAGGTCGTGGACGCCTTGAAAGAAGTTTGTACTGACACAGGCGACGGAAGCCAATGGCTGGGGTATGTCAGATTAAGGGCGCTTGCCAGGAAGCCGGCGCAGAGGTAGGGTGACATGTTAATGCCGTGACGAAAGAGGAAGGACAGTCAGTGGTCGTCAGGTCGTATGTCCGCGCTGCGCATCAGTTGCGGAACCTAACGCGCTGCTCCATTTCGTCATAAGGGTTGTCAAAAGTCTTGCTATCACCTAATGCCGCGTTCACTCGCGATATGGCTTCCGTCTGCGTTAACGTGATCTGGCTAGTCGCTGGCGTATGTGGCTCCTGGCTACGCCGCGCTCTCAGCTTGTAGATAGCCATGCGGTCTGGATCAGGTGGTGGCCAATCGCTGCCAGGATCTAGAATTCTTTTAGCTCAGCAAGCATCTCTGTGAGATACTTAAATGTTCATACCTTCGAATCCGTTGGTAGGGAATTGCATATAACCGAGAGTAGGATGAGTTGGAGCAGATGGAGAAGCGGAAAATGGCCAGAGCCAGTTGAGTGGCTGTATTCATATCAGCATAACCACTACTGGCGACCTTCAATGAAGGGGTGTCTTACGTTACTGCTGCCCATGCCCTGGACGATGTTGTTGAAGACCCCGATATCATAAGGATACTCATGCCGAACGAGCTTGATCTGTGAGCCATCCGTACCGTGTAAATATCCACCATTGCGGCGTGCCCGTCTCAGAAGCGTTTCATGCCGTTCTACTTCCATGCCTTCGATATTGTAGACATTACTTCCCAGTGCCAAGATTGTGGTTCCGAGAAGGATTGATAGTACAAATAAGGTCATAAAGTTGACCAAGCACAGTAGCACGAGATGTGTCAGTTGCAAGACCGACGGTCCGTAGTGCTAGATGATGTTAGCAATGAGTTGTAGACATGGTCAGGGGCTTGAGTGATCTCACACTAGCCATGTCACGCTGCTGCCACAATTCAGACAGGCGAGTGTAAAGAAATGTGGTCAGATACAGCATTGCCACCACGGCGTACGCAAGGAAACGCAGAAAATGCGGGAAGTTTCGGTGGCCTACACAATTGGCAGTCCAAGGACAATGGTGGTCCATCTTAAGTACGCATCTGGCAGATCATCAGTCATAGTCAGAAGAGCAATGCATAGCAAAACGCACATCTTGCAGACTCGGCAATGGTGAGCACGTTGAGGTTTTATCGACTCGCACTTCTCGCACCACTTCACCAGCAGGCCAGGTTCTGTATTGTAGTCGGTTTGTGGGTCAATGAAGATGATACCGGGGTCGGTGGAGCAGGCTCGAGCATAGCAGATGAGTAGACATGCTATCAGGATATTGAAGCACACTGCCTGACGAAGGTGTAATGGGCCTGGAGGCATGTAACAGAACAGGACTTGAGAGGATAAGGATAGAAAAGAGATAAGAAGCAGTACAGCTGGAATGGCCAGCCGCTGCCGGCTGCTGGCCTGCTGGAGAGTCCATGGAAGACGTAGCATGAGCTTGGCAGAGGTGTCGATGGAGAAGCAGGAGGCAGAGGGTCAAGAAGTCTGATAGGGGGACCGGACCAGGAATGCAAGCTTCGAGCACTTCAGCACCAAATCCAAGCCTCGACTTCGTCTCTATATCGTGTATATAAGTCCTTGGCAATGGCCTCAGCTTGAATTATGATTACTTGCGTTCATTGTTATGTACATAGCTACAAATGCATCGACACAACCACATCTCACAATCCCACCTGTAGAGAAGCAGACAAAACTGCCCCTTCCGCTTCCCTCATTCGACTCGCCGCCTGGGTATCTGGTCTTATCCCTATCATGGCTCTACCGAGTGCCCCGTATCCCCATAACGCCGTCCCGTGCAGAGGAACATCCTTCAAAGCCGTACCATACAGTAACGCCGATGTTCGTTTGTCACAACCCATGTACGGTGCCCTCTTGATGATATCCTGCTGTATCTCATTTACATAACCGTCCCTACATTAATGTCCACCTTCTCCTCTTTCAGATCTTTCGTGCCGTTCGTCACACCCGTCTCCTTTTCCTCCTTTGTGTCGTTCGTCATCTTGGCCTCCTTCGTCGCCAGTGGCGAATTGCAAAGCAGACACTTTATCGGCATGCGTGTCTTCTGGCCTTCGATGTCTAGCTCGATCAGATGCGATCCCACGATTGGTGTTGCCGTGATGGTCGTTTTGACACAGAGTGAGTCGCTGATGCGTCCTTTTGCCTTCTCTTTAGCCTTGCGCGGTGTGACCTGCAGGACGGAGCTGATAGCAGAAGTATCAACAGAGGGTAGTGTCATGTTGGTTTGTATTTTGCGCGGTGACACAAGACTTGTAAGTCTCCTGGTGAAGCTGTTGAGTATGCCCTTGGTGCCGTTTGGAGCGGGATTGAACAGAATCTCGGCCTCATCACTGTCTATATTGATGCCCAGTTCAGTCGTTGCAACGAGAGGTTGTTGATCAGCCGACGCTGCTGTTGCATCAATATCTTCTTGTACTTTCTTGGCATCGATGTCCTCTTGTGCCTTGTTCTTCGCAGCCTCGCAGAGACATGCAGTATGAAGCCAGGCCGCACAAGCAGAATTAGTACACTGGATCATCGAGCCCGATGGTTCATTCAAAAGATCTGCTGGTTGCGCACAAACGCAGTATGTCTCCATTTTGCTGAAGCGTTGCTTGGGCGCTGCCAGGATATCCAGTGTCTGCCGCCAAACGAAATCCTTGCTGGAGGCGTCCAGCTTGTCGCCCACTTTCCATTCCTTCACATTGACCTTGCCATTGCAATTCACTGCCTCGACCAGCTGCATGTGATTGCTGGGTATGAGCTCATTCGCGCCATGCCATGGCATACGACCCTGTCCACCTAGAGCTTCCGCATCCTCAGGTCTGTACAGCCACACAATGCGTAGCCAGACACTCTCCGCATCAGAGGCACGACACTCTAGCACTTTTGCTATGCCACAGCCCTCCAGGGAGATCTCTTCCTCTTCTGAAGCTGTGGTGGATTGCGTGGTCGATGATGCTGCAGCTTGGAGAGCCCGCTCGACCTGACCATAGTCTTCTTCAATTGGCGGTGTGATCGGCCTTGCTGTGTCGGCCTCTTCTGGGTCTTCCTCATCTTCCTCCGTATCTTCCAGCGATTCGTCACATAGTATGGCCACATAATCTCCAATATGGTAGGTTGGACCTGTTGCTTTACCTAAAGTGCGCGTCAATGTTCGTTATCCAAGACTGACCGTGCGCCACCTACATTTGTATCTTTTGTAGTGCTGTATGTCTGACCAGGCAACCTTTGGATGGAGCTTCATCGTCCATTTCACTGTATAGTTCAGGCTCTTTCCCAGGTCTCCGAATTCCGGCATCTCGTTGATGCCAGTCTCGCCGAGTGTAGCCCGACCAATCTTGCGCCTCTTAGAGACCAGAGTCCAGGGGATTTCTCCAGAGTCTGGCGCAGGCTCAGCACCCTCTTCGATGCTCAAAGTGACATCCTCAGGCGCGTCGCGCGAAGCTTTCGCGCTTGTGCTTGATCGCTTGCGCTTCTGCCCGGCCATGGTGAGCCACAGCGAATGTTCTGTGGACAGTGACCACGGGCAAGCGTAAGGTTGACGATGCAATGTGTGTTATCGAAGTGAACTGAGCTGAATTGATTCAGATTGAGGTGAACGTGACAGACGGATCAGCCTCCACTACAAACGCGACTTCCACGTGACTCTAGGCAGCAAAGCCTCTCTATAATATGTATGCCCACCAATGTAAATACAAGAACTCCTTCGCAGGCAGTTTGATATGACCTACCACCAGCCTTTCTAAAAACGTCCAGCCGGGCTGTACCCTCTTATACCACCACCAACAGGCTTTCGTTCCACACTCGACCTGTTTCGACTGCTCTCCCGACTTCTCTCTCTGCTGACATTGGGATCCGAACTCATGTCAGGAATGTCAAAGTTGCGCTCCATAGCAGCCGGTGTACCTGGAATGGTGGCCAACGTTGGAGCAGCCATATTTCTTCGGGGTGTCGATGCGCCGGAGCTATGTGAAGGTGGAGGGCCCAGCAAAGATGAGTGTGAAGTCTGCGATCGCAGTTGCGGGTTCGAGTTCGATGGACGAACGCGTTCTGGAAGCATGGCTGGCATTCCTGGCGCGTTTGCTAGTTGATCAAGATCTGACATCTCTTCTCGCGAGGAAGAGGTATGAAGAGGCTGCGTGTACATGGGTTGACCAATGGTGTAGCCGTTGCCATTGGTAGCGTGTGATGGAGGAGTTGGCGCTACCGGACCAATCGGGTGACTGTACTTCGTGCTAGGTCCGTTCGTACTGGGCCCGTTCGTGCTAGGCCCAGAAGCGCCAAAATATCCATTTGGTCGTCGATCTTCACTGGTGCGCGGCGTAGTCGCTTCGTATAGTTGAGCCATGGTCGCAGGATCGAGGTTGTTGGTGACATTTTGGAGACCTGTGATTGTGCCAGGCTTGACAGGGGGTTGTGCACGATGCGCGTGCGAGAATGCTGGCGGTGCCGAGACAGGCAGAGGTACAGGCTGTGTGCTTGGTGTAACAGCTGACACTGGCGGGCGACTGACAAGGTCGGGCATCGAATTGCCTTCATACTCAGGTGTAGTCTCGTGATCGCTGTACTCACCGTTGTCGTAGTCTTGCTCCTGCATACCCCGATGCGGTTGTGATGGACCACCATGCACGGGAGGTTGTGGCGGCATGGCAGGGTTGTCCTCGTTGTAGCGATTGATCTCGTTCGATAGACGTGAAGCTTTGACAGGTGTTCTGGCATAGCTCAGCGCATCGGAAGCTGATCTATTGTGCCGCGCAGGTGATTCGCGCAGATTAGGTGACTCAGCACGTCGCACCGCGCCTGGCATCAGAGCTGGGTCTGGCGGCGGCGCTGGCGAGCCGGATCGGGAAGATGGCGTAGAGCGGAAAGCATTATTCTCGTCACCAAATTTAACACCTGGACGGCCGTGGGAAGGGAGGGTCGACGTCGATCTGTTTGCTGGTGAATTGCCTAGACTCGATCTGCTTGCTGTCCTGCGATGCGTTGACATGGATCCGGTTCTCTCGCTAGGCAGAGGCATCGCCATCCTTTTCGAGGTCAAACCTTTCATCTGGGCCCTCCATTCTCGCTCATTCCATTTCGTGCTGCCCTCTGTATGAATCAACCCAGCAACGTCGATCAGTTCAAGATAGCCATATCTTCGGTTCGACGGCATGCCAAACATGAGACTTCGAGTATTGTTCGAATCGGCTATCAACCGATCTGGTCGACCGTACAGGTTGAACACATCATAAATCGGTAAGAGGAATTTCAGCAGCATTTCGAAACCCGTAACCATAGCGTGGCTCTCAGGCATGATGAAGACAAATCCTTCGGTGGTCGTCGCAGGCTCGCTATGGATAGTGATCAAGCCCTCAACCTTGAGAAGCGTTGACTGCTCAATCAAGTCTTTGTTCTGTGGGTAGATTGCGTAAGCTGAAAAGGCGTCGCTAATTGTCGCGATTGGCTTCGTCTTCTTCTTAATGTTTCGATTCTCATAGAACTTGATGTCGCCCTTAACATCCAAGGGTGATCTATCGTATGCTGAGCGTTTCTTGAGAGACTTTTCCTGCTTCTTCGCCGCTGCAACGTCCTTTTCAGTTGGTGGACTAATTACACACCAGCAACGTCGCCACGGTGTACCCGCACCGAAGCGTACACGAACCCAGTCGTTTGTAGGGTAGCGGGTGCGCTCCATGATTTGTTTGATACTGTTCAGATGCTTGCCTTTTCCAGCTATGATTGATCCAGTGTATGCTTCCTGCAGTGTGGCATGCTCGTACATGGCAAGTCGAATACCCGCAGTCCACTGGGTAAGTGAGTGGAGAGAGTTGAAATGTAGAAGATAGCGGTTGTTAGCAGCTGTGGAAATGCTAAGGACGTTTTGTAGCGACTGTCCAGGAACACCATTCATAGGAAGTGACTCAATCTAAGTAGCAGTGAGCATGCAGCTCACACGTCAATCATAGCTGATACATACCATTTTGATTGACGCATCCGTGAGGTTGACAAAGGTCGGGACCACCTCACCATCCTCGCCTGCAGAGTCCAGCTGAGCGGCATCCCATAGAGACAGAACTGTTCCAACTAGTTGTGCAAAGCATTCGACCCACACTCGGTCCACGCTCGGCCTTCCACCTGTGACCATGTCAGAGTCTACATTGACATCTAAAAGTCCATGGTCTTACGAGAGTCCAAGTCGTGTAGCTTGAGAAAGTAGCCTTCTTGATATAATTTGTTGGCATGACTGTTGAGAAACGCAAAGACTGGCGAAAGCTCGGGAGGTGTATCGCTTGTGCTTTCCACCATGGGAGGGTTGTAGGCTATGACCATTGAAGAAGGTCCGGCCTTAGACGCATCGGAAGTCGAAGTCGTGTCTGAGATCTCTGAGGGAGCTGGCGCATCTGATCTGACCTCCTCAACTTGACCGAAAGTGGCTTGATTGGGATTGTTCGGATTTGGTGAGGACGGTGCAGAGGAAAAGGGAGACTTAATGCCTCCACCCCACTGCAGAAAAGGTCAGCAGGAAAGCAAGGAGGTGTGCCACATGGGGCAGGAACTGCATTCCTTACTTGGGTCATGAACGAAAGGACTACAGATATCAGTCAGTGCCTTCTTTGGGATCACCACGATGGCCATCCTGTCGAACTCACCTCGTGCTCGAGGCATGCTGTGCTGTCTTGGGAGTCTCAGCCGGCTGAAGATCCCCGGTTGTTGCTATTATCGCGTGATTCGCCAACAGAACCTCTGCGACCTCTGCGACTCTATGGGATATGTGTTGTACTGACGCTGCAGCGCTGAATTGCTTTCCAATACTCAATTGAAAGAGAGATGCCAGCCCCCACAAGGAAGTATGACGAGTCCCCCGTCTAAAGATAATTGACGAACAAGCGAGCAGTACCAAGGATGAACCCGAGCGGAGGTGGGCCGTTTCGGTCGACGGCAGTGACGAGTATCGAGAAGTGCCCAATGTCGCAATCTTCGTGTGGGAATGCCAGAGCACAGAAGTAGTCGGAGACGAAGAAGAAATAGAAGCAGAAGAGCGTCCCTAATGCGAGATGTGAGATACAGCGCAAGAGTAGATTTCCGCTTTCCCAGGTTCCCCAGACTATCATATCCCGGAGAGGCATTATCAAAAGCTTGGCAGCATTACTCACTCGTATCGTTATTGTACTACTTTGTAGATGCGAGAAAGGGACAGGCTGAAAGGACAATACAACACTGCACACCATTTCCAACGTAGTACAAATGTGCAGTTTGATTAAATTCATGATGCCCCTCCTAATTGTACTCCTCAGTATGATGTGGCATCGACGCCCTAGCCACCATCGGCTCACACAGCATCACATCCACTGAGCTCATAACATAGTCTTCATCATCGCCGCGACCAGGTCTACTGCTTGGCCCTGGGTCCAGCAACTCCAGCACCAATCACACTTGGTAACTCCTGGCTACCCATGCTCATCAATAGACCAATACCCCAGGCAATGACGCTCAAAAGTCCAACTGTAACACTTCCTAGTAGCCAGAACTCAAAGCTCACATCCACTTTCTGGCATGCTGGGCCGCTCCATTTCGTAGTCTTGACGGTACCGTCCTTGTTCTTCCGTGTAGTGGGCGAGCACATACAGCTGTAACAAGAGCCTTTGTTGGGTGGCGAGTCTGGGTCCTTGAACTTCAGTGAGCAAGATCCATGACCTGAGCAAGAGTGCGTTGCAGCATCACAAGCAGACTGGGTTGCGTAGCAGGCAGGCAGGATTCCCTTGGGCGCAGACGTATTTGTGGCTAGTATGTAGTCCAACGCGGCGGCAACCTCAGCCACGGGCGCCTTCCATGCCGGGGTGGGATCCTCGACATCGTCGTCATCTGCGGAGTTGAACGGGTAAAGCGCATCCAACCAGCTTCCTTTGTGCTCTGCGGAGCTAGCAGACGACGACGAAGGATGATCGACGTAGATGTCCTCGGAGAAGGCAGGAGAGTGCGGCGGGTTAATGTTGTTCGTGTTATGGTTGAGGTCTCCAGGAAGAAAATCCGGTCGACCGGAGCCAAGGTCCAAGCCCCAAGTGGAAGGCTCGGCGCGCTTGCTGATTTTCCCGCTGCTTGCTGATGCTGGCATGAGTGCGATCACTGTATCCCAGTCGCCGGCCCGGCTATGAAAGTGTATGGAGTCCACAAAAGAGCGGACGAGTGCAGCGATAGAAGAATATGATCGATCTGCCGCTTCTGTGGCAACTGCCTTTACCTATACTTCATGTCAGCGCAGGCTTGACTTTGCTGCAAACTTGCGATTCTTACTTCTGGCAATTTCACCTTGACCATCAGCCTGCCTTGGTTGAAAAATGGAGCAATCTGTATTCCAGCGGACGCCATGTCTTTCGCAGCTTCGAGAACAGGTGTGACCTCATTGTAAATAGATGACCAGTCAGAGCAATGGCTTTTAGTGCTCTGTTCGTGGAAGTACTGCATCAACGCTGAGTTCTCGCTTGACCCAGGAGGCGCAGGTATTGTGAAACTTGGCGACGACGTCTCCGCCATAACATCTGGGGGGCAATTTGTTAGTATAGTCCATATTCAAAGACAAGAGCTCAAATCACCTTTCGCATCTTCCACGCCTTCGATCATGATGAATGCCGTGGGTCTGCTCCGGTCGCCATTCTGTCCGAATAGTTTTCGTGGTCGGCCACCAAACTCGTTCAGTGCTTCAATCGTCTTATCGTCCGCATCTAGTATATTCTGTGTCTGACCCAGTCCCAATCTTTGCGCGAAAATTAGGCGAGACGTGCCAGGAGATAGAGCAGCGCTATTGGGGGCGCCATTGGTGTCCGATAGGTAGACAAGTCCGTCTAAAGATGCCGCGCATACACCCAGGAGCAGCGATGTGACAGCAGAGGTGAGAAACCTCATCTTGTACGCTGTGCAGTATGGATTGTTGCGACAGATGTCGTTGTAATGATAGACGGGAGGCGATATCAAGCATCACCTCCACTTCTAGCCTCTTGCACGTGTCGTCTCGCCTCATCTTCAGAGCATTTGCATATCATCGGATCATAAACACACACCTTCAACAGCACCGTCTGAGACAGTCCAGCGTACTGGCAGTACAAAAACTCACCTTTTCTCAACCGAACATACCCGCTTGGCAAATCTGACACACTGCGCCCTTGGGAGCCACACCTCGCCACACTTCATTCCCTCTACCGTCCTATGAGACCAGCCGGACTCAGATCTCTGCGGCATCTAGCCTCCCCTCTGCCTACATCACTCACACGTCGAACCCTCCCCACACGAATACCAAAATCACACTCACGAGCATTGCAAACAAGTCGACGGCATCGCCAGCAAGATGATGTGATAATCGTGAGGAAACCCCGGTTCACACGGAGGAAGTTCGCGCTGGTCCTTGCCCATGGGCTATGTATCTATGCTTGCTGGAACTTTTTGATTTGGAAGCTAGCTGTAGTCCTTGATGATGTGGAAGATGTAGAGCCCGAGGAAGGCGAGGATGTCTCACTGTTCATACCGTTGTCATTTCCAAAGGTTTTGCCCCAAGAGTTCTACAAGAGTACAGATGCAGAATGGCAGGAGTTTGTGAAGTTTAGTAAGGACGCCAAGCGGAAGAAGAGCGTCAGAGGTAAGGCATTGCAGTCGAAGGTCATACCGAATTGTCGTCAGCATACTGACTTTTGTCGTAGAGGAACTGGCAAAGCGTGTCCTCTCAGACATCGCAAAACATCCAAAAACACAGGCATTGTTAGGCAATCATATACGCTTGACCAAACACTGGTTCGAGATCAAGTTTCCAGATGGCCCAGCCCCAGAGTATGCGCGGCTTGGGCTTGAGTTTACAGACGAGTACATTGCATTGACGGACAAGGTGGTAGACAACGCCCACTTTATTAGCTTAACCAACGTCATGAAACCACGAGCGGCTTGGGCGGCTCTCAAGAACACCGCATGGATGTTCTATACAATACAAACATCAAAAGCAAAAGCCTATCTTGGCATGAGCTTGGATACTCATGAGCAGCAAGTGGCCCTGTTTTACAAATTGGTCACCGATGCCACGCATCAAATGGAGCGCAAAGAAGCGCTCGAGGCACAGAAAAAGGCACTTGAATCAACGGTGCAGAGTCAGAGTAAAGCAATAGATCAGCTACTCGGCAAGGAGACCACGAACTCAACATCTCCTCTTCCACCGCCGCCATCAGCAAGACCGGCGAGAGACTCAAAACCAGCAGAGCCGCGATCAACAGCTTTCCCCTCCATCATCTCCAGCAATGTCTGGGATCGAGTAAATTCCACATTCAACCCCTTCGCATCTGCCTTATCCACGTCTGCCACCACTCCCAGCTCCCGAGGCTCCTCTTCCCCCTCCGACGATGCGGAGTTCGTCCTCCCGTTCTCAGTATCGATCCCTCCCTCCGTAACCATCGCCTTATCTACCTTTTACGCGACCCTGGCGAAAGGTCTGTTTCAAACTCGCACGGATCCACAGCCGCCTGGCTCCTTCCACATCTTCGGCGAGCTGGAAGTCATCGGCGAGACGGCAAAGGCCAAGTGCGATGTCAAAGCGGCATATGACCCGAAAGCGGCGAAGTTCGTCTGGGTCGTTTGTGATGTAAAGCATTTGTGGGAGGTCAAGCAGAGACCGAAGGGTGGGGTGTGAGGAGGAAAGGATGTGTATCAGGGGCAAAGCCTTCACGATGTCTTTACGGCTTGATGATATGATTTCCTCGCATTCTTTGGTAGGCTGGCGTTGATGCTGGTAGCGAGTTTACTTTTCGGTTATTCCTACGATACCACTTCCTTCTTTTCTGCGAGTGTCTGCGCAATACAGATAGCACAGAGCATACGATAGTTTCAATCTCCAATGAAGCTCTGCAGCTCACAACGTCTCGCTTCGCACGATGACCATCTCCGACATTCATACTGGTGAAGGGTAACTCTGCATAAACCCAGACGACTCCGATGACCTATGTATGCTACTTGAATGCCATCACTACATACCAGACTGCTAAAGCTACAGCTTACTCATCTCTCTCGTTCGTGTCGTAATCCCTCAATCTGCCTAAACGCCACGCTCCCAGTAGTTCTGCATTCTGGCATGTCCTATGACTCGCCCTTACACCGACGACATTGTGTAGGCGTCCACTCCAATTGATCAGTCCTTGGCGCTACTTCAGAGGCCTGATCTTGGTGCGAGGCTTGAACAAAGCATGACGTTGCTCGTTTCGTGATACTTTGCTGTCTCGAAATATACTTCGCGCTGGTGAATGAGTCGTGCATCACGATGACTCTGTCTTCGACGAGGCTTGACGGACCGGGTCGAAGTATGGGTGGTCCATAGCCTCTTGTGCTGTGAGTCGTTCCTGAACAGTACGATTAGTGGTTTCCTTATTTGACATAATTAGTGCAACCCACCTGATGGTCATATCGCAGCAGTCCATCCAGAAAGTCGAGCACCTCGTTGCTGATAAACCGCTGATTATCCGCATTTACGAAACTTTGCCAGCTCTTCTTCGGAAATCTCCCGAGGATGTCGTCGTATTGCTGATCCAGCTCGATTTCGTACTTGTCGAGATAGTCGAACAGGTCTTCCGTGCCAAGCACCTTCGCGATTTTGACGAGCTGGTCAGAATTGCTGTTGCCGTGGAAGAAGGGCTCTTTGCGGAAGATTATCGATGCGAACATCGCGCCAAGTGACCACATGTCGAGGGAGTAGTCGTATTCTTGGAGGTCGACGAGGAGCTCGGGACCTTTGAAGTAACGGGAGGCGACGCGGACGTTGTACTCCGTGCCTTGGTGGTAGAATTCAGCGAGACCCCAATCAATGAGACGGAGCTGGGTTCATGTTAGTAAGGGTCTCAGAGATAGTCAATCGAATGGCTTACCTTTCGCTTCTCGTGATCAATCATCACGTTATGAGGTTTGACATCTCTGTGCATGATGCCTTTGCTATGACAGAAGTCGAGGGCTTTTAGCAGCTCAAAGGTGTAGTATCGGACATCATAATCGACAAATTTGGGGTATAATGTTCGGAAGTCGGTGTTGTTGACATATTCGAAGATGAGCGACGGCGTCTTGCTCTACTTGGATTAGTATTATCTCTATTGCCATTACTCGGCTGAGCTGCCATACCTGACTATCTCTGACAACGTCAAGCAAGCCAACGATATTCGGCCCTCCTGAAAGATTCTGCAGAATCTTGATTTCCCTCTTGATCTTCTTCTTCTTCACAGGCTTCAGCACCTTAATGACGCATTTCTGGTAGTTGACGACATTGACTCCTTCGAATACTTCTGAGTACTTTCCCCTCCCTGCATAAGACCTTGTCAGAATCAGGCTCATAGCGCAGATGAATCGTTTCCTGCTGCGCTGATCAAGACATACCGATCTTCTTGACGACCTCGTAGTTCTCTAGTACGCCCCATGAGATGTTTACACTGTCATAATCCCAATATGACCTGGGCATCTGCGCATTTGCGTCCGCATATACACGAGCCATAGCTGCAAATCCCCACCTCTGTGCACTTCCCCTTTAGTTCCGGTTGACTTGGCGAAGCACTGTTTCTTCTTGCGGCCTCTATGCAGCTTTCAGCACATTCCCCAGCAGATGCGACAAGGTCCAGGTGTGTCGAGGTTGTTCCCTATCTGCGCTGACCAGGAGAGCTCTCAATCAGTTACTGAGACTGCGACGACTGCGCACGCTGCGACTGATATTTGATACGTCGATTCAAGTTCCAGTGAACGTCTCACGGGGTGCGGCAAGATGGCAGCAGAGCAGGTCAGAGGGAGGGGATGTTGTTGTTGGAGAGGAATATCTGAATACGCAGCCAGCTCTGTCATCCCGCAGCGAAGTCTTGCCAGGGTCCTGTTCTGTTTCAGAAGGGTAGGGCTGCCGACCGGACCTCACCCCGTCGACAACAACGAGAATAAAGAAAGATCCTCTCCTTTGCGATCGACACGAGGTCGACTATACTGGATGATGACATGTTCTACGACCTCAACCTGCCATGGAGGGCCGACGTGACTGAACATCAAGGCTTGCAGAACACAATCATCTTCCTTGCGGAACGTATGTTTTAAGTGGTTGACTACACGATCAAGCCGCTGACTGACGTTGTCGATGTAGTTGGCTACGATGTAATCGCGCTCAATCATACACTCTCAGGCAAACTGCCCACCGATCTGGTACGCTCCTCCGAAGTGCTCGTTTCAATGGTCATTTTCTGACGATATCCAGAGTTGCGCTATACCGCAAGAGCTACCCTTCAAGATACCCGCAAATGTTCGCATACTACGCAGATGTACAATAGTCTTTTCAGATCCAGCTCAGAATCATCGACTATCATCGCTTGCCAACAACTACGACATCTTAGCACTTCGGCCAACGAACGAGAAGTCATTCCAGCAAGCATGTCAATCACTGGAGTGCGATATGATCTCGCTCGACATGACCAATCGATTTGACTTCTTCTTCAAGATCAAGACTGTCGCACCGGCGATTGAGAAAGGTCTCAAGTTTGAGATCTGCTATGCCCCAGGCATTCAAACTGACAATGCAACTGCGAGGAGGAATCTAATCAGCAACGCGACTCAGCTCATCCGTGCTACACGTGGAGGAAGAGGCCTGGTGATCAGTAGTCAGGCATCAAGTGCAGCGGGATGTCGCAGTCCTGCAGACGTGATCAATCTTGCGGCGATCTGGGGACTAGGACAGGAAAAGGGACAAGAGGCAGTTTCGAAGCTTGCACGTTCAGTCGTGGTCAGCGCACATCTGAAGAGGAGCAGCTACAGAGGAGTGATAGATGTGGTGTATGGAGGAGAAAAGCCGCCTGCCGCGGCATCGGCGGACAAGCAGACCCCAGGCCAGAAGAAAAGACCTGCAGAAGCCACAGACCGGGATGATGCCAAGACGAAGCAGCCGATGTTGTCCAAGCGTGAACAGAAGCGTCGGCACAAGGCACTGCTCGAAGCACAAGCCAACGGAGAGACGGTGTCCTCGCCTTCGGTATCCAAGACATAGCCGAATATCCAGACCGTTCATGTGACTCTCGATACCCAAAATGTGGCCAAATACCCAAAAGATCTGCCTCGCTCACCTCTTCTGAAAGTCGTATATTAACCTCGCCTCGATCCTCTGATCTCCCTTCGTGACCACAACGTGCCTACTATACCTCCTCTCCCCATCCACTTGTTCGAATCCCCATATCTGCCTCGCTGTCCAACCATTCCCAACACTCTTCACGTAACTTTCGACTGCCATCGCTCCCTCCCTGTTCATCTCCTCGCCGAAGCCCTCTCTTAGGTATGCGTCCTCTACGTCCCGTATCGCGATCCACCTGCTCTTTCCAAGAACCTCTCCAAACACGTTGTCGGAACGCTGTCGCTCTTCCCAGTCCAGTGAGCGTAGTTCCGTGCTGCCGCGAATTCCGGCGAGCCCGACCTGCTCGACGTCGATATGTGTTATCGTGGATTCGTCGACGTATTCTTTCACATATAGAGTGACAGTGCCGTTTACGATGGCTTTACGGGTGAACCAGGAGACGCCTTGCTAGGAGAGCAGAGCAGTGTCAGCGAGATGTTGCCAGAGCATTAAGTGGACAAATACATTCGCTAGTCCGAGTACTTACGAGAATCAAGATAGGTTCAATGTCCGAGGAAAGCCGTTTGTTCATTATATACTGGCCGTTGAGGTCTTGCATGGTCACTTCAGGTGGTGCCGCCATATTGTCGATAGGATGCGACGAGCTATGTAAGATAGAGATGCTGGACAAGGAAGAGAGGAAAGAATGCGATCCTCTTATCCTTGTACTGTTTGTTGACCTTTTGAGCTTTGAGCTGGAGAAACCTCCGAGTGGGTTCTCCTTGTAAGGCGGTGAGGTGCGGGGGTGTCGGGACCGTCTCATGCGTAGAAATGGATCTGCATGATCAAAGCTTTATGCATGAAGAGCGACAGTAGGCACATCTCAATCTGCCCCGGTCAACACAGAAGGACATCCACCCAGCGAAGAAAGATGTTTGGAACAGATAGTCATAGTACGCGATGGCTGGAAAATCGTGACAGCTATAGAACCACTCTGCAATGCAGTCCAACACACCTGAGGCCTCCGATTATTGTACTTCGACTTCGAGTAGTACATGCGGTGAAGTATGATGCACGTCCATTGTGAGCACCGTCAAGATGACGCCAGGATGATGCCTGGGGCCCATGAATCACATCTATAGTTGGAGCTGATCTTGACATTGATACATTTTGCTTGAGATGTATTCTAGTATGATCAATCATCGACCCTGCAACTCGGTTGATGCTTGGGGCAAGATACAGTGCCCAACAGGAGCGATGTTCAACTGGGAGAGTCAGGGGTGCATGATATTCTGTCCGGACCTAGCATGCTACGCAGTGATGTGCATTCAATCGATTCTGGGTTGACCTTCTCTTAGCACCAGGGCTTGACACACAGTGCGGCTGACCTCCAAGGGCCATGAATGGATTGATGAGCACGGTATTTGTCCCGCACATATATTGAGCATGAGGATCCTCGCTGTTCAGGTTCTATGCTCAAGAAAAGGTAGAAGGTAGACAGAAAGCTCACATGATGAAATAATGATAATTGATACTTCGCGAGACGGATGTAATGAGAGGTGTCACTGGTAATGCAATCTTCATTGTCATCAGATCTTGGGCGTAGGATATAGTAAGATAGCAACAAGGTGGAAGAGAGAATGAACCCCACACGAATCTGAAACCTGCCCAGGGAAATGTGTATCACATGCTTATACAAAACTTGAGAGCTCGAGAAGCTCTGCAGTACATCAAGTCTTACAATCTACACAGA
>Ga0058698_10000449_pt1 | contig 22951 bp, 15 predicted proteins | sample AgamicAsSfe_FD_67288 | JGI IMG/M metagenome (GOLD analysis project Ga0058698, IMG submission 67288) | Agave microbial communities from Guanajuato, Mexico - As.Sf.e | ecosystem: Host-associated > Plants > Phyllosphere > Phylloplane/Leaf | place: Guanajuato, Mexico | collected 2012-05-30
CTATAGACTTAGTAGATTAAGAGATCTAGGTATATCTTAAAGTAGAAATAGTTAAAAATAGTGTAGTCCTAGTATACTAATAGGAGTTATAACCTTATTATAATAAGATATAGTTCTATTATAGATCTATCTATAATAGAGAACAGGATAGTAAGGCTCAGCTTAGTCTCTAGTGCCTTAGCACTATAAGCTATTTATATAGCTTACGCCTATAGATACTCTCCTTTAATTTATTACTACGCTATATACTATTACTAAGCTTTTATTAGTAGAGGTTTCGTCTCTACCTTTAGTTAATTCTATAGGCTTATGAGTTACTTCTCTATACTAGTAAGAGATATAAAGTATTGAGAAGTTATACGATTATAACATATATTTGAGTAAAACTACTAATATTACCTATTTAGCTCTCCTTCTAGACTTTCTTATATGTTCTTTTTAATTCTCATAGTATCTATAAGATAAAGCTAGGAAAATTAAAGGATAGAAGTAAGGCGTATACATATTACGGCCTGATACTAGGACACTACGTATAGAGGCTAATTACCTAGTTACTAACTACTAGAAGGTCGCTATTACGTAACAATTACTAAGGCTAGCTTAGAGCCTTTCTAGCTAGCTTTCTATTACCTCTTTAATCCTTATTTATGTCTTATCATATAGCTTAGGCCTATATCTATATATCGATTATTATTACTAATAGTGCTTCCTTCCTAACAGTACGTATATATATATATATATATATATATGTGTGTTATAGGTATAGTCGTAGTGTGTTGTTACGCGCCTTAGCCTACGCGTCTAGTCTTAGATCGCGCGTCGACTTCTCCCCTACGCTAAGCCCTCGCGTTTCGCGGACGACGCCCTGAGTGTACCCCAGCAAGCGGGAAGAATAACCTTAGCAGATACGGCTTGCGGACTGCGTATTGCGTATCCCAACGCACACTACAACGAGCTTGTACCTTTGTCTTGGCATTATCTCATTAAAAAGAAAGCAGGGACCCTTCGAACATTATATAACAAGCAGTGTAGAAGTGGCTTGTTGTTATCATTCGTTTCATCATCATTCCGTTCGAAAAATGTTATATCTCTCTATTGTTTTCCTTGTCCTTGCTGCGGGCAAGACATTCGCCAAACGATCTGGGAATGAGACTCGTATCAACCCAGCACTTCCTGGATGGCACAGCGATCCAAGCTGTGTATTCGTTGCTGAGCCACACAATCAAGTGTTCTGCACCTCATCGACTTTCATGTTGACACCTGGTCTGCCTGTGTACGCCAGTGCAGATTTGGTCAACTTCAAGCTTGTCAGCCACGCCATGTCACGTGAGTCACAGGTGCCCGACTTCATGCAGTCAATTCCGCAATCTGATGGCATCTGGGCTGCAACAATACGCTATCACAAGAACATCTTTTATATCATCACTGTTTACAAGCACAACACCCTGAACAAGAGCACTGGTCTTATCTTCAACACCTCCAACATCTACGACTCTGCCTCGTGGAGTGACCCCATTCGTTACGACGCCGAGTACATCGACCCCGACCTTTTCTGGGACACAGATGGTACTGCATACGTTGTGAGTGCAGGCTTGAATCTGCAGCGAGTCGATTTGACCACCGCGGAGCTATCTGCACCGGTCAACATCTACAACGGTACCGCAGGAGGAGACTTCCTCGAGGGTCCGCACATGTACAAAAAAGATGGCTACTATTACATTCTCGCTGCAGAGGGTGGATCTGGAATCAACCATACTGTCATTGTTGCCCGGTCTAAGGAAATCACCGGACCTTATCAAAGCTATGAACACAACCCTGTTCTGACCAACCGTGGTACCAAGGAGTACTTCCAGAACATTGGCCATGCAGACCTTTTCCAGGACAGTAAAGGCAGCTGGTGGGCAGCTATGCTCTCCTGGAGATCTGGTCCATCTGCTTTGACATACCCTATGGGCCGTGAAATGTCTTTAACCCCGGTGACGTGGCCAAAGAACAGCTGGCCAACGTTTTCTCCTGTTCGTGGTGTTCAAAGCACCTGGTCACTGCCATGTAATCGCAAGACTCCAGGAGAAGAAGTCTTCGTTACGGATCCTGATAACTACGATTTTGCACCCAACTCGACCATGCCTGCTCACTTTGGCTACTGGCGGTGGCCCAATCGTTCAAGCTTCCAGATATCCCCTGTTGGCCATGCAAACACACTCGAGCTGTCGCCTTCAAACGGAAGTGTTCACACCGGAGCAGTCGATTTTATTGCTGGATTTGACATCCACCGCTTCACACTTGTCATGCGTCGTCAGACAGACAGTCTATTCCAATATAGTGTTGATGTTGATTTCAAGCCTCAAGCCATGAACGAAGAAGCAGGCGTTACTGCCTTCCTGAACCAAGTCCAGAATATAAACCTTGGAATCGTTATGCTTCCAATAAATGCAACCTACAACTCTACGAATTACTCTTCGACTAATTCCACTCTGGCTCCTCACTTGAGATTCATCGTCACTTCCGGTGGCAGCCTCGACAAGGCTCAAACTCCCCCAACAAGAATTATCCCTGTCCCGCAGGCCTGGCGCAAGGACCCAATTCGTCTGGTAGTGAAAGCCGAGAATTCAACCCATTACTCTCTTTCCGCTGCCTCGGTTGCTACGCCTTGGCAGCCAATCCTGATGGGCCAGGCGCCAGCATCTCTCTTGAGCGGCGGAATGGGAGATTTCACCGGTACTCTTGTTGGTGCATACGCGACGACCAATGGCAATGGCGACAACGCAACAACCAAAGCTTATGTCACCAACTGGAGATATCAGGGCCTTGGCCAGGAGATTGACCATGAGATCTTCGTGCCTTCTGAGTCTAACAGATGCTCAGAGATTCTTGAAACAGTTGCGGTATCGGATGTATGACTTGACGCTTGATGGTGGTTGCAAGGTTCAAGGAGCTGTAGTGCCTCAGGCGCTATCGCAGTCGTACCTGTATCTATCTAACAGCGGAAGACATCAAATTCTAATGCTAGTGTTCCCTCGGCAATCTCTGTACACTGAGGTAGAGCCTCTGACTCGTGTATCATCCGCATTCCTTGTCCTACTAGGCAGATGTTGCAGACATAGCGTAGTTTCAATCTGCGCAGTCAAGTCTTGTCGGCGATCTGGGATATCCTTGGGTGGCAACGCACAGATTTCTATCGTTTCGACCTTGCCTGGTGGACCTCGTACAAGCGTATGGTCATTGATAGACCAGGCTGGTTAAATCTTGAACAAAACTGTCAAAGTACGGAAGACTAACTTTTCGCGATAGCTTATGAAGAAGACTAACAAGTAATTTAGAATCTCAGCAAGAAGATGCGTGCGCAACATAAGCTGTATCTAGAAGCTAGCGACAAGATGGGTAGTTGTTCTCCACCGTTCGATCTTCTCCTTCAATCACAATACGCATGGCAACTACTTTTTCCCACCGATCCTCTTCTACGTCAATCTTGGTCGATGCAAAAGATTGACTATCGTGTAAAGACACCTTGCTAGATCCCGGAACCGCAAAGACAACTAGAAGTCTAATGTACTGTCACCAGCTGTATCAATCACTATCGTATTCCAATGATTTCTGGTCACGGAGCCTGCCATCGAAGAAGATTTGCCACTGGAATTTTGCTATTGTTGTGCAGTGAGACGCCAAAAACTCAAAGCACCTGCTGGGAAGAATGGTGTTGCTGGCAGACTTACACTGGCTAACATGGATCCTTTCGAAGCCGTGTAGTACCTGTCGTGGTAAATCTTCAAGAACAGCAGCAATCGAGACAGAGAAAATATCACCAAAGCGCTTCATCGACCCAGATCTATTGGTAACGATTCGGATCGGATTTCCGCAAAAGCGAGAAGAGGGAGCCGTCTGGGTAGCCGAAGCACCATCAATCGGGCCTGACATAAGCAAACTCAAGTCTCAAGTATCAGCAAATGATTAGAGGTATAGTTCATGCATAGTTCGGTGGCCAGTGTTCGAAAAAACGGCTCCTACATTCGTACCATTCTTGAGAAACCGTACTCGATTTCTGATTCTTCCGTTCATTTCTGATGAGATGTTCCACCGCCACCTATCCACCTTGATGCTGTATGGCGCGAATGGTATGAGCCATTGCAACGACAATAGAACGTACATCGGAAGTACACTGCTCTGGTTCCGCCCAAGCGGCAGACGAGGACCGTTCGGATCTCCGGCTAGAGTGCGAAAAGTCAGCAAGGTGGTCTTGACGTAAGAGAATTGACGTCATCGGCAAGTCTGAACGTGGACGAACGTTGAGCAAAGCCTTGAAGAACTGCTCACTCCTCTTTGTTCGGAACGCCTCGGCCGGGGTTTCTCCACGGAGATACAAGAGTACTTTGTACATCGCCACATTCAGCAGCGCAAAATTAGTCGCATACAATCTGACTTTCCCGCTCTGCAGCGCGATTGCCAGGATGTTGATAGAGTAAGCAATACAGGACACGAATCACGTCCACGTCTGACTCCTCGGCTGAGCCCAATGATTTTTGGCATGGCCCTGAATACAGCCATTGAGATGTGGTCTCAAGCTGTAACCTGTACTGTTTCATTACACTTGGATAAAGGTCTCAATCACTGTGACACTATAATACTGCTTTCTTTTTGTTAAGCTTTTCCTTGGCTTGCCCCATATTTTTACACAACGATATACATATTGGCAACCAGTACCATCATGGGCAAGTGGGAAAGATTATAGGCCTTAACAGAGTGGAGAGTTCAAGCCCCCCTGCTGACCCATTCCCACCACCTCCTCCATACGTGGACATCCATAATCGCAGCGATTAAGCTGCCACGATCCCGAGTTTGTGTCACTTCACGGAGACGGTTTATGTCACGTCAGAGGTACGTACAGGACGATAGAGCCTCAGATATATGGCACTTATCCCTTGCGTGCAGATGACGGACGAGCTGACATTGACTTTGACGCGCGCTTGGTGCAAACCTTCTTGAACTTTCCCTTCTCCAGCACCCGAGGACTGACTTCGGCTTTGGAACTCCACTGTCTCGGACGTCGGCCCGTAAGCTAACGATCGTCATCCAGGTAGTAGGCAGCTGTGGGAATGACCAACCTCCCATTGGTCTAGGTTTCGAATTGCGACAACATGGACACGGGTCGGACTTGCGATCCACGACATGTTTGCGCCGTTTGTGCGGAAGGCTGCGCTCGAATGCTGCCTGACGACCCCTGTGTTGTGGATGCCATCATCACCTAATCTCCTAGCTTTGCGCATGTCCATCGTGTACAAGCTTTAAGTATCCCAACTCATATCGTGCTTGCAGTACCTTGAAACTGCACTCGCCCCTTCCCGCATCCGCTAGCGACCTTGGCAAGTGTCAATGGCGGTTCATGTGGAGGCCAATCACCTGTCATACCATATAGTGGAATGGATGACCTGGCAGGAGTAAATTTATGTTCAGCCGAGCACTTATACCCATGTTCTTGCATAGCTTACTTTTTCATGGATTAGGTGATGCGATCAACGACTGGCATGAAGGATTCAGCTGGGAGCTATCGATTTGCTTGATGACTCAGCCTTAGCTTAGGTGCTTGGAGTCCCGTTCAGGTGTTACTGGTCACCAGCCATGGTGTTTAGCCTACTGAATGGTTCGATTTCATCAAGAAGCCCGCCCCTGACACTCTTACACGTCGATATACTGACACCCGCCTAAGGACGTCTGTACGTTTTTCTTTCGAGATACAGCCAAATACACACGAGTATCCGATCTTGCCGGCTTCATAATCGCAAGACCTCCGGCTGTATACCAAACAATAGTAATGTAAATCGGGTAATAACATCTATAACGAGGAAATTTATATGTATATAGAGCTAGTAGAGCATCCATGACTAGAACCCCAGCGGTGATTTGAGTCTCTTTAAATCCTTATATACATCCTGTTATACCTGGCGAAGTAAGAAAGTCGTAAGAAAATTTTACTGTTAAGCGGTTAATCGCGTTACGTTTGATTGGGAGGTGCCAATAGAATCTGAATTGCACACCTATACCGCTAGTAATAGCACCTTCAGGGTATGCATTGGCAATAAGGCCGCCCTAGGGTCTTTAGAGTTACCAAACAGAGTTTTCGATGGATCGACACTGTCTCGATCTAAGCATATCTTTTGAGATCTGGTGCCAATTACTCGTTTAGAAGGAAATTGTGTTTGTTTTGGAACTTTCGCACTGATTAACGGTCTCGTGCTGTGGGGATGTGGGGAAGAGGGCGACAATCCAGGCTGGAATGGCTTAGCTCGCAGATCGGACGTGGACGATCCCTTGTACCATCAACCATGCGGAGATGCTCGGAACTATGAAAGTGTGTGACTCTCAATTTCCTATCGAATGTAGATCCCTACAGATATTTCGTGGCAGATAAAGACTATTGAATATTGCTTGAGAATGCAAGTTGGTTGCTTGCTCGCGACGACAACAGAGGTGCCGAGAAAAAGCAGATCAGTGCAGCAGATCATGATTTTGTCAGTCTGCGGCCTTGATTGTCGATGACGTTGTCTATCATTCGGACCTATACTCCGTCGAAGCTTTGTTTGCCTACCTGAGTTATCGCTAACGCCTGCCTTTCCATGTATAGCCTAAAACTATCCGCCACCTGTATGTAAAGACAAGTCGCTTGCCTCTAGAGTATTCGTACCATGTTCTGTAGGGTTGGACAAACGAAACACTCCTCTTTCCATCACTATTCAAGGTAGTGTGCGAAAGCTAAGTCCGCCATTCGGCAGCGATGAGAATAACTCGGTGCTTTCTCCACAGAAACGCGCGGATGTCTTTTCGATTCACAATGTTGCAAAGCATACGCTTACCCAGATCCCAAGCTTCTGCATGATCGCACGGCTCTGATCCAAGCTGCACTCGGTGATTCTCGAGCTCTCTGTCGACGAAGTGAAGATCGCAGTCTCAGATTACTCGGCCGGCGGTAATCTCGCGCGGCCGCTATATAATTCCGATAAGATAGTCAAAGCGGATCAGAGCAGACGTAGCGCACTACACCCTTGCAGACCTCCTAGACTCGAACGTAATCAAGCTTGGGTCACCTGTGTCTATACTCGGTAGGGAGACTTACCAATTGTAGCATTTGTTAGACGAAACCGAATAACACAATCCTTCGCTATCACCCATCTTTCGCGAACATCAATATTTGTCTGAGAACTCATTACTTCTAGGATGTGAATACAACACGTTGTACAACGGAGCACGTCGAACCGGAAACATTCATTGGCATCGACAGATACTTCATAGCCGGATTTATCCCAATTACATCGACTCCATCAAAATGTATCGATCTACACTTTGTCTGCACTTTCTAATGAGTCGGCCAAAACCTTCGGTCCCTCCACGATCTTGATCTTCCTTCCTTCCCACCAAGACACGATTCCAGCAAGCATGCTAACACCACATCCTAAACCGATAAAAAGACCTGAGCCCCAAGTGGGTCGGTCGATCCTATTGTAATGCCACATCATGAATGCCATCCCGACCTGAAATAGGGTATTCAATATCATCATCCAAACAACCAAATCGAGTTTCCACGGCTGCGTGGGCGGAGCGTGTTTGCTGGTAAAGGTAACTCTTTCTTCCTCGAGATACTCCTCACCCGGGCGTGCTCCCATGCGGAACCAGTCATCATTTCGTTTGGCCAGCTTCTTCAGCGCCTCCCTTCCATCCTCTGGCCCCCACCCGGCACGCCAGGAAGCACACCACCACAGATCTCTAATTCTCCAAGGTGCGAGTCCGAACGATGTGAGACAAAATAGCGCGTTTAAGATCTGCGAGTCGATCTCGATCCAAATCTTGCGAGGCGAAGAGTCCGCATTGCCATCGTCGGGGTGGTTCATCGCCGGCGCGGCTTTGATCAGAAGAAAAAATAGCATAGCACCCCAAGCGACAATGTTAAGTCCGTAAATAGTGATGAATGACCCAGTAGGAGTCCAGATGAATCTTCCCACAGCCCGGAGACCAAGCCTAGTGGTTGTCATCCATGAAACCTTGGTGTTAGCAGTTTCTTCTGCGGACTCTCGGCGTGTGTTCGGTGTCGGTTTCGTGCATGGGTGTCTTCCACTCTCAGGCAATACGAGTGGTGGTTTGAAATTCGCTTGTTCCTGCTGTTCGCGAAAAACAAACTCCCTCGTCGTTCCTGAAGCAGGGTTCACTCGAGCACTGTGGCCATTTGAGTCGAAGACGATATTATCGCCACGAGTGGCAAAGTTCCTTAAGTCTTCTAGGTTCGGCGCGTGCGCGATAGCTGTTCCGGTCGCTCTCCACATTCCCAGCTTTCCCTGTTGTCAGCTACTGCTTAATGTGTCCACGTTGTCGACCAGTCCTACCTGGGGATTGAGGCCCATGGCTTTGGTCGCCGCACCGATGGACATGCTGCGCAGACGGCCACTGGTAGCCGGATAGATTCCATTTTTTGCGGTGTTATGAACGTTTTCAGACATGAGTGCCTATCTCACATAGATGTAAAAGTCCTGGAGAACTGGTGAAAGCGGACTAATGTATGTCGCCTCTGGTCAGGATCTATTCCATTTATACTGTGGTTGACAATATCTACACCAGAAAAACGAAGTTCCTTGCGGCAGATCATCGCCCCCTGTGGTAAGCTCAGGACCGCGTCAGACGTCGGACGACTCACATGCAAGAACGGATCACCCGCTACCCAATATGCGCTTGGACCACCTGGACTTCCTCCCTAGCAATTGGTAATCCAGACAGGACACACACTTTACGCCGTGCGTAATACGCAATACGCAACGGTTGTTTTCTATGTACCACATACGCAATCCGCACGACACAGCCAGCGTCTCGACGTACCACTAAGTTTAGGTCTGTGCCATTGCATTTTCCTTCTTTCCAACAGCTCGACGTACCTAACACCATCGCCACCCCACGATTCATCTCTTTAAGGTCTTTCTCCCCGACGTGATTGTACCCTAAGCCCAGCGCTTCATCCACATCTTCACTTTTCCCCCGCAATCATGAAAAAAGCAGCACCTGCTCAAAACGACCGGCTTTCCAAACAAAAGACGATTTTACACGATGACGATGGTGCTTCTTCGATTCTTGCACCGAGTCTAGTAGACGGGGATGAGCACGAGCAATCACCGCCTACATACTCGGTTGTCAGCAATGATGGTCGCGTCAACCTGGACCTCGACTCCAAATTCGCTCTTTCTCTACGAGCATTCGTTCCTGTACCTAAGGACTACGAGGAACCTCCCCCGAGCTACGAATACCCTACACCTTCCGACCATGACCATTCTATTCCTGCCCTCAACATCGTTATCCATATCGTTGGGAGTCGTGGCGATGTGCAACCGTTCATAGCACTCGGGTGTGAGCTTCGGAAACATGGACACCGGGTGCGCATTGCTACACATGACATTTTCCGTGACTTCGTCACCAAATCTGGTCTGGAATTCTACCCCATAGGTGGTGATCCCAACGAGCTTATGGCATACATGGTCAAGACACCAGGACTCATTCCCTCAATGAAGACCATTGCAGCTGGTGAAATATCCAAAAAACGCAAGATGGTTCACGAAATGCTACAAGGCTGTTGGAGGTCTTGTATACACCCGGATCCAGATTCTGCCGAGCAGATACCCTTTGTGGCAGATGCCATCATTGCTAATCCGCCTAGTTTCGCGCATGTACACTGTGCTCAAGCGCTCGGAATACCACTGCACATGATGTTTACCATGCCCTGGACAGCAACAAAGAGCTTTCCCCACCCTCTGGGTAAGTAAAGTCAACATCGTCTGTCCCCCCACAACAATCACTGATCTGCATAGCAAACATCAGGCGTTCGGAAAAAGATTCCAGTGTGGGAAACTATCTTTCATACGCGATGGTCGAATGGCTCACATGGCAGGGGTCTCTGGTCCTTCTAGTGTTGAAAGATGCACAGCTGACAATGACCGCGCAGATTGGAAGACGTCATCAATACGTGGCGCGAAGAAGACCTGAGCATTGAGCCTGTGCCTCTCACAGAGGGCCCTTTCCTACAATATACACAGGAGATACCGTTCACCTACTGCTGGTCCGGGGCGCTTGTTCCAAAGCCCGCAGACTGGCCACAGTATATTGATGTTTGTGGCTTCTTCTTTCGAGACCCACCACACTTCGAACCTCCCGCCGATCTCGTCAGATTTCTTGAAGCTGGACCAACGCCCATATACATTGGTTTCGGGAGTATTGTCGTTGAGGATCCCGACGCACTGACAGCAATTCTGCTGGAAGCTGTTGCACTTTGCGGACAGCGTGTGCTCTTGTCTAGTGGCTGGAGCAAGCTTGGGACTTCCGACCTTCCAGCAAACGTATTTCCGCTAAGCGACTGTCCACACGAATGGCTGTTCCAGCAAGTTTCTGCTGTGGTGCACCATGGCGGTGCGGGTACCACTGCTTGTGGTCTCAAGTACAGCCGTCCTACCACGATTGTCCCCTTTTTCGGAGAGTGAGTATGTACTCTGCTTGAGAGCGGACTGCAAGCTGATAATCGTCAGTCAACCATTCTGGGGTGAGATGATTGCGGCCGCCGGGGCGGGCCCAATGCCCATCGCCTTTAAATCGCTAAACTCTCAGAACCTGGCGGACGCTATCAGATTTTGTCTTACGCCTGGTGCCGTCCAAGCTGCAGCAAGGATTTCTCAGATGATAGCGACTGAGACAGGAGTACAATCTGCTGTGGCCAGCTTCCACCGAAACCTTCCTCACGCTGCTCTGCCCTGTGATGTTCTTCCTGACCAGCCAGCAGCGTGGACGTACAGGACTGAGAAAGGCAACAAGAAGGTCATAAAGTTATCGAAAGTGGCAGCAGAGACTCTCATTGCCAGTCATCGTATCAAAGCGGATGACCTTGGAATGAACGAATCCAGACCTATCTTCATTGAGCATCGCCGATGGGACCCGATCACAGGCGGTGCCTCTGCCGCGATAAGCACCGTTTACGACACCAGTCATGCGCTGGGAGCAGCCATGACAAAAAAGGGTGGACTCGATTTTGACGACTCAGAAAACGCAAGGACTAAGAACTTTGCTAAAGCCAGCTCGAGCCTGGTCAAAGGGGCTGTGATCGACATGCCTATGGCTCTGGCTGATGGTCTGAGGCATGCTCCCAGGATGTACGGTGACAAAGGACGAGACTATGGGCAGATAACGGGTATCAAGAGTGGGCTTAGCATGGCCGGAAAGGTGGGATATCATCCATTGCCGTGGCGGACACAAGGAAAGCTAATCTATATGTCAAGGGGTTCGCATTGGGTATCTACGATGGTCTCAGTGGTATCGTAATGGATCCTGTTAGAGGAGGTATGAAAGATGGAGCCGCTGGAGTCGCAAAAGGCTTTGGTACTGGTCTGATGTCGTCCTGGTGGAAGACCAGCGCAGGTATGTTCTCTAATTCTATTAGCATCAGGAGTTCTCGTTAACAGAATTTCAAGCTCTAGCTGGCGTCATAGGTTACCCGCTCCAAGGTCTTTACAAGACGTGCTATACTGCGATTCACTCACAGACCCGCAAGGAGATTGCAGCGCGACGTCTCGCAGAAGGACGATATCTCTACCAAATTTTGACAGAGTCTCGAGGACAGGATCCACAGGAAACGATAGCAGCTTTCGAGCTGCTCTTCGACGAAGTCGATCTTAAATCTTCCAAAAAGATGTCCAAAAAGGCTGAGAAGGAGAGGAAGAGACAGGAGAAGCTGGCACAGCACAATAAGATGAAGGCGAAGGATTGAGAGTAGCTGAACACGATCATGTTAAGGCAGATCATCTGTTGGGAGGAGTTAGAGAGGCCCCCTTCTAGGACGGTACTATCTCCGAAGTGCCACGACTTGGACATGTGGGCATGTGGAAAGGACAAAAATCTGAGCAGTGTTTCAAGATCGTTCTGGAAAGTCAAGACGAAGGAATACAATGCTCACAGGAATTTCAAGAATTATGTCAGTTTCTCGAATTCGTTCGAAGCGCCTATGGCCGAGCTTTCGATTACTTATGATAGAATATACTTGTGTTCGTCTGAGCTTTTTACTGAGTGGGGTATGTGATGGTCTGTGTCAGCAACCCGCGACGTCGATATCATAGTGCCAATTTAGCGAGCACATAGCCATGGTTGCGACCACGTCATGTCGTCACTTTGCGAGCATACCAAGAGATAGGCGGAGAATCACGTATCCACGTAAGTCTTTGCTTGGCCCTTGCTAGATTCTGTCGGTGTACTAGTGCGGTGATAACCCGGGACCACCATGGAGGCTGTAACGACGTACCTAAAGGTAAAGGCAGTCAATGTGCCGTATTGTGTATCTACGTGTCACACAAATTTGACCTCGATTTGACCGGACGAGGGTCGAGTGAACTTGCGGAAAAGACGTATCTAGAAATAGAGCTCAACACGTAGATACGAGTCACGAAGTCTTGCCAGTCTATGATGTAACAAGATCACCCGCCAGATATAAATATTCCTGCAGGTCTGCAAAATTGTCCAACATGACTTCATTACATCGAAAACGACGAGCAAACTCCTACGAAGTCTCAAAACATGAAGATAGCAAGTGCCACAACGCTCATCCCAACTTGTCTGAGCGCTCTCGGTCAGGCTTCATCATGTCCCTCTACTGGAACAACTTCACTCAGATATGAAGCTGCTAGGAAGGACATCACTATCGGATCTGGGGCAATCAACCCGAACTATCTTAACGACACCCTCTTCTCTCAGGTCCTCGCCACTCAATTCAGAAGTCTCTCCCCCGAGAACGAATTGAAATGGGCTCAGCTCAACCCCTACCCAGGACATTACAACTGGGACACGCTCGATCGCCTTGTCGCTTTCGCGGACAAGAACGACATGGTTGTCAAAGGACACGGACTTATCTCAAGCTGCTGTAACCCCGACTTTCTGGTCAACATCACCGATCCTGTGAAATTCCTTGGTGCCATGGAAACTCACTTCAATGCAACGATGCACCGATACAGCGATAAGATGGATCGCTGGGATGTGGTCACCGAAGCGCTTAGGACAATGGGTGGCGGTTTGAACGCTAACCTCTTCTACAACGTCCTTGGTCCCGATTATATTGCGGACGCTTTCCATCTCGCTCACGCCGCAGCGCCGCACGCCAAGCTGTTCATTAATGAAAACACTGTTGAGGTACTACCCGGAAAGCGTCAGGAATTACTCAACCTTGTTACCAAACTCGTGGCGGATGGCGTCCCTATCGATGGAGTCGCTCTTCAGATGCACATCACCGAATATGCTCTTGTGCCGGGAGTAATCACAGAAATGGTCAACTCATACAAAAACCTTGGTTTAGAGGTCTCAATCGCCGAGCTGGACGTACACACCCTGAACAATACGTTGGAGACAGAGATCTACAGCAGTGTAATGAATGAGGCCTTACACGCAGGAATCACCGACATCAGTTTCTGGGGCTTCACTGACAAGCATCTCTATACCTGGATTCCTGATGCTAAGCCTTTGATGTTCGATGAATGCTACAATCCTAAGAGCGAATTCTACGCCACTCACGCCGCGCTGGAGAACTTTGCATACATGCTTTGAAGAGCTGAGAGAGGTGATACTCTTGAAGAGGAGGCGGAGCTACAAGCACTGAAAAGATTATCTTGTCACGAAGAGGCAAGACGTAGAGGTTGAGAGAGCAACCGCTGGTCAAAACGCTGTCCTGGGATGAGCAGGTCGCGGACACCCGACCCAATGAAGAACAAAATTGAAGGGGAGGAGGGTTCCATTATTGTTAGCACACGAGCAAGGGTTGTTTCAGCTCAATCAAACAGATGATTGTACAAAGCTGTTATCGTTTCCCATCACATCTTGGTCTATTTTCAAAATCATCTAGCTTCTTTCCAAAAACACAGCTGCTCCAAATGGCATCAGAGTCACGGAATTCGTTGTGATGATCACGCCGCGCGGCATTGGTGTTATGTTGCGGGCATTGAGATTAGATTCTTGGTTCCAGACGAACTCCAAACTCGCGCCGCGCGAAAGACTCGATCTGCTCCTTCTGCTCGCGATCCGGGAAGCTTAGCAGTACGACGGCGGTTTTGCCAGTCTCATAGCCTTGATGCTCGTATCCAAGCACTTTCTCACCTGAGCCACCTTCGCTGAATGGTGTATAAGAGCCATAGGTGAGCAGGTCTGAGTGTGCTCTCCTCAAAGCCAATATCTTTCGCCGGTATGCCAGCACACTGTTGGAATCATCGATCTGGCTTGCCAAATTTCAGTCAGCGAAGTAGCAGTGAATAATCATCCAGAGCTGTGCGCTTTCCTAGGGAGAGCTGCGTTGACGATGGCGTCACTCTTATTCGCATGGCCACCACCTCTTGTTTTGAGCACCGCTCCGTGTTAGTTGCGTCACTCAACATCGATCAGATCCTCGAGATTCTCCGAATGTATCTGTGTCATGATTGATGAAACCTGACGGCTTGTATCATCGTGATTCGCAATCGCGTAGGAGATATGATGATTTTTTCGCTCCGGTTTCTGTTTCGTCATGTGTGCAGCCGAGACGGACAGCAGAGCGCGCATGACAAAGTACGAGCCAGTAGCTCTTCGCGCGATCGCATTCTTCCAGGTGTTCCGACACGCGGAGTCGACACAGAGGGTCGCCAATGTAGCAGTGGTGAAGTTGTGGAAAAGCTCCAAGTCCAAGAGGTTGAGAGACGGAAAAGAGTCAATGTTTAGTGCTTGCACGGGTTCCTGCTGAGGTGTTGCGAAGGTATAATCGCAACGGGCGCCATGCTTTACGCAGTTCCGACGAGATGGAAAATTCTCGTCATACTGCGGATAGACATCCACGGATGCACTACAGATCTGCTGGCGTGCAGGGAGTGCTCAAGTGACTAACTTTGATCTCGCGCCTCTTGCGCGTAGCGCATCCTGTGCGGACCTTTCTCTGTCTATGGACAGCACCTCTGGTCCCCCTGGACAGACCACTGGGAGCGAGCGATGACGACGGCGAGACTGACGTGGACATTGCGTTATGCGATACGCAGCACTGTACGGGCCTCTGTCCGAGGCTTGCCGTGGTGAACGAAGTCGAAGCGCGCTAAAAGCAAGAAAACTCGCATTCACTCGCAGTCAGCACCCGCTCTAGCACCCGCAGACCCAGTCTCGACTGGCTGCGGATAGAAGCTTGAGCCCAGCTCCCAAGCCCGGCAACCGTCAGTCTCCGATGAGAGTGCGAGTGTCGGACCGAGGGCTCGACGGGCTTCCTAACCCCATTCACAGCTTGCCACTCATCAGAACCGCAACAGCCACATGGCGTGAAGCCCGAAGTCGACAAGGCACTTGCTTCACAGCGGCGCAATGTCTGAAACAAGTCATCGTATCGTCTGGCCGTCGCCAACACTCAATCTTCGAAGGCTATGGCCGCGAAACCCTATTCGGCTTGTCTTGATGCTTCGTCATCGGTAACAAACCGATCGCCTTCATAAGCCCTCAATGATCTCTTATCAACACCATTCTTTCATAGTTACCGACCCATATAACATGGTGGCATCTTGCAATGCCCTTGGCTTGGAAGTGAGCATCGCAGAACTGCACGTTCACACGCTTGACAAGACAGCCGAGACCAAAATCCATGGTATCGTCGTACGCGAAGCTTTGAATACAGGTATCACAGACATCAGCTTTTGGGGCTTCAGGGACAAACGCTCCTACACTTGGGGGCCGGGCGCACAATCTTTGATGTTCGATGCTAACTACACTGTCAAGAGCAAATTCTATGCCACTCCATTGGCGCTGGCAGACTTCGTCCATGGTTGTTAGCAGGTCATTACCTCCAACCCCTAGACAAAAAAGCTTGATTGAGCCCCGCCCTACATTTCCGTAGGCGATCACGGAGAGGTTACTGACGATATGCTGCATCGGGTGATGAAGAGACGAAATTGCTGGAAAAGTGACTTGATGTTGAGAAGTTTGCCATCCTTGCAATGATACATTGGGGGTGGTAGTCACAAGCGAGCGGACTAGATGGTTGAACGAGCGGGCCATCTACTCGCCCTCTTATTGTACAAAGTGATCGCGTACCTCATCGAGTCCTCTGATCTATACCTCCCAAATGCTGTAATTTGACACAGTGTGAGCTTTACAGAGCGGGACATGCGATAGTTCCACTTTTCCCATCGAGATAATACGTGTCTCTCCCAAAGGTCTTACGTTGTTGAAGTCTGTTACTGCGCAAAATATCGATATTTATCTTCACTTCACGACTGTATGAAGCTTAGACGATCGCGGCATCACGATCAGTCCGTCCCACGAGCACTTCTCGCTCGAAAATCACACCTGTTCATAATATCTCTCCAAATGCACATCGATCGTGTCCCTATTGACTTTCGTCCAGCTTGTGACCCCACTGGGATGTATGATGTTGAACACGACCATGACCACGAACATCAGCAGGGCGTCAAGTAGGTAGACGTAAACTTCGTGATGGAGCAGGATACCGTCATTTCCCTGCAGATACTCCACCACTCTGAAGATCGATCGGATCATGATAAGAAAACTGACTCCGTAAAGGGTCCAGATGTACCTCTTCCAAGGGCAGGAGCTGCGTGATTGGACCGTGGGGACGAGTATCAGTCTTCGATGGAAGCAGACTGCGACCAACATGAAAAAGCCAAAGAAAGCGAGCTGTACGAACAGTCCAACTACAATGATGTGGGACCCCATCTGAAGTGCTGATAGCGTCCCTGACGACTGGTATCCACCACCTGTGACAAATGTTAACGGATGGTCGGACAAGCTGACACAACCGACAATGACCTACCTCCAGCCTGGAGCAAGAAGGAAAGGACATCCCCAGCGACGAAGATCTTTGTGATCCACTTGTGCCTTATGAGTGTGTAATTCCGTGCGCCAACTGTGGTGACGAGGCGCCCAAAAGCCATGTAGATTGTTGCTGCAAACAACGCCTGCGAACGAGGGTTAGGTCAGCATCGCAGACATCGCGTCGAAAAGCATTCCCGCTCAACTCACAGGTGCGACGAGGAGCAAGATCGCTTGAATGATATATGGACCTAAAGTCCAGTCTGGCGATTCTCTGCCGGAGAGAAAACGGCCAATGTATCCAACCACCTCCACTAAGCAGAGAACGTCAGAGACTTCGATCTTGATCAGGTGTGTTGTGTCTCCAGACTTACTTGACCCTCCGACGATGATTGGGATCACGATACCGGATCGAAGGCGGATTGCCTGCCAGCAATGGGAGATTGTGATTGCGAAAAAAAGTGCGACGGCTGCGAGTGCTGCTGCGATCGAAGGATCATAATGGTAAAATACGAAGCTACTGTCATCTCGAGCGTTGATTCGCATAGTCGATTGCTGTAAATTTCGTTGTTACTTCGAGCCGTGGATCCGACGTGATGGGGCTAGGAATACAGATGAGGCGGTCTCAGCAGCCGGGTGAACACGATGAGAGTGTGATGATCCGATTTTAGTGTAGTACAGTTGCCAATGCCGATATCCCCTTGGCGAGTAGGTAAGAGAGAACGTACGGGGTAGTGATCAGAAGAGCGTCCAGTATGCTGTCAATATATACCGAGCATCAATTTTATATGTCGCGGAGGACTGAGCCAAGTTTTGGTGCCAAGTATCCCTTGTCGAAGCACAGGTCATTACACGATCACAGTGCTGCGTATTCATGCGTACCAAATTCAGCGAAATTGCCAGTGATCAGTTCTGTCCGAGCTATGTCCAAGATAACATGCGACATAGCCTCTGCATACGGTACGACTCCCCCTTGAGTTGACAGTTGTGGCGTCGGCAGATTTAGGTCGAAATGGACCAGCAAGCGATCGAGATCGAAGTAACCCGAAAAGTGCAGTGGTGTGTAGTTCACGCAACTCACCCCAATCAGAAGCCGAGACTCGTCTCTGGACTCTTCACCCTGCTCATATGTGCCTGTCGAGCGAATCATTCCAGAAACATAACGAAGTCAGCCTCGCATGGATGAGCCCATGGTCGGTTCCTTCCTCCAGTATGGATCATAGGATAACCTATCTGCAAGATGCCGATGACAAGATCAGTTGTGGTCGAACGAAGTGGGTGGACAAGACTCTACAGAGTTCGGCGAGACCACAACGACTCGAGCCAAAGAAAAGCAATCACTTTGCTACCGTGCCTCTCGTCTTCAAATCATGCCTCACAACTTCACGTCAATAAGACGCATCTTTATTACTCAGTATGTTGATTCGGTAGCAACTTCACTGCAAGAACACAATCAGGCGAAATCGTTATTCTACTGTTGAAACAAGATCGGACTCGTCAAGGGACGACAAAATTTGACAATCCGGACAGTTGTGACACCTTTAGAGTTCTCATGTACAGGCTGACCCCGTGTAACAGGACAGCTGGGGTAACCGGACAGCATCCAAATCTCAACCATCCACATTCTGGACGGTCGCATTGGACGACGAGCGACTGATCTCAATCAAGGTTTGGTATCTCGGTCTTTCATACGATTTCGAAAAGTTTGGGGTGGTGTCGGAGGTGTTTGGTTCTTTTTCTTCCATGCGCGTTGTGTCTTTACGATATCATCAGCCTCGATGGGGTGATAGCCTCGTTTCGGTGGAACCCTGCGTGTACCCTTCTTCTCTTGTACTACTAACTTCTGACATATATAGGTACCTATACAGCTTATCCCCTATCATCAAGAGTATAGTTATCTAAGCTATATATAAATACTAGCTAGAGGTAGTGATCGTACCTTAGTATAAATCATTCTAGAAAGAAGGTTAATTGGTATTATAAATATCTACTTAACCTACTACTTAGATAAGGCATAGTTATATTGTTCAGATTAGAAGCATCTGCCCATGAGCGGTGCAGGGTTGTACGCCCCACGCAACATGAGGCAGTACTGTGCGCTAGCTTACGAAGATCCAGCCTTGTTGAATTATGTATGCAACAGACATCTTATCCCGACTTAGTGGCTACAACCATGCTCGTATCCAGATGGGAACATCTTGATGTCCACCCTGCGACCTCAGCACCGACGCATTCTATCATGCGCAGGTAGTGAGGTCCCGGCTTGAACAAGCTGGTGTGAGCGTTGATCTCATCGTTAGTTGCCATTACGATCTTTCTCCATAGACTGTCAACATCTCCACTGTTCAGCCAAGCTAACTTGCAGAAGAAAAGCTCATTCTCCTTGCCTGCTTTTCCAAATTCATTGGCAGATTCTTCGCCTGTCGGTTGCGAAGAGATCCTTCGCAACTGATCGGCTCGTGAATGATCAACAGGTGATGCACCGTTGCGTCCGGCCGAGCGATTGACAGTCCAACCCTTATGACAGGCTGTGTAGAAATGGACGAAGTGGACTCGATGAGAGGACAAGGTGGAACTATCTGCCGCACCACGGATATCAATCTCAGCAAGATCACGCAGGTTTTTATATTGCACCCTGAGACGTCGTTGATCCAGTAGACAACTACCGAATTCAAAGTGTGCCTTCCAATGGCGAAGCCCTGCACGCAAGAATCCCTTGTCTTCGTGCTTCCTCAAGAAATGAGCAAGATTCTTCCGCCAGCCACGATCTTCTAGCCGCACATCGTTGAAGAAGGGGGGATCGAAGTTGGGGTCCGTTTCGCTGGTCGTGTCAAAGGGGGAACCGCTAGTTGAGGAACAGATCGATTCCACCGAGGCCGTGAACAAAGCCCGCCTCGAAGAAGGGCTATCGGAGCTTGACGGTGTTTGCGATGCCTTGTCTGAAGTTGTTGTGTGTGACATGCTAGAATATTCGGAGCTTGTTCGAAACGGACTTAAAATGCCTGCCAGTATGACACGCGTCTGTGCTCCGAGAAACGGGACGTCCATGTTAATTGTGCCGAAGATTCGGTGTTTACGGACGAGATGTTTGTCAGATCCTTTTTCAGTCTGCAAGATCTGTTAGAACCGGTCAAAGAATGGGGCTCGTTGTGGTGTTTTACCATGAGAACCACTTCTGCCGCAAGAAGACCACCCATTGAATGTCCCACAAGTATAATATCAGTATCGAGAGTCTCGTGGGCAAGTAGCCATTCGCTAAATTTGTCGCGAGCCAGATGGAAAGCGTTGTACGTTTTGTAACGCGGATATATCTTGGTGTAGATTTCGTGTGTAGCCGCGAGTCTCGCCTTCAAACAGCTGTGAACATGAGAAGGGAAGGAGCGAAAAGAGCCATCGTTTCCAATGAATCCATGAATGTATATCACCAGAAGTTTGCGCTTCCGGTCCCGCCCTTCCGTGGCATGTGGAAAAGCTAGTGACTGAGCTGGCGGGTTTTTGGCATCTGAGCTCGGTCCACGACGCGTGCTGCCACATGATGTGAATTCCATTCCACAAATTGGCCGATTGTCCTATTCAACCTGTTCCAGGACTTCAAAATCTCCTCTTGACGCTTCAGGTAAATAAGGGGAACGGTGCGCACGGTCTCGAAGCAATGAATGTTTGTAACGAAGATGGATTCTTTGACGTGGTCTGGTGACAAACCCACGAGAGGTCAGTAAAACAATCCCGAGGCTGTGCACAGGCCCTCATTACAAAGCCGGAAAAGCTTGGCGAGGGAATTTCTTCGGGAATCGAGATCGCGGAACAGGCCCGTCGCGACTTGAGTCCTGTTATCCAGTTCAAGGAACTCCGGACCTATAAACGGTGACCAGGGTGTCATATGACTTTTACCTCGAGCAACAGACGTTGTACACACACCGGTGCCGGGTGTGTTTTCTGATAGGATGAATAAGTGCAAAAGTCTGGTTCCGTACGCCTGTGGATCTTCTAGCAGACATGCGGTCTAGTGTAATCACCTCTCTTGCCTCCAATTAGTATGATAGAACCCCTGCAAGCGGTCGGTCGTACACCAACAGCAACGCACGATTCGACTGGCTCGGTCATGGCTGGATGATTCTTCCCACCCACGTCACAATGTCACAAAGAGCGTATTGAGAACAAGGCGAATACGAACACCTCCAAGGACGGGCACATTGCCGAATCACAGAAAGTTCTCAAGTCTGCCCAGGGGTCTCCCTGATCTAAGTCCGAGTCTAGATCTGGTCTATATTAGCGCCTTCAAAATGACCTCAGACTTTGAGTTCACGCGCTGATCGACATCCAGTAGGATATGCTTTGCGTCATGCGCCAAGCTCGACTTGCTGTGAACCGAGAACCAAACCTACTTGACGGTCTGTATCTCCACTAAAGAAAGCAGCTGAACTGCTCGAGAAACTACGTGTAAACAGAGCGGAAAAGACTCCTGACGTAGCATGTGAGCCTTGGGTCCCGGAACCTAGTTTTCCAATACTCGATAGAGAACAGGCTAAATTAGCCACTGGCCCAGAACGACACACGGTAGACCTGTACACTGATGTGTCTCTCGGAAACGTACGAGTGGGTATACCAGTCTAGACAAAAGCCTGGAAGGTGTTAACGACAATAGTAAGAGAAGATTAAACCAATGTTCACCTCGCCGAGCTTGAGTCTACTCGGGCTGCCATTGGACACTTCTCTTATGGAGACAACAGAACAGTGAAAATCAGGGTATCCTTGGACAAGCAGGGAGCGCTACGTAGTATTTTGCACCCGAGATCCAACGACGGCATACACCTAGTCACGAAGATTAGGAAAAAGACCACAGAAGTGACCTTCTCACTACACTGGGTGCCAGATCACAAGGGTATCGAAGGAAATGAGAAGGCGAGTTAAGCACAGAAAGCAACAGAGGACAGCGCTTGGCTTCCAGAGCCTGCAAAAACAGTACCGATATCAGCGATATATGTAAAGGCAAAGACTATGGACTGCGAACCTAGGCGTGAAGACTTCTACATGGCGAAAGCTGGAACATACCTCCTGAGACTCGACAAGGAGTTACCCGGAAAAAACACGAGGAAGATGTACAATAAGACCAACAAGACAAACGCATCCATTCTTGCCCAGCTAAGGACGAATATACCAAGATTGAACTCATACCTACGAAGAATCGAAGTCACCGAAACAGACAAATGTGAATGCGGAGCGACTGAGACAGTACAACGTTTCCTCTCCCTCTGCACAAGATAGAATCACGAAAGGCAAGCCATAAGGGCAGCTCATGGCAACAGATATTCAGAACTCTCATATGCACTCGGAGGGTGTTCCATCCACGAAAATGACGGCAAGAGAGTGGATGGTGACAAAGGCAAATGAAAACCAGACTAGAATGCCGTTAAAGTCACGATTTAGTTTCTCTACTCGTTTCCGGGAAGCCCTTGTACAAAGTCGATGCCTTAGTAGAGGTATATCCGAGCTCCGCAAAGCATTTGTACGACCGTGGAGCAGTTTTGTGCTTGGCCTGAACTTCGGATGTCTAGCTCAGAATCATGCTTTAGCATGCGACTGGCCTGAAGTCATTAAAGTCTACTTGTTTCGAGTAAGACGCGTTCTCCTATGAACTAGGCCATGCATGTAATATCGACGTGCTCTGCTCCGAGTGCTTTCTCCTTCCCTGCTAGTACTCGCTCGTACGTCGTCTCTGCTTCTGCTAGCTTGCCCTGAGAACAGTAAAGACAGGCCAGGCTATCAACTATATTGAGTGTGGCTGGATGCTCTGCTCCGAGTGCTTTCTCCTTCCCTGCTAGTGCTCGCTTGTACATCGCTTCTGCCTCTGCAAACCTGTCCTGACTGTCATAGATAGTGCCTAGGTCGTTGACTGCGTCGAGTGTAGATATGTGCTCGGGTCCCAGTGCTTTCTCCTTCCCTGCTAGTACTCGCTGGTACATCTGCTCGGCTTCTGCGAGCCTGCCCTGGTCGCGGTAGAGAACGCCTAGGTTGTTGACTGTGGCGAGTGTGGCTGGATGCTCTGCTCCGAGTGCTTTCTCCTTCCCTGCTAGTGCTCGCTTGTACATCTGCTCGGCTTCTGCGAGTCTGCCCTGGTCGCTGTAGAGAA
>Ga0058698_10000450_pt1 | contig 22940 bp, 19 predicted proteins | sample AgamicAsSfe_FD_67288 | JGI IMG/M metagenome (GOLD analysis project Ga0058698, IMG submission 67288) | Agave microbial communities from Guanajuato, Mexico - As.Sf.e | ecosystem: Host-associated > Plants > Phyllosphere > Phylloplane/Leaf | place: Guanajuato, Mexico | collected 2012-05-30
TAGCTTAGTACTACATATCAGTAGTGTTCCAGACCCACAGCCCAGTCAAACCCTTCACCGCCCCTGAACAACACCCCACTCTGCTTTGAACAGTCCGGGTTTTGCTCACGGACGTCTAGTCTCTATGTTGCAATGACGATATGTAAATCATAAGCTGCCTGATTTCCATCAAACAACCACTCCTAGTTGTTCAAATCTCCAATATCAGCATCGGTGGTTTAGTGGTAAAATTAGCCGTTGCCATCCATAACAGGACAGTTTCGGCTAGCCCCGGGTTCGATTCCCGGCCGATGCATTTTTGCTGTTGCACAGGCCGTCGTGAGTGTCGCGATTGTCGTGGTGGTGGTGTTGATTGAGAAATTTGTCTTTTTGCAAAGACCCGCGGACGTCACGTGTCGGTGGGGCTCAGTCAACGCCAATCGCTGTTTGACGACGCGCCAAAAACTTCTAACAGCGGGGTATGCTGCAGGCGCTCGTCACTATGTTTCGACTTTTTTGTTCTCCAGTTTTGCGCTTAGTGGTCGGCTCCCAAGCTGGCACGGTGTCGAATGCGACTTTGTGAACTGACAATATATACAGTACATTTCGCTTCAGTCTTCTATACTTCCTAAAGAGGAGCCTTGGCGCAATGGTAGCGCGTTGGTTTTCGGTTGAAAACATAAACACCAAAGGTTGTGGGTGTAAGTTTCTCCATAAGGCCGATAGTTCGAGCATCCATACTAACATGATACAGTCGATCCCCATGGGCTTCGCTTGCTTTCTTTTTGCCTTTTTCTGCGCTTTTGCCGCTTCCTGGGACACGGAGATACATCTCAGACGTGTTTGATGCTCTGATTTGTTGTCGCCGTAACTGCTGTTCTTTTTGCAATCTCCACACCCATCACCAACGCCTCCTCTCTCGCGTTTGATGCAGAGTACGAGTCACGGTAATTGGGTATACATCTGACGAGCGGCTGTCCGCGATGCCAAGTAGGCTTTTGACGATCTCCTTCTGCTCCCGGTGGCTGAACGGGGGATGATGTACGGCAAGGAAATTGATCGCGAGACCGACGGCAATCGGCCTTCATGTTTCACACATATCCACCCGTCCCAGCGACCAGGTTGCCCTCTATTAAGACAATTAAGACAGGCAACCTGACGCACATAAACAAACCTGCGTCATTCTGAGTGAGATTAAGGTTCGGGAGATTGTGATACCCGTTCTTGTCGATCAGATAACCTTGGATCTGAAACCACGGTGAGCAAAGTGTGGATATACGATTCAACGGTCGATGCTCGCTGGCTCCTCAACGGTACAAGGCTGACGTGTCGCTCCGTGATGTCATACCAGCAAGATCAACAACGGTGAGATTTGACGCAATAGTCCGACGATCTTTGTGATTGACCAGACTTCTTTGCGTTTTGAGCTTCGCCAGAGCTGTACCTGCCTTGACTCGACTGCCCAAGAAGTAGTCACGATTGAAAAGCAATCTTCTGGTCACCACTAGGACTTGCACCAGCTTACTCACTCAAAAGCTAGTTCGATGCATGGAGTTGACGAGAACGATAACGCGAATGACAGTCCGATCGTAATGGTAACTTCGAGAGGTCTAGCCTCGCAAGTGTCAGCGCTATATACCGCCTTCTCTTCTTACCCAGTAAGTTGACACAAAGTAGGCAAGTACCATCTCCTAGCCAAGGAGTCCGTCAAGTTCTTCGTGCGTTGTGAGTGATGGAACACGCCGACATGCTCGTCTTGTGTAACAATGAGACTGAACGCTTGTGCGCAGGCAGGCACACGGTTGACTGCAGCAGGACAGAAGTTCCAGATCCGTGGCGCTCAGTTGCATGAACCTTCGAGATGCCGCAGACAGCGGCTGACGGCAATCGACGATTAGAGGAGAGATCCAAGCCACAAACACTGAGCCCAGGCACGCCCCGATTGGCTATAGCGGTTGTAGAGTCGCAGGCTGCGTCATTAGTACAGAGCTCTATCTTGTGTGACGTTGATCAGAGTAGCCACAAAAGCTTCGTCGCGCGGGCTTGGCCGGTCTAGACAGCAATTGGGCTTTTGTGGGGTGCCAGACGGGTAGGCTGACAAAATACATGATTGGTGGGTTGCTAGAATTTTCTCCCCGAAGAATCGTTGGGAATGCTTCAGGTAGATGGACGCGTGGAGGCAAGAGAAGCAAACTGGGGTCGCGTGTGACGAGACACGATTATATGTTCGTGGTTGCCGCGGATGGACAAAGACCAACTTTGGATTGCATCACAGCCATGGAAAGATCTGGACTGCGTGGAGATGTTGAATCTTACAATACCCCAGATATGCAGTGGAGCAATCCGGGAGCTGAGAGCTTCTGGACAACCCACCAACCGGCCAATCAGTCAACCAAGTCTTGTTATTGTTGGAAAGAGAGTCAGGTAATGTAGAGAACTTTTCGTCTCAATGCCGGAGTCGCGTCTCAGTACAGAGCCGATGAAAATGTGATCCAGAGGGACGGTTCCTTGCGATTACGTCCGCAATCCCGCCAGCTCGGAGAGCTAGCTTCAGTATGCGCGAAGTCAATTCTAAATGCGTTGTGCTAGAGTTTAGCGGCAAGCATCAGTAGCAAACGGTGCTCTCGGGGTTCACTGCCGAGGGACGCGAGGAGAAATAATGCACACAAGGACGTGATGGCGAGGACGCATGGTGGTGGTGATGGATGGTTCCCGAAGAAGCAGGAGATTTTCGTCGATTTCTCCACACGAGTCGTTGATTGGTCACCATGCCCAAAATAGAAGTTGCACTGATCGTGTCTCTCTGACGATCGCGTCATCCTGGCGAGAAAAGCGGGACGTTAAGAACATGGTGCAACACCGACAGCCAACCCGCCCTCCAACGCCAGAAGATACGAAGACGCGCACGACTGCTTTGTGTGCACAGACACGAGGACAATGGCAATGGGCAGGACTGCAATTGCGCAATTACAGGAAATGATGTTGTGCCTCTCCAATGCACATCAAACAGTTCTCATCTCGCTGAGCCGAGCATCCTCGTCCCGTTCCCCACGCCTTGGGAACATCGCAATCCGCGAATTTCATCACGGGATGCGATCCTGCACGAGTCTCGCGGAAGGCCCGACGTAGTGCCGCGGACCCTCTGAAATGGTGCCATGCATGTGCAAGCAGCAACGCCTGGCCTAGAGGACCTGGCATAGTCGTCCCGCCAAATAGCAAAGGGACGGGAGACTGGCGCGCAGAGGAGCGGGGTACAGACATGTCGGTGAAGCATCGAGACGGCGAGAGTTGGGCCATGGAGCATCGTTATCGCAGCCGGCCAACTAACTGATGTGCCCACCGCTACTCACCAACTGCTGCAAACGGCTGAGCCGCAGGTGCGCTGTGTGGGTCGCGCCCGGGTCGCGCAAGCGGATTGGCCGTGGAGCTCCCCTCGCAGGTGCGAATTCGTAAGTGTTTACCAGATCGCGTCGTATCTGCTCGGCCTAAACGCAACGCGTCGAAGCACACAACCCACGACAGGACAAATTGCACGCAGTTATCATAGGTCGGCCGTGGTTGTTTCGTGGGCGCTAGGATGCGCATCATGATGCGCGCCTGCCAGACCCTTTGCCGGCTCGGAATTGGCCCAGGCAGCCGTGACGTTGGCATCAACTTCTGCAGTGACCCGTTGCCATGCAGCGAGAAGCTTCCGAGAGGCAGGGTGGGAATGTCGCAGGATCAGCATGTGGTTAGAGGTGCAAATTGGCCGCCGCGATATTGTTCCCTATATCGGCTGCGCCCGAGCACTATATATGACCGGGGGAGCGGCCAGGGTCAAAGTGAAGCTGGCGAGGGTCGTGTTGACATGTTCTGTTCACAACGTCGCTGGTCGGGGGCGGATGAAGCTCAACGGGCCATCGGCTACCAAGATTTGCGTGAATACGATGGACAGATAAGCCGCGCCAGGGAAGTGGCCCTGAGTGAAGATGGAAGGCAGCGGCCACGAAGGCGCTGCAGACCTGCGACACGCTGGGCGGGCGCAGACAGACGGCCATGGCATAAAGACGCTGCTGCACCGTGGCGAGGCAGGGCAACGTGCAACGTGCTCGTTGTCTGGCGTGAGGAAGTTATTGAATCTCCTAGACCTAGCCGCGCCCGTCCGTGCGTGCTCCAGAGGCTAGTGCGGCCCCTTTGCCTGACAACCTCAACTCTTCACCGCGACGGCCAAACTTACTCTCCCTCTATTATTTCCTTTTCTGCTTGCTTGTTGAATCGCACGTCGTTCTTAGCAGCAGAAGACCGACTCACGCAGACCGACCAATGCAGGCTTGAACAACTGCTCGGGAGGCTTGGTACACGCTGCCATCTCCGTCGATTCACGACAGCCTTCCCAGCGCTTGACGACGTTACATTCTATTCTCTGTTTTAATACCTTCTCTGTTTTGTTTCATAGCAGGTACATATCCCCTAGATGCCCGTCACCACGACATGAGCCCGGCGACAAGTCTCGAGCCTCCCCAATGCCGCACCCCAAGAGGCCACACCCTCGTCTCCCGCCTTCCGTCCGCGACTCTGCTCACAGTGCCCATCGCTCCATGACCCGCATCCACACCCGCCCCCGTAGAGCCACCCTGCTAATCCTGTGACGCTCCACAGATCTTTACTTGCCTACCTCAGTCGCCGCTGCCGCTACCGCCGCCGACGAGCCCTCGCCCACCCCCCGTCGAGCTCCTGATAGCGCTACCTCGCAGGCCTCCGATGGCTCAGGTACTTACATCAGTCATCCAGACGACAGGACCGATTACAATGCCATACTCGCCGTCCGATGCCTACAAAAACACGCCCAACCACCCCAACCAGCAACAACAGCGGGCCTCGCAGATGCCGCGCAACCAACAAAATGGAAATTCGGGAGGCACAGGATACAGAGGGACGGCCGCACCCATAGCCCCGTATGCCTTCAACAGCACGCCTCAGCTGCGCCAGGAGAACAAGCCCGTCTCTGCACCAGCCCCTCAGGCCCAGCAGCAACCTCCCAGCCACGCCAGCCAGGCCCGACTCGGCCACCCCTCTCATCCCTCGTCATCCTCCGACTCCACAGTCTCCACATCGGGCTCATCCAACCGCTCGTCGGCTGGACCACCTGCAGGTGCCAGAGATGAACGTGAAGTCAGGAAACCCTACGACACCGTTGCGCCAACCATCACACTATCCACCTCCATACCCGATCTTTCGCTTTCGATAGGCGAATCATCGCCTGTGAAGCCCTCTCCAGGGCGATATCGACGCGGCGCTGGACGGACAGACTCGTCCAACAGCATCCCCACGGGTGCCACTACTCCGACACAGCGCTCTACATCTGGAGGAAACTCCCACATGGGGCCATCGCAGCCCACGCAGAACGAAGGCACAGGTGCTGTTAGCTTCCCACCGCCGTTCAGGCCCGGGCACAACCGAGCGAACAGTGCAGATGATACGCAAGTTATTCGCTCAAGCGGTATAGACCCCGCTAAGCGATACAGAAGACGCAGTTTCAACGGACTCGAAGGAGACAGCACCGCTGCCTCTAACATTGCAACACTGCAGGCCAGCTCTGGAACCGGCCAAAGCACAACACTGAGCGCAAACACCACAAACACCTCCAACTCAAATCGTACAGGAAGCCGTCCCGCCTCGAGTCATAGCCATGAGAGACAGGGCAGTGCGGGTAGTGCTTCCTCCAACAACTCCTCGAGATCGCAGGTAAGTGTAGCGAATCGCTGGACACGCGCAAGCTAACACCCTTTTTAGTCTCGCCCCGCAGTAAACACACAACGTAGCTATGCATCTGTAGCAGGAGGTAGCTCTTCCAAAGCACCCGAGCCTAACAGACGGCAAGCTCCATCTCCTCTATCACATCCCGTGTCTCCATCAGAGCCTGCGAGCCCTGCCAAGGCAGCCGCGTTACCTAGCACAGCCATGCAACACCTTAGCGCTGTCAACGACAAGGACAAGGGAATGAAGTCCCGTCTACGCAGGGCCTTCTCTTTTGGAAGCGCTGCTGAGCTGCGAAAGGCCTCTGCTGAGAATAGCATCTCAGCGGAGCGTGCGAGGTTGAGGAAAGACAAATACCAGAACGATGAGGATGCTGAACAGGCTGCCATCATCGCAAAGCAAGAGGCGGCAGGTATTGGCGCTGGTATCTACTCAGGTCAGGGTGGTATAGGCTCTACCGACAATCTGTCTATACAGTCGGCTGCATCGTCAGCCTCGGTTATGCTCCGGAAGATGGGCCATGGAATGAAGAAGGGCACTAAATCTATCAAGGGTTTATTCAGGCCAAAATCTGTCATCGGCGTACCCGCTGCCGATGGCCCCATTACCAGGCCCAGCGTGGGTCAGGTGTCTTTAGTCACCGTCGAAGCCGAGAGACAAAAGGTTAATGTCAACGCAAAACCCAATGAACAAACTGGAGGTGGCACTGGCTATCCCAGACTGGAGCGCAACTCCATCGATGCCGGTCGATCTGCAGAGATTGTAAACCCCTCTGTCCTGGGCGGCGAAGCTGTGTCTAGGAAAAGCATCGTCGGAAATGACCGCGATCGTGCTGAGGTTCTCTCTTCTATGAAGAAGGGTATCTTGAAACGTATGTTGCATACACTCGCGCTCAATATAGTCACTAACGAGACGTCAGGCACTGGCACAAACTCAGATTCTGGATCTCCTGTTCTCAAACCTGTAGACATGGGTCCTAACGTAGGCTCATCGCGATCCAGTTCTCCTGCCACGCCCAAGACAGAAGTTGGGCAAGCCCGGAACGATGATTACTTCGGCAAACCACCACGCATCCCCAATGGCAGCACGAGGAGTCTTCCAACCACACCCCATGGTGGCCTCCGAAACATCAGTTTCAGCCCACGCATACAATTCCACGACGCCTGGTCACCGCAGGATTATGATCGTAGGGGCGACATCGCAACGTGTAATAGGCTTACACCGATGCTTGCGCAACAGATCAAGGAGGAACTTAACTCCTTTAAGATGGTACGTATCTCAGCAACCGCATCGTCAAGCGAACAAAAACTAATCACACAAGCAGGAGATGGAAGTTCACGAGCTCTCGAAACCACACACCCATTTCTTCTAATGATTATGCATCCATCATTTGGACATGGCGTCTTGGCGAATACCTCTCATCGTTGCACTTGCGGATTGGAGCCATCAGCATTTACCAGTTGTCAGCTCTGTTTCATGTTCTGGTTACTACGGACTTGTTCTTCCATCTTAGCGAGCATTTGCAGTCACGTAGAGGAAGAACGCTTTGCTTGCGTGCGTGGGCGCAGCAAGCGAAGTAGTCGTTGGCATTGAACCGCAAAAAAGACGGAGGGAGATCTTTCTAGTTGAAGCCAGCTTTTTCCTTGCCTCCATTGTCTTTGTCCGTGGTTCAGTCGTATGTTGACGTCCTTTTCCTTTACCGTCAGAGGTGTCTTTGTCTCTCATTACTTTCCTTGTGTCAGTATTAGTCATGGTTGAGTGGTCTCTGCGTTGTCTACACAGTAGAGGAATCAGTATGCAAAAAGGAGAGTTGGACATACTTGGCTGGCGCAAGAGTCCCTGTTAGTGGCTTGTGCCGATTAGCTTGTAATTGGAAAACAATATTCGGCGTATTTCTGCTCTATGTCGACGTGGAGTAACATGTCCCGTGTGATCCCTCAACATCCTCTTGGCTAACAAGGCATTCGCCATCCGAGTGGGACAAGTATTGATCTACGCTGCACTGTACTAATGCATGTTTACCATCGACCAACCGCGTCCTAAATTTGGTACACACAATTCCCCGAATCTCGTATCCTGCCCTGCAGCGTCGCATTGATGGTCAGACCCGCCCGTGTTCATGTCACTTCTGGTAGTTGTCAACGACAATCTCCGAAGCCCCCCAGCAGTTCACAACACAAACATCATCTATTCCATCCGCCAACACCACCTTGATGGTTATCAATGCGGCTTCACGAGCATGCCGCGGTCCACCATACCACACTTTCCTGTTCCAGCATGTCATTCCGATCATATATGCATGGCTGCACTTGTTGGCGGTTTAGGCGCTAATCCTCCGATTCATTGCAACTATCGTTTTGGGATCATGTCCGCAACCTAAAGCGGTCGAATGATCCCGCCCCTCGTCGAGTGCAGCGTGTGGTGTTCGGCAAAGTTTCACGGGTGCTGTGGGAATTAGTGATGTGGGTGCAAGTGTATTGATATGTGTTGAGGGCGGGTAATTATACATTTATCGTACTTAGAATGCTAGAAGGGTGCTGTATGTGGTCACTATTACATTTGATCTGAACCTTGTTAGACGACGTACTATATAAGATAGCGCACATAATTTGACGGCTTGTAACATGCGCGTCATAAGATCCTCTCAAGGCCGGGACCTACCTCGAGCACATGTCACGTGAGATCAGGCTCGCTTGAGGAGCTGGTTAGCGCGTCTTGGCAAGGCCACAGCGTCTCCGCAGCTGAACACCCCAATTTCGTCGTTCGACAGTCAGTCCTCAGCAACCACACACAACCGACAAAATGGTACGTCTTCTGCGCAGTCAGGTCTCCGGACCAGAAAGAGACTGGAGCTGATTGTATACAGGCACCTGCAGCAACTGGAGGCAAGAAGCAGAAGAAGAAGTGGTCCAAGGGCAAGGGTACGTGATACAGCACTGCACACCATCAGCACATCTACACGCATCGCAAACACTTCGGAAACGCTCGAAAGCATCATCATAGACGTCCGCAATCTCGCTCTACTATCGCGCACTCTCACAACGCTCCGGGGAAGAATCGCCACTAACAGCCGTACAGTCAAGGACAAGGCCCAGCACGCCGTCGTTCTCGACAAGCAGACCAACGACAAGCTCCAGAAGGATGTCCAGTCCTACCGCCTCATCACCGTCGCTACCCTCGTCGATCGCTTGAAGATCAACGGCTCGCTCGCACGCAAGGCGCTTGCCGACCTCGAGGCCAACGGTCAGATCAAGAAGGTTGTCGGACACTCAAAGCTCAGCATCTACAGTATGTAACCGCAACAACGCCCACAAAGCCACAATTTCTACCGGAATTGGAGACAGTGGGAAGTGAATGTAGGCTCTTACTAACATATTGCAGCACGAGCTATCGGCGCCGAGGAGTAAGCTTTACGTAGCCGACAATTAAACGAACGTAAATGCGAATCTCGGACACTTCTTTCAGTTTCTCTACGGCATTCCTCTTTCCATTACCCATCGGCGTCTTCATGAAATGAACGGGTCATACTATATTGGGATGCATGCTTCATAGCGGATATGAAATGAGAGGAACGGGCTCGGGTACAGTACCTAGAGTCCATTGGAGGTGTCGGTTATGTACTGAATGAAAAGACTTCCGAAACACCACCACTGAACTTGACCTCGACGTTATGATTGTAGCTATGCGTGAACAAATTGACTGGACTGATTTGTCTCATGCCCATTCTCCTCAAAAACACTCGTCGCTTTTGTGTGCATACTTGTGGAGACCATAGCATTATTTCGTTCGATCGTCATTATCCATTGCCATGCTTGTCGCTGACAGCGAGTGTTATGGATGAGGTAGCAGCTCGCCGATGTGCTTTTGTCTTCTGAGCTTAGTATAGTTTGGTCAGGTCTTTTCAAAGCTGCTCATCATATCGGAACTATGTCTTTAGACTTGTTTTAAAATTTAGATGCTACTGCCAGGTATCATAAGATGAAGCTCTCTTTTCTAAGTTGTCCAGCCTACTGCAACAACACTTCTTGGAAGTATACGCTATCTCTCATGCGATCGATCACCAATATAGAATGCAATAAGTAACCTTTGAGTGCAGCCGATGTAGGCAAGATTTAGGAGCAACATGCTCCTTTATAGAAAGGAAAACCTTACGATATCCGCAAGTGATGGTGGGTGGAGAGCTAAGAATGCAGCAGCCACTAATCGACACATCTGAATATTATATGGTGCAGTGTGCTGGAGAGACGCAACTGTACATGCAAGAAGAGAGTCATCCTAAAATTCAGACTTGATTTGATTGCACCAAAATAGCAACTACTTAGTCGTACTTCCTGACCGGCCTACCCTTCTCCGCCTGTTCACAGAGTCCTCTCTTGGGCATCTTGCTCTCCCAGCCCGGTTCCCTCTTGACATGGCCCACACGCCGATACGGCTTGCCCTTGTCACCCCGGAACAACATATGCCAACCCTCCAGACCAGCGACCATTTGTTTCCTAGCACTCTTGAGCTCCTGCGCATGTCTATTCTTTAGCTCACCCTTGGTCAATGGCTTCCTCTTCCTCGCCTTCTCCATCTCAATCTCGCGTTCTTGTGGTGTCAGGCTGACCTTTTCCTCTGGGTCAATGGGAATGAACATTTGCTCTACGCCGCGTAGATCAGGGACGCTGTCTTCGGCGAAACAGCCGGTCAGGAAGGCGCGCGCGGCGTCTTTGCCTGCGAAGAAATGGTAGGAGCCGCCTGGCCCGTACGTGGTAGGCGAGATGGAGACGTCGTAGATTGTGCCGTTTAGCGCAAGGTAGATTGGTTTAGAGGGATCGGCGCCGTTGTATAGGGCAAGTTCGGAGTCGGTTAGGATGACTTCTCCTTGCTACAAGATAGGCACGTTAGCTATGAGAGGTTTGCTAGTGGAGGACGATAACAGGCACGTACCATGAGGCTCTTCCACTCTCGAGCTCGAGTCCACCATGGGTTGTATCCCCATGTCATACTCTCTCCGCTTGTACTCAGGTAGCTCAGACCACAGCTCAGTAGGAGCACGCCACCCAGGATACGCAATACATCGAGCATTGATACGCCATTTGATGTTGCGACAGCTTGTTCTTTGACAGCTTGCTTAAGCTCCGCTTTCTCTTTCGCGCCTGTGGCGGTTGGTGGAATCGAGGATGTAGTCGTGTCTGTAGGCTCGTCTTTCGCAGGACGACGGTACCGCTGGGATGAGGACATTGTGGTGATCGTGTGCTCGCTTTTGCTACCTGAATCGTGTTGTCAGTCTCTACACACGTGTGCATGTATCGATCGCAGTTGCGCAGAGGTCCTCCTACCTGTTCATCCAGCACCCATGCAGCTCAAATTATGGTACTTGCACACGAATGCCGAGGCAAGATACCTCGCTCAAAGGTAACTAGCTATAGAATCAAGTGTTCGGAGACGTGTCCGTAAGCCAGGTACCGTCGGATGCGCAATGCGGAGAATAGATTGCTTTCGCGTTCCGAGGCGTTACTCTCGGGAAGTACCACGCATCTCGGTTCCGATGATTGGCCGCCATCCGATTGATGTCATTGACGATCACGCGCCAGCACTACCGGACTAGACCTTCACTATTGAATGAGATCGACATGCGTGCACTCTGAGTAACATAAATTATGGAATTGATACGCGTATTTCTATAGCTGCTGTGTATCATATCTCCTAGACGAAACTATCGTTGGTATATCAATACAAGCCATTCCTTCCGCATTCGTACACACCGTTCGTCTTTCCGCCCATCTTTTCTTGTTCAGATGTTAAATTCGCATAACTCAGGTACTGCGACATTGTTCATTACGAATTCCATAAGGAGGGTGAAAGAACTGCTCGATGGTGTTCCGTCAGATTGACCAGAACCACACAAACGACTCACTCCGCGCCGTCGTGGATGTCGCGTATCTCGACTTGCGCCTCTCTGTCACTCTTGGGAAAGACCTGCTTAAGACCTGCTTGGAAGACGCCGACGTTGTAGTCGATGATAGCCTTCTTCTCTGCTGGGTTGTCCTGGCCCATGATGCATACCAAGGCGAGATATCTGTGTCTATCGTCAGTACAACTACGGTATCTTACCGTAACGGCGGTCTGACTTACTTGTTGATCTCCCGCAAGTAGAGGTATCTGCTATTCTTTTTCTCCATCGTGATCAGGCTTTCAGCATCGTTGTTCCCCGTCTCACTTTCATCCTCACCTTCATCGGGTCGATCCCAGCCATAGATTTCACTGACATCGATGACCACATCGATGTAATCGGAACATATCTCGTAGCTGCCGATGTCGGTAGGACTAGTATCTGTTGCAATGTAGATCTTGCTCATGATGTCGAAGAGGTAGGCCTTCTCAATGTTACATGCACCACACAGGTTGTTGAGCAGTGCTTCGAGCGTGGGAAGCTGTGGGATGAGCTTTTGGATCACCTTGCTGAAAGCTTCGAAGATGGAGTGGTCGTAGATGGATGTTTGGTAGAAGGATATAGGGGCCTGCTCGTAGCCGTGGTCCGAGAGTTCGTCTTGCACTCGTTGAATGATATCCCGGAAAGTATCTCCACGGAAGTCGTCCGATAGGCCATCAACCTTGTGCACAAAGACCTCAACGTTGATGTTGGGATATGATTGTTGTAGGTTAAGGATTGTCATGTTCAGTCGTGCAATCGCATCGAGGTATTCATCTTGAGCGTCAATAACCCATATCAAAGCACCGATTTCCTCGAAGATGTTGTCCGTATCGAAAGCTGGGTCGAAATAGTCTAGGTGACCTGGCAGATCCCATACTTGAAAGTCCATGAACGAGCTGGTGTAGTTGATCAGCACACGAGTGTACACGCCGCATGAAGGACATACTGCATTGATTCTTTCTTTATCCTGTAAGTTGTCTCGAGATACAGCGTCTCGCTTGGTGGTAGCTTGTGAAAGACAACACTTGATATCGAAGACTTGCCACTCCTATGATTATGTGGTTAGCGATGCATGGATGCTGGTCTCGTCTGATGTTACCTTCTCTGCCCCATGAGTAGCAATCGTGGCTTGCCATCTCCGGCCTTGCTATTCGGGACACGGCCAGTGTGGTACTGCGGCGCAAAGTCAACAGGCGGTTCCTCGGCGTTTGGTAGGTCCTGCAGAAAACGATCCATGGTCAATTGAGCACTTGGTTTGAGTAAGGACGAGCTGGTGGAAGTTCGCCTCGCCTCTGCGTCACCATATCGAATAATATCGCGAGCAACATCAATGGTTGCTGAAGGCCGCCTTGAAATGAAACGGCTCTCCATGGTGAAGGGTAGTGGTACAGGGTATATCGCTAAGAGCAGAAGTCGCAAAACTAAGAGAAAATTGGGTATCGTGGGTTGAAGAAAGCGCCGCGCCGAGACAAAACAGAAAACAGAAAGCCGGCCCTTCCTATTTCACTTCACCTGACCGGCATCTGCGCAGTGAAGCGTGGTACTCTCGTGGGGAGATGACAGGCACGCTGCGACGACGTGTGGTACAACACCAGCAGGGAGAGGCCACGAGGACGGGCGGTACATGATAAGGGGAGCTGGCGAAGAAGTGACGGGTCAATCAGGAGCCCCCGAGATGTTCTACAAGAGCAGACGGTGATACGCGCAAGGCAGTCGACACCGAGCGGAAGGCACCAAGGGGAGCTCAGGCCATGGTGCAGACGTACATAGGGCTGAGGAAGTCGCAACGCAACCCGCGGCCTCGCAAGAAACCTAACCGGAAGGGGAAGACGACGATACACGTGGGGAAAGCAAAGGAGTAAAAGAAGGAATCTGGGCTTACCTCCATGGTTGTTCAGTGGTAGTGTAGCGTCTTTGCGTTGCGCACGGTGGTGATAGTCTTTAGGCCCGAGCCTGCCACTGCCCCAGAACCGCTGTCCTTGCTAATGAGCCGACGCCCAACTCAACCCACCACTTCAGCCAGACACTCGGGATTACTATGTCTCTTCCAAGAACACTTGCATCACCCTCTGCCAGGGTCCCCGTCCTGCTGATTCTCTCTTCGCAAACGTCCTTTGTTGATAACCAGAAGCCGAAGAAGCCGGGTCGGCAAGGATGACAGTCCGCGGGCGCCCAGTCGTCGGGCACCAGAGCGTCACTGCAACACGAATCGAGGCCGGGTCGGAGATAAGTCAGTGCTGCTAATAGATAGCTGTAGTAGTACGATGCTGAAGCATCTGGGAACGTCGTAGAAGACGGATAGTGTCATCGCAAGGAGACGGTTGGTCGCGTGCAGTCTACGTTCGCTTAACACAGGAAGATCTTCAGGCACCATCACATCCTCGTTCTCAGCTTTCCAACACCAGCCCAACTACGATAAAGAGTGAATGCCCTTGTAGTCCGTGGCTTGGAGTAATTGCCCCATTCGTGTTATGCAAAATCAAACTCTGTCAGCCCAACCCTACTCGAGTCAACGCTAACGATATTACCGCATGGCAGGCAAGGATGCGTTTTCGCGGATAGCTATCCGCAGCAGCAAGGTTACACGACGTTCCAGGAACGCTCCCCAGCGTCATTGATACCAGCGTCACATCCCCTTTAGCATCTGATGAAGCAGATAGATATGTACGAGTAATCTCAACGAGACATCAATATACGTGTGGTCCTAAACTTGCTCATCAACTCATGTATTGTGCACGACGCTTCTCGCTATGTTCGTACATCATTAGAATACCAAAAGCAATATCAAAAACTACCCGACGCTCCGGCCCTAAGTGTTGCTGGGCGAAGTGCATGTGAGACATGCTGACTTCATACACCCACACCTAAAATCCAACCTGGGAATACGAACGCAAAGATCCAAAGCCATTATTTCCGTTCTCCACATCTCCGTACACCAGAAGCCCGTAGGTCTACCTGAATATGATCTTCATTCCAACAAGTAAAATGGCATCCCTCATTTCCGGTCGGATGATACCAAGTACGTCGACTATTTCAGTCCCGCGGGCCTGTCACCTCGGCACCTAGAGTGCCCGCAGCTAACTGACCCAGTCCGCCGAAGAAGGCAAGAAACAGGGCTAGTGCAGTTGACTCGCCAGCGTGAACCAGATCCCCCTCAGGCGCAGAGCCGTCCGATTCCATTTCCTGCACCGCTCGCTTGGTCTTCTCGGATGGTTGGTAGGTAGCATCAGGATCACCAGCGAACGAGCCTGCGTCTGAATCCGCATCCGAGATACGCGCTTTCCCCCTTGTGCTGCGCCGCAGAGGTGCACCTGTCGGTCCTGAATGCGTTGCACTAGATGTACCGTTGACAGCCAAATTCTTAGCGGGACGTCCCGGTTTTCTCGGTGTTGTGGGTTCTACAGGCGACGATGGCTCGCTTGCGTGCTCCATAACTCTGGCCAGGTCTTGCTTGAAGCTAACATGTTTCTCGTGAGTCGGAACAAGGAAAGACAGTATGCTGCTTTCCAAGATAGCATGCACATCTAAGTCGCGGGTGAAGGTCCACGTCAGCAAGCTGATGGCTGCGAAGAGAACATCAAGGCTTGTGACACTGATAGCCGGGTGCATACTGATATGCTTTAGAGCCTGGCCAGCGTTGCTGATGCTGGTGAGAAGCCTGTTCGTATTTGCCGAATCGCTGTTGCCGATAGAGTTGGAGAAGAGATCCCAAACATGAGAGCGCTGGGCGGGTCTGTTGACATAGATCAGAGTGGTCCATACACGCCAGTATACGAGAATAGAGGCTATTGACAGCGCGTGGAAGACTTTGGCGTATGATCTATGAGCCGCTGCCTTGGACGTATGCTGGTGGCCCAGAGCGTAAGGGACCAGTTGCGGGGCAAAAGCAAAGGCCAAAGGCATGGTCAGATAACCCAGTCGCATCATGCTCTTGTCGCCGAACTCGGAAACCAGTTGGGGGAAGAGATTAAGCGTGATGAGCGACGCAACAATGCCGGTGTCGTATACGAAGGCATATGGGGTGAACAACGCATCGTGTAGTGGAGTATCATCGCGGTGTATAGTCAAAGGCGTGTACAGGATTGTGATGAAGAACAAGCTCAAGGCATACCCTAAACTCCCGATTGAGCTCAGTAGCACAAACGAGGCGATTGTCGTGTTGGAAAGATTGCGTCTGCGACCTTTAGAACAGAAGTCAGTGGAGGTACTTGGGGCTGCAATGACGGCGCTGACATACCCTCGGCGCCCATAAAGATGGAGCTTGCAATTAGTCCAACAAAATACTGGCTGGTATAGAGGAATCCTTCAGGCTTCATAATTCCGACCTTGTCGAATTCGCGCACCAGATCTATGTCGGCGATCCAGTCGGCCAGGTACCAGCGCCCTTCCGCTCCAGTGCCGTACCAGCCGCTCCACAGGCTGCCTGGAATGTCATGTTTATTCTCTCCAGCCCACCGAACGTACGAGATGGCGCGCCAGAGGAAGGCGAAGCTTCCTACCGAGAGCAGTGAGAGGAGCGCAATGATAGAGAAGGTAACGGCATGACGACGGCGAGCGGAGTCTTGTGAGCGCGTGCGTGTTGACGGCGGCTGCGATTTGGCGGCGCGTCGAGTAGTGAGAAGCACACGAGCTGTGAGTACCGTGACGAGGAGTACTTGGCCGCCGAAAAGGGCGATGGGGAGCGAGTTGCTGCGCGTGGATGCGACGGTGTCGACTGGCGCCATGGTGTTGGCTGGGTGATGCGATCAAAGATAGGGATAGATGCGCATTACGCGACAGCAACGAAGGGGTTTGGTATAAGACGGAAGCAAGTCAGCCCAGCTGGAAGCATAGCTGGCTTGTTTTCATCTGGAACGCGCCTGCCTCCCCGCCGCCCACCTATGAACGTCACTGACGTAGTTCTGGAGCTTACCCTTGTTCCACGCTAGGCTCTTCCCGTATTGGCCGTCGATCTGGCGCATCTCCGTTTTGGCTTGCGCGACGCGAACTCGAGCCTCCAACACGATACCCGCTTTATCATGCCACATACCTATGGAGACGAAGACCTCGACAATGCCGACGACAAGTACCATGAATCGTCCGATGAAGACTTTAACCCCGACGCTGCCCCAGCTGAAGAGGCATCCAGCTCCGAAGACGAAGACCATGTCACTATAGAACCCACACAACGCAAGGGCAAGCGGAATGCACCGGCCGATCAAGACCTCGACTCTGGAGATGAGGTGACAATACAAGCTGCGCGGAAGAAGCGGGCGAAGAAGAAGGGCAAGAAAGGCAGCAACGAAGACGAGCTGATCATATCGGATGATGAAGGCGGGGAGGGTGGACTTATCAAAACTCGGGCCCAACGGAGAGTTGAGGGCAAGGAGAGGAGACCGCTTGCAAGAACCGAGGGCGCAACTGTTGATGTCGACGCGCTATGGGCTCAGATGACAGCAGCGCCTTTGAAGCCTCTGGAATCCACCAAACCGCAGGAAGCGGCCGCGCCACAGCATCATGCACCCGTAGTCAACATTCCAGTATCGGCGGAGGAAGAAGAACAGCTGACGATCAAGAAGATCTTCACATTCGCTGGGCAGGATACTACCGAGGAGAAGCAGATACCACGCTCGCAACTTGACAAATACCTCAAAGATGGTTGGAAGACACTCGATGCACCCGCTGCAACCACGCCTGCAGCAGAATCCCCTAAAGTTCCCTCCGAATCTACCGGACCCAAGCTCCGTCGTCCTGTCCGCCGCCCTTCACGATTCGATCCTAACCCTACAGGCTATGTCCGCGCTCTCGCACCTGAACATCAGCTCTCCTGGCCCCGTACATCCACCACCTTACAGCCCGATCAAGAACTCGTTCCGGAAGCCGACGTCCCGATCACGAAGAAGGCAGAGAAAGCGCAAAAGCTTAATGTTGTGGACAAATCGCGCATGGATTGGACAGGTTTTGTGGACAAGGAAGGCATCGCAGAGGAACTGGATACACATGGAAAGACCAAAGAAGCCTACTTGGGTCGTATGGAATTCTTGGCTGGTGTTGAGGCACGGAGAGAAGAGGAGAGGAGGAACTTGAAGATTAAGGCTGCGGCCGCTGCGCCCACGGCAGGCTGAGCTGTAGCGCTCGTAATGTTCTGGAGAGGTGTAGATGCTTTCTAATGATACCCACATGTCGCTTTACAGGGATGTGTTCTTTCCTGCTTCCCTGTCATGACTTCTTTTGCTCTGCGGCTACGTGTGCCTGCTGGAACGAGGCGATCGGACTCTTATTGGCACATGAAACTTCGCGTAATCATTGTATGGTTATCATTTCGTGCTGACAATTAATGGGAAGCGAAAGCGCAAATGGGTATACTGCAGCGCGGATACGACAGCAAGAAGCAAATATACAATGTCATGGTGCGTAGATACGACCACAGAAGATGAAGCCAAAGAACGAGATGGAACAGATCTCTACATATTCTCTCCAACCGTCCACGCTGTCAAATGTCTTGGAAGTTGCTACCGGATAGGCTCCTCGAGCGCGGCCTCAAAGTCGTCTTCCTCATCTTCCTCGTCGTGCTCAACTGGCGCCTTGATAGGTTTCGGCTTCATATTAGCACGGATGGATGATACTATAGCCCTGGAGTACTCAGAGCTATTTGCCTTTAGTCTCCCAAGCTCGCGTCCTGCCACAGTGAAAACGAACGTGGATTGTTCGGGCCGTTGAAACGTGTTGTACAGTACCGATGCTTTGATGGTATCCCACAGACATGCTCCAGGCGTAAGATACTCATCCATAAGAGGTCGAATATCGGGATGGCCTAAGAAATCGATGTACAAAGTCAGTGTACGTTTCACACACAATCCGTGTACGGGAGAGCTTACCAGGATCGTCAGGCCGTATAGCCTGGTACCGTTCGTAACAGGTGTTCACGAGAGTGTTGAAGTGGTCGTTTGTGCTCATATTACTGTGGACCCCAGCGTTCCAAGTATTTTTCACTTCTCTCAGTTTGCCAGTCAGAGACAAAAGTTCCTTCTCGATCGTCTTCGATCTGTTCTCACTAAGGTGCTTACTCGGATAAAGCAATGCCTCATCCAGTTGGGAAGCTTTCAAGAAGACGGATTTGAGCTGCACCATTGTCTCAATATTGTGCGCTCTTACAACATCGAAGTAGATGTAGTCAATTGCATGCTTGGAGTCGTATCGGTATGGCTTCTTCCGGGATTTCTCGACTTCTGTGGAGTCCTTGGTGTTGAAGCAATCCTCCATCGCGGCCTTGTAAACGGGCTGCTTTGGTTGTTTTGGTAGTCGGCGTACCCACCGATCGAAGTCCGCCTGTGTAAAAACATAGCCTTGTTTGGAAGCATCGACTAGCAAGTCGTGCATATCATACAGCTGCTCAAGCTTTGGTGAATATATGCGATTTTCGCTGTAGGCTTGCTTCTCTGCAATGGTGGTGACGAAACCAAGTAGAGAAGGATTATTGCGGAATTCGAATGCTTTACAGAGGAATTTATCCACTGTTTCCGGGTTGCCGGTATCCATGATATCCTTGAGCCTTTCACTTCGTGTTTTTATGCCATACTTTGCAGGATCAGGGGGCTGTACTGGCGCTGGCGCATTCAGAAATGGCTGCACAAGTGTGGTTTCCCAGCATATCCAGAACATATCACCATCGTAATCACCACCTTGAAGTTTTCCGGCTAGTGGGTAACGGCCTTTACACGGAAAGACCACTACATCTACTAAATGCGATAGTTCAGGGCGTATGGTTGTGCGCACTTTCTGGATGTCTGAGCGGCGACAAGCAGGCTGACGGGCGACTAAAGCTTCCATATCCCTAAGACAGAGGTACTTCTCGTCTGTCTTCTCGTCGACGAATGAGGATGAGAATTGCACCTGGATTTCTCCTGGCTCCAAAACCCCGAGAGGATCCGCTACACCATACAAAAAGGCCGATTTTGCAAGCGGTACCCGCAGCTTGGATTCCTGGAATATTTGCTTGGTCTGAATAAAGCGTTCGAGGCTTCTGGCAAGATACGGAAACCTGGTGGGTAAAAAGCCCGATTCTAGTAGAAACTTTAGCTTTTCCTCTAGAGATAATGGCAGTGCACCCTGCCAGGAAGGTTCAGTCCGGGTCTTTGCGCCGTTCTGGTGAACCCAATCGTACGTCTTGACAGGATCTGGAAGCAATTCTAGCAGCTTCTTGCGTTGCGTATCGAGGCACTCCCTCATGAGACCAGAAACAGCTTCTTTCTTTATGCCTCGATCAATCAAGATAGGAATGAACGATATATGGAGTTCCGATGGTGACGGCGCGGAACTGTAGTTGGACACCTCAAAAGTTCGGTGATGATGTGGCTGGTCGGCAGGTGGGTGAAATTTCTGTTGACTCTTGTTGATTTTGATCCAATATTCGAGATGCTGAGGATCCTTGGTGAATGACTCTGCACTGATCATCCAGAGTCCCTTAGCTCCACCAATACGTCCCTGAAACGCACTCGGTAAAGGACCAGAAACTCCAGTAGCTTTCTTGTATCGCTGCCATATGTCTAATGCGGCACCCACAGAGATGATTGAGCATCCGTCATTCATGACCGTATTGTTAGGAAATGGCTGCCAATGTAGTCTTGGATCGTCAAACCGTGTGTCTTCCGGGTCACTTGAAGCCAAATCATCATCCACGTGGATGATTTGCGATGTATCAAAGCATAATGTTGGAATGGTTCGAGAAAGCCCGAGTTCAATGCGAGCAAAGGCTTTGCAAAAACCCTGGTTCTCGTTGGTATCAAACGGTAGGAACTGATGAATCATCCGACCCACTGAACACGGTTGCTTAATGCCCCATCCTTCTGTCGCGAAGAGTACAATTCTTTTTTCGTGGACCGTATCCTTCCGGCGGGCGTTCTTACTCCTTTTCAAATCTTCAATGTGGAAGGCTCTCCATTTACGACCCAAGAAGGAATGTTCGGTAAGGAGCCATGCTTGCCATTGACTGCGAATTTGTTGCACCTGATCAGCGTTGTAGCGGGGCGTCTTGGAAGAATCAAATTTGGGTGTGTGCAGGTAGAGGAAGCGGTCTGAACCAAAGATTCGCTCAAATCGACACGATTTGTCTGCCTGTACCGGTAACAGCGTCGGATAGACAACGGGACCAGTGTCTTTTAGACTGAAAGTGATGTGCCCCTTAAATACGTAACCATCAAATTTGCGTTTCGCCGATGGCCAGAGGCGACTTGACTCACGCAGCTTCACAGGTGTAATGCTGTTATTTTTCTCAATGAAACGCCAAAAGGCTTCAGGATCAGAAGACACGGTAGATACGTCCATGCCACGGACCAAGTGCTGTACTTCGACGGAGTGCTCTATCGCTAGACGTTGACAGATAAAGAGGATATGGTAAGGAACGTGCTCTAGTGCTTTAGGGAGCTCACCCACGAAGAGATTCTGGTTGGGGAGATCGCGTACTTCGTATGACATCTTTAAGGGAGACTGTGTGTCAAGAGATGTCTGCCCTTGATAGTTTGGTACCCCATTGGATGGGAATAGTGTCGAATCCGATGTGTAGGCTTGCTGATCGCTCTGGTTGGTAATGAGAGGCGCTTGAAGATTTCCTTGCCTCTCATTTGGAATCAATTCCGATCTATTCCGCTTGTCTTCAACCTCGACAGAGGCCTGAAGGAGACTGTCTTCATCGATAGAACCAAAAGTCGACCGGCTTTGACCGCTGCTTCCTTGGGAAAAGACTTCATTGAGATCTCGCTGAATGTCTTGTTCGAATACTCCATTTCCTGAACGCCAAATAGCTTGGTAGAGATCGCGATCATCTAGGGAATCCACTGTATTCGAACTTATCTTTGTCAATCTAGGCTCGAGCAGGCTCGTCTCCTGGAGATCTCTGACAGCATCGATTGACGTAAACGAAGTGTTTGTAGTAGCTGCTGTCTCCTGGGAAGAAAAAGATGTGTTGTTGAAGGATGTGTTGGCCGAGGATAAGCCTGAAGGTGCAGCCTGGAAAGATCGAGCCATGTTGAGAGTCGGCTTCACGAACTGTGGCGGTGCGATGGGCGAAGATTTGATAGACTTGACAGTCTGCTTCCCTTTGGAGGTTTTGGTCAACTTTGCCGAGTTCTCAGAACGACCGGAGCTTTCGTAAGGCCTTTTCTTGGTGATATGTAAAGAGACATGATTACTTGCCTGATAAAGCGTCTGTGCTGGCCTAGTAGACGGTGATGGTGAGGGCGATGGGGATGGGGATGGCGATTGTGGTGTCTCAAATTCTTGGTCCGTCTCATTATCAGTGTCAACGTCTGTAGGTGACCCTGGATCGATGGCCGTCGCATACGATTCACGCTCATCTTGCTGGACGTCGAGCGAACGGTTTGTTGCCTGTGGAACTGACTTTACTCCTGTGCTCTTTTTAGCTCTTGCATAATACTTTCCCCTTTGCACATGCTATTACTTGGCAACTAGTTGTGGGGTAGAGTGCTAGGCCGACAACTCGCACTAGAAAGAGATAGTAATTCGAGCAACATAGGTTATGAATTGCACCCAGTTATTGAGCATAGACATCCTCTACCGATGTGGTAAAAGTGCAGGTAGAAACTTCGGAGGGCGTAAAAAGCAAGTGTACCTACCACTTGAGGATGTGGTCAAACTTTTGGGCGGTTCATTTTTTGGCATCCTACCCCTCGGAACCAGTTGTGAGTTTTTCGTACGGGACAAAATCTCATGAAGTTCTTTAAGACGCTTTTCGCGTGTCAGACTCGGAGCAAGGCTTTCAAATTCCCTGATCGCATGATGCAGGGCTGGCTGTGCGCTGTAGAACAGCAACTTAACAAGCGCACAGATCTTGTCTGGAGTATCATCCACCTTCGATCTTTTTGGCGACCATTCAGCGCCACGAATCTTTAGGCCAACCTTCCATTCTTTCTCCAGCGAGCGAATTAGGTCGTCGATGGCTGCCCCAGGGCGGCGGAGGTGCGGAGTTCCCGGTAGCGAAGCGGCAGGACCACCGTTACCCGTCATGACGCAGGGCAACAGCGTTCCAACACGCCTCGTGGTTCATGCGATCAGATCAATGACATGAACTCTTGCGAGCAAAAGAGAGCGAATATGGGTTGGAGGAAATGTGATATGGTGGGGTAGGTTGCGGAAGGCTGGGGATACTGGATGTGTGCCTGAGGCAGCGATTGCTGGGCGTTGAAACCAATGGTCTGTGCATGCAACGCGTTATCACGCAGTCACGCGGCGGGACCATTCACCGAGGAATACAGTTCCACCACTAATCCACGCAGCGCCTTCCAAGAGCTTAGTCAGTAACCAGAAAAAAAAA
>Ga0058698_10000451_pt1 | contig 22920 bp, 22 predicted proteins | sample AgamicAsSfe_FD_67288 | JGI IMG/M metagenome (GOLD analysis project Ga0058698, IMG submission 67288) | Agave microbial communities from Guanajuato, Mexico - As.Sf.e | ecosystem: Host-associated > Plants > Phyllosphere > Phylloplane/Leaf | place: Guanajuato, Mexico | collected 2012-05-30
AAGTTCGTCCCAGTCCCAAACGAAGAAGAGAAGTGCAGTCTTGAAAAGCTGTACCTCCAAACGTCGCTCCTGTGGTGTTGTGCTGGCAGCCTCTAATGGACGATGTTCGTTGCAATACTCTCCTGTTATCTCTTCGAACAGCCGGAAATCATCGGCTGTCCAAGTTCTGCAACGTGCGATCAGATCGCTAGAAGCTTGCCAGGGAAGTCTCCTGGGATCGGTATTGCCACGGCACCTTTCAAGCTGTTCATCTGTGAGACGAAATACCATTGCTAAGGTTGTAGGTTACAGAGATTGCGGGTCTAAGACAGAGGGATTCGAGATGAAGACAAAGATGAAAATGAACGAAACTCACAAGCAGGACAGAAAAGGGTAACGAACAACCCTGTGAGAGAGAAAGAATGGGAAAGCATCTTCCTTAAATAATCAAGAAATGCTGAAGAAGTCTGTAAGACGGTATCACACACTCGAGCTTCACTTGGAGTCTCACAAGCAATCCATCTGGATTGGCTTGTGTACGTATATATTTCATCGTTGTACAGGTCGCACAGATCGAGCACCTATGAAGACCTCGCAACAAGGCTCGACTCAGGAGTTCCACAAAGCTTGTGTTCCCTTTAGTTCGCAAAGACCATCGCCAGGAGCACAACATCTTTGACAGCACATCAAGTGACGAGCGGCTGGCTTATGTTTCTGTTCGAGGTGTTTGTTGCGTCAGAGCTCAGCTCAACGATGAAACAAGACCCCTGGCGATCGTCGGACCGGTATCCGTTCGTATTACTGATGACATAGCCATAACAACCAGGATGATCGCCAACTTTTCCAATGGTCGCGATAAAGTGATCACGTCCTCGCCCTCGCTCTTCGATACATCATTATATATACTCTTACCAACTCGTCGCCGTCGCTCACAGCAACAATACAAGTCTTAACCTCCTGACCCATCCCCCCAAACCTCCATCTTCTCAGCACCGCAAAGACAACCACACCACCACCACCATGACCACCCCCCTAAACAACCCCGGCAACCCAACCTACTCCCTCGCAGACCTCCGCTTCCAAATCCTCGCCAACGGCAGCATCCTCTGCCCCCGCCCCTCCAACGTCACCACCAACACCGTCGACACTTCCACCATCAACGCAGCTGGCGGCCAGACCGCCGGCCCCCACGACCATCTCGAGCTTGTCGTCGTGAAGAAGGAGTTCTCTGCTGCGCCAAAACTCCCAGTCGCTGGCGCGAAGATGACTACGACAGCTCTTAAGGCTGCGGAGACGAAGAAGGCGATGAGTGAGGCCAGGGGTTTGTGGTATGCTACGTTGTTGAAGAGGACTGGGAGCACGAATGCGCTGAGGATTGTGGTTAAGGGGGAGGGGCAGGAGGAGATTGGAAAGGCGTTGGAGGTGTTGCTGGAGGAGACCGGGAAGAGGATTGATAGGTTGATGAGGGCGTACGGGAGGGAATTGTGAAGGGAGAGTGAGTGAGGAGGTAATGCGGCGGATATTTGGATATTGCATGTAAGAAGTCATTTATACTATATTGCCACCATATAATTGTACCATTCAACGACAGCATGGGTCTAGCCTACACTAATAACAGCTTGTCATCAAACGCCTATATGACTCCTTCCCAAGATGGGGTTTCGCGCCAACACCTTACTCTATCCAGATTATCCCACGCACTCCACTTCTCTCTGGTCAAGCAGCCATCAACTCTCTTCTTCAGATCCAAACACCGTCGCAAGCTTTCTTATCTCCTCCAACACAATGACCCACCTTGCATCAACATCCACGATGCCCTGGTCCTCTCTTCCCTCATTATCCGTGGGATAACAGAACCAAAAGACTTCAAGCAACGACGCTTTCACGCTATGCAAAGTCTTCGCAAGCTTCTCGAGTGTCCTAACAGTCCCAGGCGCAACCGCGGAATGCTCTATCGCATAGACCTGTCCGAGAGCGCGGTCGAACTCGGTCGTGAGTGAATGTACCTAGGAGATTGGTAGATGTATTAGCTTTTGGTAGGTGCCAGAGAGGGAGAACCAAGCGGTGTTGTGACAAAGTGAGATGAGAGTTTACACTGGTACCATCCTCTGCGAGATCTTGCTCAATATCTGGGTTCTGTGCGAGGAAAGCCTGGATCGCGGGCTGCATCTCCTGAATGTTCGTCGCCAACCTAATCAGCGTGCGGACGATGTCGCGGAACTTATCCTGCGGCAGGGGTCTTGGCGGCATAATGCAGGTTGGTTTTGCGAGGGGAGAATGAGAAAGGGAAAAGAGCGCTGGTGTTCAGCATGGAGACACCAATTATAGGTATGATTGATGAGCAGGGCACTTTGTGCAATGCAAGATCCCGAGGTCAGATAAGGATGGTATTGCGAAGCCACACAAGCGTGACCAGGCACCGTACAGTGTAGCACCAGCCTTGCTGTCATTCTTGTTGATGTGTCGAAATTCAGCTTGGCCTACAATTCACTTGAAGCGAAACTCGGTTTCACATTTGACTCGGCAGCTTCGTCCTGCCATACTTTTGAACATAAGGTCTAACCGCACTCGAGAAAAGAAAGACTGACTTCGAGGAATGTGACTGTGAACTCTCTGCTTTGATGGTCATTGTGCTTAGATGTGTCGCACCTTGTAGCACGGTGTAGCACAAAGTCATGCTCGCGGCCACTTCCGCGACCACAGAGCTCATGCAATTATAAGCATCACCCACCATTCTTCATACTGTGTGCAATACTTTTCTGGAACCTCAATGTCCGCGCCGCGTGACCTGGTCCACTTCCTAATCCCTCAAACAGACACTGCCCGCGTCAAGCAAGATCTGAGTGACTTCATCTCGACGTGGGACAAGCTTGCCTCGCTCATTCAAGCCGGGCACGAAGTCGTCGAGCTTGCATTGCTTGAGCCGGAATGCTCAGAACGCTTGGTCGCTCTACATGAAAGGAATGACGAGCGTGCTGAAGATATGCGAGTCCTGGGCGAGTATCTGGATGCTGGAGCAGCAGGTGGCTGGAGCTTCAGGTGGCTGCAGTTGACGGACGAGTTCAATGTGAGGACAGCTTATCGACGGGTTATGACGGATAAGGACGCTGTTGTGTTTTGCTTGGATAGGGCTGTTGCTGATGTGTAGGTAGAGCTTGGTTTCTATCATGGCTGACCTTCGGAGTCTGGTCGCATCACAGTACTGACTGCAAGCTTAGGGACGTCCATCGGAACAGTGCTGGTGAGAGAGCGGTCCGCTCGACAGCTCAAGCAGCACTTCCTCAAAGTTTGATTTGCATCGAGCGGCATAGGAAGGTATGATTTGGGGAACAGGTGCACGATGGCAAGAAAGATTTGAGTGACGCCAGATTGAGAGTAGCGACCCAAGCGCAAAGTCAGCCTGAGATATTGGAATCGGTCTGAACAGGTATATCTAGGTTTTAGCAGATATATCTCAGAATTAACACCGTTTGGATACCTCATTCGAGATCACACACGCCAGCACGTCAGCTCATCGTCGTCCTGCGGAGCATAGGTCTTGTTTGAAGTATTGATATTACAGTATGAAGACATTCCTATATCGATCGTCCCTCGTCTTGATATGGGACTACTTTATTATGCCTCGGCGAGCTCACTGTTTCCGTGGCTCAAGCCTCACTTCTTCTCAGTAGCCGGACGGCTGGGCCCGTCAACAGCCTTCTCGACTTGACCGGCGAGACCGTCCTTTGCGGCGTCGAATTGGGAGCCTGTAGTGGAACATGATCAGTATGGCAATCACACGACGATCACTCGAGACTGGTAGAACATACCAATAGCACCATCCTTGCTGAAAGGTCCACCGATCTTCTCACCGACCTGGCCGATGGCACCGTCTGGGTTGAACTGCTTGCCGACAGCGCCGCCGGAGGAGACTGCAGAGGGGTTCTGCGTGACGTATATCAGCTATGTTCCGTGTTGTAACTAGTGCTTCTCCTCGGGATGAATCGTCACGACTGCCTGGAATATGACGATATTGAACATACCTTTGGGTTTGTGTCCTTGGCCTCTCCTGCAGCCTGTGTGGCGTCTTCAATGTTCTTCGATGCCATCGTGCGGGACGAGACACGGACAGCAGAGGCAGAAGCAAAGTTCTTGGTGAAAGCGGTACGGGTGATGGTGCGGAGCATGATTGCGGGTGTGTTGGGTGCTGGTGGTATTCGTATTGGTAGGTGCTATGGTTTGCGTGTGGTTTGGAATGTAGTCAATACTTTATAGCAATAGTAAGAAGAAGGTGGCAGGGAAGTACGAGGATATAAAGGTCGCCAATGGCTACATGGGGAAATGTAAATTCGGTATCCACTTCACTTCGTCATAGACCTGACTTGTAGATTATATACACTTGTCGGACCGTGAGACTCGCACCGCTGAACCGCTGTCTTCGACTGTTGTGATTGTATAGCCTCCATCGGTATTACGATCGCTGAGGCTAATGTGTCGCCGTCGAGTAATGCTGATAATTCACGGGTTCACCTACACTCTGTGCGGCCGATATGGTCGTGAAGGCTTGTAAGTCCCACGCCATGACATTACAGCGGTGCTCACTTCTTCTCGAGCAGAGAAGTCCTCAAGCTCATCTGCTTATGCATCTGTCCCTGTCTGCCCCTCATCTTGATCCATTCCTGTTTCACAAGTCGAGTCAATCTTGGCGGTGTCCATGTCCTACTACCAAGCACCACCATAGTCGTCAATAATGCCAGTGCACCTGCTTGATGTGCTGCAGCAATAGGGGTGGGCACGAGATAGAGCAGCGTTGTCAAGCCAAGAGTAACCTGTAGGTAGGCAATACCCAATACGCCAGTCAATGCCATCTTGGTGCCTTTCGTGAGGTTTCCTCTGATCGATGGCGAGAACCGCGCCCATGCAAAGAGTGCGTTGACAGCAACAAATGTTGTTGTTGCCAAGATACGGTGATCGAGTTGCACAAGTGAAGGGTTTTCAAGGATGTTGCGCCACCAGAGATCACGGTGTGGCGCAGGTTGGCGGCTGTAGAAGGAATCCCAGAGCTCAGATGACGGCGGCGTCAATCCATTGCCCATCCAGGGGAACTCGTTGTAGATCAGTCCAGCATCGAGACCTGCAACGAGTGCGCCTGACACCACTGTCACACTGACAAGTGCTGTAAGTGCGATTGTCGCAACCCGGAATGGACGAAGAGCCGGCGAAGATAAGCGATCGAGAAAAGCCATTGCACGATTCGGCTGAGACGAAAGCAGGAGATGACGCTCGCGCAGGATTTGAAGACCATTCCAGAGCATGGCGCTGTACACGCTGAATGCAAGCGAGAGATGTGTGGCAAGTCTATACTGTGAGACGCGAGGATGAGATCCCTTTGCGAATAGATCATCCTTGAGACCAGACTTGACCATCCACCAGCCAACAACACCCTGCGCGACGATGCCGAGATTAATAAGTATGAGATTGCGGGCCATTGGGAATGACACCCGCCGCCTTGCGATGAAGTAGATTGTCGGTACGAGTGTTGTAAGGCCGATTACTCGTCCCCATAGACGATGAGTCCATTCCATCCAGTATATCTTCTTGAATTCAGACAGGTCCATGTTCGAATTTAGCTGTTTGAACTCGGGCGACGCCTTGTACTTTGTGAACTCGAGGTCCCAGTCGGCCGTGGACATTGGAGGTAGGCTGCCTGTGACCGGACGCCATTCTGTGATACTTAGACTAGATGATTTGTCAGTGATGAAGCCTAGACTGATCGCGCTTCCAATGTTCGCCATACCCAGACTCGGTCAACCTTGTGAGGCCTCCAAAGATGACTATACCAAAGACACTAGCTGCACTGCCAAACAACCAGTAAGATACTGATTTGGTTGAGACATCCGGAAACGAGCTCGCAAACGAAGCTGTCTTTTTCTTAGACGCCTTGGATGTGATATTTCTGCCGAGGTTGGCGATTGGCGAGGGGGAAGCTGCGGTGCTTTGCGAGCGGAAAGCCTTGAGGAATGTACTGTGCTTGACGCCGTGATACTGTGACCGAGAGCCAGCCAGACTGTGTATTTGCGCCGGCTTCGCCGTACATTGTTGGCCGGCGAAAAAGCGTCGCGAGAGGCGTGGCGCAACTGCTCGGAGGAGAGGTATGATTGACGATGAGGATGCCATCTTGACGTGCGCGAGCTCTCAGTAAGACGCTGATTTACTGCGGCGACCGCATTCCTCCAGTCGCAGAAAGTAAAGCGGTGCGAAGCAAGTTAATGGGTGCTCCTTGAATGTTGATTGATGACTTTTGAATCATCCTGGACCCTTGATTCTCGGCACAAATCCGTCTAGGGAACATCATGGCACTTTTTCGAGCCGACATCATCGAGCTCAAATAGCAATCTCCCACTACTACCCCGTCGTCTTCCAGCAGTGCTACCTGTGTAACTGTCTGGACAATCATCCTAACGCCTTACCTGTTGTTAGCTAGGTCTTTGGGAGCATCACGATCGCGCCACGACCTCGAAACAAAAGTCCCTTCAAGCAAGACTGTAACACATCCAGCGCACGATGGATCACTCAAGAGATCCGTGCCCATGGGTTGCGCTCTCTGACTTCGGTGGAGCCTTTTCTATGGGCGTAAGTACACCTCAGAGATTCCGTTGGTATAGCTGAGCTATTGTGCCTGTACGCATTGCACCGATTGAAAGCTGATGGATGTGGTCTTTAGGCAATAGGTGGAGCACTATGGCATGGAATCAAAGGCTTCCGCAACTCCCCGTATGGTGAACGAAGAATCGGCGCACTCACAGCGATAAAGGCACGAGCACCAGTACTAGGTGGAAACTTTGGGGTTTGGGGTGGCATGTTCTCGACATATGACTGTGCAGTCAAAGGATTCAGAAAGAAGGAAGACCCGTACGTTAAGATTAGAGATCCCCGGCAGAATACACACCGTGTACGAGATCGTAGTGCTGACAGACTAATTAGGTACAATGCCATCATTGCTGGATTCTTCACAGGAGGATCACTTGCAGTACGTGGAGGGTTCAAAGCAGCCAGGAACTCGGCGATTGGATGTGCAGTACTATTGGCCGTCATTGAGGGTGTTGGAATCGGTATCCAGAGGATGATGGCAGACAACACAAGACTGGACGCACCGCCACCGCCCCCTCAACAAGCACCGCTACCAGCGTCCGCTGGCGCCATAGCATAAGACTGGAATGTGGAACAGCGTGTAACAGCATGATGTGCCATGCTGCGAAGAGAAGGACGTGGGGGCGTCCGGACTTCTGAGTCGGAGGCACTCCTCAGTTGGGACATGTGGAGACATGTCAGCTTCGTGGGGCTTCGACGTGAAGAAAAAGGACGAATATCACGACTCCTAGTGTGCATGGGCAACGGCGTTTGGTGTATGTATGGATTATACCATGGCTGCTTGGGAACCCTGGATTGGGTCAGAAAGTCCGCTCATGCTTGTACTATAGAGATGATATGCACCATATAATCGCCGTCTCGGTGAAAACAGTAATTATACATGCAGCAGCTCATCTTTCTCATAGCCTAGTAGTACGCTGAGCAGAGTTGACATCGCTTGTCCTGATCACGCTAGGTTACCCTTTTGGACATCCGATGATCTACATCTCCGGGTTGCACAACTTCTTGCTCAGCGTTAACAGCCTCGCCTACTCATCTTCAATTCACGTCCGGCGTGAAGCACGCCCAAGAGTTTTCCTACTTCTGGACCTTTGTACCTTGACCGTCAACTGTCCACAGTAAGCATGAGCTAACTTACCAGCACTTCAACCCACTCGATATCGTGTGATAGGCGGACCTGAAGCCGATAACTCTTCAACTTGAACAGTCGAAGATAATCTAACATTGCTTTGAAGAGCTCGGGTCTACTAAGAGGATGGATCCAAATAATATGATCCCTGGCCTTACTTCGCCACGATTTGCGCGGAGGAGGACGCCAGATCTGCCGTCTTATACGCAGAACGCGTCTCCGCTTGATCTGTATAATGATCCTTTTGCCAGCCCATCTAACACAAACTTCATTTCTTCTTCGAACCGACGGATGGTTCCTCGGGACGAATTCGAGCTGTCCAGGCCATCGATGGCCCGAGCTGAAAAGGATGGTGATCACGATCCTGGGTCTTCTCTATCTGCGCGCCGACGTCCTGTGCCAGAGAGGACCAGCACGGCTACGCCGACCAGACTGACACGATTGTTCGGTGGCTCCAACGATCGTAACTCACCTGGCCCCTCAAGGACAATGTCGATGCAGAAGACTGGTTCAGTACACGCGGTAGCAATGAGAGGTAAGCTTGCAGCCAAAGCTTGCAGCCAAAGTGATGTATCCTATGTACTACAGTACTCCATCCAGAATTCACGGACAAAGTCACTTTATCTGAGTAAATGCTGACTTATACCAGCACCTAGATCTGATGGTGAGCCTCTGCCATCTCATCTCTACACTCGCGGGCTATTGGAAGGCAGATACTCTGACATCAATGTTACTGTTTTTGGCACAACGTATCACCTGCATCGCCTAGTGCTAGATCGTGCTCCATTCTTTGCATCCGCACTTTCACCACCCTGGCTCGAGGCAACAGCTAAGGAAGTCACTCTGCACCCCGAAGACATTGACTCCAATATTACGAGAACTGCATTCGAGCTAGCTTTACGCCGTCTTTACGGTCATCCTGATCCCGCTTCCGAGGCAAAGGAAGCTTTCAGCTTATTTGCTACAGCTTGCTGGCTTGAGATGAACGAGCTCGTTTCTGCAAGTGTGGAGCACTTACTCAGGCAAATGCAGCTGGGCAGTCTTGCTTCCATGATCAGCATGGTCACTGTGAACTATTATGGTAAGGCTGGCGGTAGAGTGCTGCATGCTGCGAAAGCCATGCTGAGTAGAGACGGCTTTGAGATGCCTCTACGATACTGGGATGATATACCATCCGAAGTCATCGGCGATGTGATTGGTGGGGATAGCTTTTATGTCTTCACTGAATGGCAAAGATGGCTCCTGGCGAAGCGAATCTTCAATCGCCATCTCAAACTGGTCGCTCGTGAGCTAGGACTTTTCGAGCACACACCCTCAATCCTAAGAGCGCCTTTCAGCAATCGGGGTCAGCTACTCCGTGCAGATACGTCCAGGGGAAAGTCGCCAATACGATCATCCGCAGACAATCGCGACACATGGATGGCACTCTACAATAGTGCTGAAGTATTGCCGTTGATCGACCTTCTAGAGAATGGAATATACTATGTGCATTTCGACTTTGAGCAGCTTCAGCATATACGGTCCGCACAAGACATTTTCGGAGTGCTTCTCTTACCAGACAGTGTGGCGAATGAAGCCTTGTGGACTGGATTAGAGCTCCGACAGAAGATCGTGAATGCCAAAGAGCTGGACGACGATCTAGGCTTCAGTCAACCTGGTGTTCAATCGAGCCAAAGCCCTGTCGACAACGCATTGAGCAGTCCCTCTACTCCTCTAGCCACACAGTCACTGCACCTCGAAGTGCCAGCGGAAGACAGGCAACTGCAGAACCTGACTCCCATCAAGCCATCAACACAATATTTCAGCAACACTGACGGCGCCAAGCAATATTGGATCCCCTGCATTGACTGCAATATTGTTACTGGTGGTGTCGAACCTATCATTACGTTATCTACCTCCATTTCAGATAGAGCTGCAGCAAAAGAACGCACTCGTACTGCACCCATCAACGAACAACCACGACCTACTAGCTATACAACATATCCTCCATTCAGATTTTCAGCAGAATTCTCAAACCCAAGACAATTCAAGCCCGGTAAAAAGACATATTCCCAAACAGTCTTCTATGCCGGCTCTTCGTGGAATCTGTACCTTCAAAGGAACAAAAACACAGGTTCACGCTCATCACAACTCGGAGTCTACCTCCATCGAGCAGCAGAGCAGCCTGTCGAAGACGACCCATGGAGCTCTTCCGGGCCTTCCGTCGACGACCGCATTGGCGATCTCGAACGGCAGCTCCACCGCCTCGAATCTCGTCGCTCGCAGACTCGTCGTGCAAGGGAGCCTGCACACGTCAGTCCTAACGCCACCGCTTCTGGCACCGCATCAGCACCCCAGGACCAAAGGATGCCCTCCATGGTCACCGACAGCACTGGGCTCTCCAGCTTCATGACCAGCACGAACCGACGCGGCCCGACCACCGCACCACCCACAACCCACGATGGTCTCCGCACCTCCCTCTACCAAACGCACCCCAGCGACAACTCCAACGACGCAGACGAGTCCGGCATCTCCGCCGACGAATCCACCTACTCGACCATCTTCCCCCCTGGCACGCTGATGCACGGTAAGCCCGCCTTGAACACCTACGTCGACGGGCGCCCTATCATCAAGGCGTACTTCAAGATCTACAGCCCGTCGAGGGATGGGCGCATGCTTAGTGTGTATGAGAGCGCGCCGGATGAGTTTAGCTTTAGTCAGAGCTGGGGATGGAGGAGTAGCTCGTTCTTTACGGATGAGAATGAGTGGTTGGTGGATGAGGTTGATTTGGGAGAGGATAGTACGTCGTGGTTACCGGACTTGCAGGAGGGCAGGGATGAGAGATATACGCAAGGCGAGGCGGAGGACAAGACGACGGATACCGATGCTCATCCGAGGCAGCGTGGCGGAAACGGGCTAGCAGGAGGCAAGCTCAGATTCATGGTGACACTAGGGGTGGTATGAAGTGCTGTTCTATGTAGCACGGAGTGTGGCCTTCTAGACTGCATGAGATGAGTTGGACCGCTCCCATCTAGCCCAAAGACGAACTACCTACTTCAATCTTCTGCCTCTGCCCACCACAGCCTTGAACCTGTCTGCACTGTAGCCCTCCACCAGCTCGCACTACAGCCCCTCACCAGCTCGCACTACAATCCCTCCACCAGTCCCCGACAACCGCCCTGTCCACCGCCTCCCCCACCCACCCAGAGAGAAATACGGCGTGGGGTGCAGGATTTGCAGGAGGTACAGGCCAGCGGAGGGGTGATGGATGGAGAAGAGGGCAAGGTTGGGAAGGGTGCGGCGGGTGAGGATAGGACGACGGATATAGATACGGTACACGTGAGGCAGCGTGATAGGAATGGTAACCGGTTGGCTGGTGGGAATTTGAGGTTCATGGTGGCGCTAGGGGTTGTGTGAAGTGGTATTGTTTGCCCGAGCGAGACGATGATGGCAATAGTCTCGAAAGAAGCCCATCACCAGGCCCTCGTAGGCATGCACGATCAGGGCTGACTCGTCACGTTTCTCCTTCATTCCTCATACATACTATTCCAAAGTCTCTATCACGCCAGGACAGTTCCTCGCCAAGCAGGACATTCCATGCAGTATCAACCAAGTATCTACCACATTTGCATCATGACCCAGATTACATCAATTACAATGCAAAGTGCTACACACTACCACGCCGCTTGGCACAATTCGCACCCCTCGACTCCGTTCCGAAATCCAGAACTCTTAGCTAGCAGCAAGCAGCCTGTCACAAATCTACGTGCCTAGTAGAGTGCAGCAACGCCCTTCTCGATGCTCAACGGCATTCTCTCCAAATATTGCAGCCACCCGGGCGTGCTGCAGCGAGACGTAGTGGCGTTGACGGGGAGGGTGACGACGCTTTTGGGACTGCCGTAGGCGTGCCTATAGCTTCATATCTGGTTAGCCTCTCTTGTGCACAACCTCCACATCCACCTTCGCCCCGAATCAGAGTTCGGACGGGATAGACGTGTGTGTACGTACATATGATACTACACCTTGCTCAACTGCTTAAACCCCGTATACATTCTCCCACTCGCCCTTTCAGCACTCGTGGCGCTGTACCTCGGTCCGCTGCACCTAAGATACGAGACTGCGCCGGTAACCTCGGTCAGCGCGGTTTGCAACGCCGAGGTGCTGTAACCGGTGCTCACGTAGTTGAGCAGGTCGAAGCGGCCGAAGGGGATGATTCCAAAGGTGTCTATGATAGGTCCGTCCACGGCGGAACGACGGTGCCATTGGCGAGCCCGTTCTGAGTCTTGAGTGAGGGAGAGTAGTCGTATTGCCGGTTCAGGTCGCAGTATTGCGTGTAGCTGCAGTTGCAGAAATCTAGTGATGCTGCTACAAACTTGTTCTTTTCTTTCATCTGTGGAGAGGGATCTGGAGCAACGACACGGGATGGTATATTCGGTGGCAACTTGAAGACTTACCAGGCCAAAGACCGTGCAGAGTCCAGGTGTCCTCGGGCAGCAGTGGGACTCGAGATTCGAGGCTCGCGTAAGTGTCCCAGTACTGAGTATTCAGGAGCAAGCAAGCGAACGTTTCGGCACAGCAGGAGTCGATGAGTGTATGTTCGGCCTAGGCGGAGCAGGAGAGAACATCGTGATCACGCAGCTGTGATTGAGGTTGGATTCATCGTAGAGTGAGGCTTGTGCGCCGATGGCGGCGAGGAAGGGGAGGAAGAGCGAGGAACGCATTGTGTTGGTATCGTTTTACTTGAATGGGCTGGATACGCGTAGGAACAGGAAAAGGCGAAACACAGAACGACGATAAGGAAGAAGTCATCTTGTGCACTGTGTATCGTATAACAATATTCAAGTAGTGCCCTCACATTGCAGAATGCATCAGAAACATGGCCAAAGTCGCGAGTCACTAGCCAGTATCCTACCTGAGGCACTTTCTATCGATCATGATACGAATACAGTAGTGCCATACAGGCTGCCACAGCAGAGCGGGCGGACAGAGCCCTGGGGTTGTCCTGGAGGTTGGCCTGCGCACGTGTACGCCCGAGTCTGTGGATGTGGATGTGGAGGTCGTTTCACTTGCGCCAGGCTAGAAGAGGAATCTGCAGGGCAAGGGCTGACCGTCGACGCCATCGCCATCGTAGATAGATCGCACGGAACCTGACGCCAACGACATGTCACTGAATATATAACAGATCTGAAACAGATTTTATTCGCAACTTGCGACACGGCAGAAATGATAAGCTTTGACCCCGGAATGCTTTCGTAAATCGAGATTGGCTGGTTGGCACTCGTCTCGCCATGCCAAGATCCCGGGCTCCACATAGCCGTGGCCCAGGAGTAAGTCCGGAGAATGCTGCGCAAAACAAACGACGACGACAATAATAGGGACAATGGCAAAGCTACTGCTGTAATTGACACATCACCAGGCAACAACATAACTCACCCCTAACATCTCAAAAGCACAACGCCACCCTTCTGTCTCTACCGCTCACCTGTATCTATCATCTCGACCATACCGCAACCATCTGAGGGACGCGTCATCGACAAGGCAAAAGACGCTCACTTGTCGCTTATCTCATCTGCACGCTCGTCTTCACTACGGCGCGGAACCGCCAAATATTCGCAGATCGTAGCAGGCGCGGCGAGTTCAGACAGGTGGCGAAAGTCAGACGGTGCCACAATATCTGTCCGGAGACTACCCGAACAGGGCTCATTCAATCGCCACTCCCAAATCCTGCCGTCGAGGTGCGGCAAAGGCGGTGAGATACCCTGGAAAGGGCCATGCATCGCACGAGAAAACAATGTCAACGAGACGTGCACGCTCTCGATTCTTGCAGATCGTAACACTATCGGCGCTGGCAATCCTTTTTGTCGTATTTGTTTTTCACCTCAACAACCACAATGATAGCAAGCAAGTGACCTGGCAGGAGGAGCTAGACTATGAGCCAGATCCAGTCAATGAGACAGTCCCCGATGAATCAGATCTTGCAGATGTGCGACCAGAAACGCCACTAGAAACGTCATTCCCACTTCCGCAAATTGTTGGGACGACGAAATCAGGCTTCAAGGTGAAATTTGCACTACTCGACAAGGTGGTCTCGATAAATCCGCACGCCAATGTGCTGAATAGACCTCATTTGGTCGTGCCGCAAGATGACTATCTAGGGACACGACCTCATGTGGATGCGGAAGTTGACACGCAGATGATATTGAACACATGTCGTGGAAGCTACGAGAAGCTGGAGTTTATGCGAAACACATCGAGATGTCTGACATACCTCGCTTCTGAATCACAGAACTACACTGTCTTACCACAGGTCATTCGACGCGCAAGCAGACAAGATCCTCGGGACGCAGAGTACGAGAACGCAGATGGTAATGGCAACAGTAATAGCACGTACGTCTCCATAAGTGCAGCCGAATCTGCAAACGCAATATCGCGAGGCACTTGTGCAGGACCTATAATACCCTTTCATGTCTATTGGAGAGGTCCAGCAACTTGGCGTGTCGAGCTCTTCATCAAGGCTTATCTCTACACGCAGAATTTGCCTTGCTCACAACTACACTTCTGGCTAGACTCTGACCCATTTCCCACAGCTGTTCACGACATGCTTAATACGGATCCTCTGTTTGCAAGATTCCTGCCTTTAGTGGAACGTGGAGACATTGTTGTGCGAGCGTGGAACTTTCCTCGTCGCATTCCAATTCCGACACTGGTCGAGGATGATCCAGGCGAAGATGTGAAGAAGAGTGTTTTGAGAAATGCCGCCCTTGGCAGAGAGACATCGATCGCGCCGAATGTGGTCGAAGATCATACTGGTCAGCGCTTCTTGACGCTGTCACAGAAGCAGATGTCTTTTCTTCCTGTTGCGGTTTCCGATGCCGTACGATTCGTCGTGCTACATATGTATGGAGGGGTCTACTTCGACATGGATGTTCTCATGTTACGCGACATGCGACCACTAGTTCTCCCTCAGAATCACTCTTTTGCAGAGCGGTGGGCACAGCATGTTCATTCCGGCGGCTATAACACTGCCATTCTGTCAATGACTGCTAACTCTTCCTTATCGACATACTTCCTGCGTGGTGGTGTCAGCATGGGGTTGAACTTCCACCCTCTTGTCCTGGGGATCATGGCTAGAAAAGATGGAAGGAACAAAGAGCTGCAAATGTTTGAACATGCGTTATTCGATCCTTTGTGGACGGACTATGCTGGACCCAGAGATGGACGATGCATAACGCCGTGCCATCAAGGTGATTATTCCTGGGCGTTCCGAGGGTCGAGCAAGAGTCACGAGAAAGAATGGCAGGGTTATCAAGATCCGCAACTGGTACTCTTGAGTGCCAACACCACAGTTGATGCAGAGATACAGCAAGTGGAAGCTGCGAGCGAGGTCGATACGACAACCACGCTCGAGGCAAGACACCTTGACGTTGACTCCACGGAGCTCATCGTCCCAAATGCCACGACTATCTCATCACCAGCAGTCAACATGACACGCATCCTCCAACGCGCGGCCGCAGTGTCGATCGGCTACAAGGACAGCTTCACACTTTCCCCAGCTGAAATCCAGCACCTCCACAACCTCAGCGTGATATCGACCTACGACTCATCCAAAGACAAGTACCCACCGACGAATCGCACTATGCAGAACTTCTATCGTGGAGCCTACACGTACCACATTCACAACCAGTGGTCAGCGCATCCGGAGCCAAACTCGTGGTTAAGTGTCATCATGGACGCGCACAATGGGTTCTTTGCCGGTGACAGGATGAATGTGTATGGCGAGGAATGGGCAGGACCACGATTGCAGAGGTACAATCTGTGGCCAGAGTTCTTCTGACGGAAGGAAAGGCATCGGTGCATTTTTTACCCGGGAATGGGCGAGATGGTCAGATCATGGGCTTGGTGGTTGCAAAAGCATGGCAATGGCGTTTGGCAGGGGAGAGGTTATTCATGGTATTGGACCAGATGCTCAAATTGCTCAGGACGGATGATAAAAGGCGCAGGATTATGGCACGCATGGGCGGGAATAGACAGCCTCGAGGGATTATGGGAGGAAAGGGGAATGTTTGGTAGATGTTTCAATTCATGATCACTAAACATAAGATGTCTGAAACAAGACACCTCCTCCGACTCCACCTAGCATTGACAACGTGCTGTGCTTGCCTAGAACACAATTCGCGATGCGACAACAGCATGCCCAAACTGATTGACATCTCCTGCCGTAGATCCGTCCTCTGCGCTTCCAACAACAATATTACCAGAATCGATACGGTCCCACGGCACATCTTCAAACAAATCAGCCTTAAAGCACAGGGCGAGCGAACCAGCACCACAGCATCATGCCATAGCTATTGTACTACAGCCGCCGCCAGTGCGCAACCACGCCTTCACTACACCTTGAATAGACCAAGACCAAGCTATACATGGACAAGAAGGCCGTCCAAATGCCTCAAACACCAGCGACAGCGATGCTTCACTCGTGGTGCTCGCGCTGGACGTGGCTTGGGCGTTGACAGGCGTCGAGATGGCTGGGATAGTTTGCAAGGCCTCTGGGATGAGGAGGTGGACTATGAACAAGACAGATATCAGGACACAATCGGCGGACCGCGAAGAGAGGTCATCCAAGTGAACAATGGCGAAATCGAGCTTGAGTGAGTGAAGCTAGTGAGTGTGCGACTCTCCTCAACTCTGCTTACAGCTCGGTTGGTATATTGCTCTACCGCACGATGCAAGCAACACAAGCTATACAAGACCCACTACACGACACCACACAGACTAACACCTTGCCCACCATCAGCATCTACCACCCAAGGCTCTCACGACCTCAAAACCAGTACCCACCCCAAAGTCAACCCGCCAGCCACCTCAATACTCGCAACCCGATAATCCTCTACCTCGGCGCCTGGCCTTCCTCACAGTCTTCTATCAACCAAGCAAGCATAAAAGATTCAGCTCGCGCACAAACCCTAGCGCACTCGGCAAACGCCACGGTAGTCCAGGTGCACTACCGCGACTGCACATATCCACAGCCTGTGCACGATGTTCTGGCAGCATGGGACTGGATTGGTGCGCAGTTGGGGCGCGACGGCATGAAGCTTGGAGGTGGTGAGGGAGGAGCCGAAGGAAAAGGTGGTAGTATGGGCATGGGCATGGGCATGGGCGTCTACGGTAACGAAGTCGGCGGCAGTCTTGCGCTGATGCTGGGAATGACTGAATGTGACGCCGGTGTCAGCGAGGTCGCGCAACCCTCGATGCACGATCACGGTGCTGCTACAGGTCGCGCAAGTCCCGAAACAGGGAAGCCTCACATCCGAGCGGTGGCTGTGCACGACCCCATCGTCGATTGGGTATTCCCTCAGGCGGAACTCGACTCTGATGCTCCTCCTGCTACCAGCGCAGGATCTGCCCCAACCAGCAACCTCATCGCCCTCCGCGCCCAAGCCTTTCGAGCAAGCACACATCCATCCTCCTATTTCGACCCCTTTGCCAGCCCGATCCACTTCTTGCGCACGCCCAGCGCGGCGATTCCGCCGGCAACAGTATCATACACTTCCACTCCGCCTGCTGAGACGAGCGGAAATGGAAAAGCAGTAGACGACGAATTCGACGTCCTGGCGCGCCTGGAGGAAGAAACGCTGTCATCGCTGCGTCCGTTGCTTGTGTCTGAGGGGTCGCAGACGCAGACGCAGACGCTAACGCAGAGCCAGATGCAAATCCCAACGCCACCTTCGACTGCATCGGTGTCAGGGCCAGCGTCGGGTATCACAGAAGAAACGCTCTACATCGACACGACCGTCCGCCGCAAAGTTCCCCTCCGCTGGCCACCCTCGTCTCTGCCACGTACGGCGCGAATGCCGTGGTTCTCCATCACGGTCAGTGAGGATGATCCACCGCTTCGCGACACAGAGGCCGCATCGACGGCGCAACCAAATCCCCTTCTCGCTCAAGTAACAGAAATGGCACGCTTGCTACGTCGCGCTTACGTGAAATACTGCCTCCCTCGTGAATTTGGCCGCGAAGAAGAGCACGAGGGGACGGATGCGGCGGATCTCCGCTCGTTGGTGCGTGCGGGCGATAAGGTTGTCGAGGATAGGGTGCTTAGGGATATTATGGCCTCTGAGGCCGACAACTTATCGTCAGACACTAAGTCCAAGTCAGGCAGTCGAAGGAAGAAGCGAGAAGTGCAAGACACCGAGGAGGATGAGCATGAGAGGGCATTGCGCCAGCGCATAAGCACGGTCAGGCGATTGGCGAGGGAGAGGGTCGTGTTCGAAGTCGTGCCCGGACGTGGAGATGGAGTTGGAAATGGTGAAGAGGAATGCGAGGACGAAGAGCAAGGGATGGATGCTGACGAGCAGCAGAGGAAGGGCAGACGTCCTTATGTTCAGGATGCGGCGGAGGAGGAGGAGGAGATGGATGAGATGGCGGAGACGCGGGAGATGGATGAGATTGAGAAGGTGGGCAGGTGGATGGGGGAGATGTTGAGACGGTAAACCAGCGATTAGGGCGATGTCGGAGGCTGTAGATGAAGAAGTCAAGATTCCCCGGTGCGACGCCTTGGAGAAGGTTATGGGGACAGTGGCATCAACACACTGCTGGACTGGCAACACATCACGGCACTCTTCACGACTTCCGTCCTCCGTCCTCTGTCCCCTTTCCGTCAACGATTTCCAGTCTCAGAGAGAGGTCAAGAGGTCAAATTGAGCTCGGAGGAGTAAACAGCTAGAAATGAAAATCCAAACAAGTTACAGTATCTACGGTATGGTACTCTCCACTCTTCACCACTTTCATCCTTGACCTTCTGTCAATGACTACGCACAGTTCTTAGATGGTGTCGACAACGAGAAGAAGTTCAGTCGGTATTTTCGAAGACAGATTATCCTATACACCTACACCCAGGGTACTCTCCACGAAAATCACCCTGTGACCTTTTCGAATAAAATCGCTTAATTTTCGGAATAGATGAGAGAGAGAGAGAGAAAGAGAATGTAGAAAGGAATTCTAGATCACATTGTTTACGGCACTCTCCACGAGGTTTTTCCGCCGACCTTTTGTTGTCAGGCGTCTTCAGTCTCAGGAGGAAGTTGAGCTAGGAAGAAGAAGAAGGTAATTTGAATATGAACATGAACAGAGTATTTACGGCACTCTCCACGAGGGGTTTTCCCTTGACCTATGTATCAAAAGCATCGTCGCATCCTGGCTTAATCTTGGATGCAACGTTTGGCGGCAAAGCGTGACATTCATAACATTCATGATATCTATCGTCTATCTGTGAACTCCAAGTCACCCTCACCATATCCTCTTGGCAATCATGCTATACCGATCCACTCTGTCCAGATCAACCGTCTTCTTCCCACCAACACCACCACCCTTCGCATTCGCCTCTCTATCCCGCATCGCCTTCAGCCCAGCCTCATCCCCTTCATAGATGACTCTCCTCCTCTCATCGCCAACCTCCACATGACCCCAACCTCCTATGCGCTTAGTCTCCACTAAGAGGTTCTTCTCTTTCTCTCTCTGTCGCTCTCTCATCTTCATACCTACACATCTGTCTCTGGCGAACCGCAGCAGCACCATCCCCAGCACGAGTTTGAACACGAGTAGCACGAGATACAACGCCACGAAGAAGACCAGCATCGTGCTCAACGCAATGACATCGTCGAGCGTCCACGAGAAGATGCTGCTGAGATAGTTTCCACTCCCGGAGGTGGCGGATGTGCTGGCGCCAATGCCGAAAGAGGAGCGGCCGAGGGCGGTGCGGAAGATGGTGTCGATTTGCGCGATGACAGGAGATGACGTTGTGCCAATATCGAGTGCCACTGCCACCGTGGTGGGCGCGCTCAACGGAGACGCAGATGACGACACGTTCGTGGCGAGGAACATGTGATACGTCTGCAGCGTAGCCCGTATGAAGAGACACGCGAGGGGAATGACGGGCAAGCCCAATCGTTTCATGAGATTCTGCTCTGCAAATGCGTTGGAATAGTAATCTTTCGCCAGGACGTCGAGGAATCGACCGTATACGGAGGGCGAGTTAGCGTTGAATTTGGAGATATAGGCGTGTTTGAGCCAGTCGACAAGCATTTCCGAGCCTAGGACGACGAGGAAGGGCACGAGGACTTGGGCGGGGAAGAGGGAGGGAAGAATTGTGAAGGAGTTTGGGAGGATGCCGAAGGTGAGGAGAGGCATGCCTGTGGTGGTGTTGCTGGGTGGAGTCGATGGACCAGGGAGGTCGCCGGATGTTATTGAAAGGCCTCCGAGTTCGACGATATTTCGAAGAGCGATGATCAGCAGCATTAGCCATAGTTGGAATCTTTCCACCACGTCGGCGCAGGTAAGCTGGAAGAGGTTTTCCTTCTCAATCTTCTTGAATACTGTGCCCTTGATTTCCACAAATTGATTGCTCATCAGGAGAGTTAGCAAAGCATTCGAGTAGGAATTGACTGCGACGTTCAAAGTGATGACTTGGTAGAAAAAGGCCATTGCATGGAGGACAGTATAGATCAAAGCCAGAAGAAACATCCAGAACGGCCTGAAAACTCTGCTGCGCCCGTCTGCTTTTCTGTCAAGCACTTCTGCGGAGAAGAGACATTCGATGATATCTTGTCCGAGTGCTGAGAACAGCCTGTCGAATACTTCAAGAACATTGTATATGACGTAGAGCTTCATCGCGGACTGTCCTCTGATGGCATGATAGATACGGCTAGCATCGAATCTTGTCAGAAGTATGCAGCTGAAAATGATAAGGAATCCTTGAAGAAGATCTGCCTTGTGGTTGACTTGTAACAGTGAAGGTGTCGATCTTCTGTGCCGACCACTTCTAGTAGTTTTCATCCTCAGTTTCGGCTTGCTCGGAGGAGTCCTCTGCAACGAGTCGTCCAATCCAGGTTGAGATGCAAGAGCGACACCATCTACAGTCTCCAGTGTATCGTCCTTTACTCGCCTGCCCCAAAGTCTGGCAATACCAAAGTAGACGTAAATCACCATATTACGAGCTTCATTGATTACTGCACCGAGAAACCACGATATTAAGATCCCAAGAGCCTTCAAAAATCGTAGTGGTAGGATGGTAAAGGTGTAAAGCCAAGCATCAAGACATGTCAAAGCACCGAAAAGTAGAACCTGCTCGAGTTGTGGTGGAAGTAGTAGAAAGTTCAGCAATCGCTCGAATTTGACTATTGTTGATTCGTACGGCTGATGATGGCTCGAATCTGATTGAATATAGAGTGGTGAGGGTCTTTGTGAGGATAGCTCAAGATGGAGGTGCGTAGGTATGGAAAACGGGGGAAGAGGTAGCGATGATGACTCTGGTATGTGAGCCGCTTCGCGCAGTCTCGGTTGCTCGTCGTCCGTGGGTTGATTCGAGTTTGTAATGATTCTTGGCCGATCAGCTAGACGAGATGACTTGAGTATACGATCTGCTGCAGAGTCTCTTCTGTGATTCGATAACGGCGCTGTGATGGATCTTGACATGAGTTGAGGACGAGCGACTGCTCCGCCAGCAGCGCTAGACTGTTTCCGTTTTGGGCTAGCATTTTCTGGTGGGATCTTCTCTGCCTGCTTGAGCTTTACATGAGATTCGTGTCGCGCCAATAGGCGAGCATCCGAGGTCCTTCTTGCCTGTTGCTGCTCCCGCTTCGCGCTTGAATCTATGCCGGCTTTTGCGACAGGCACTTCCAGAGGTTTCAGGATGAGCAACTCCGGCAGATCACCAGCTGGAGTCAGAGCTCGAACAGGTATGGAGTCAGGAGTGGAAGTGAGCTCGATGATCTCTGCTAGAGAAAGCTTCGGCCCGCCATCTGCTGCGCCGTCTAGATCTTCTGACGGTGGGGGGGTTTGTGGCGTCCGGGGAGAACTGGTCGATGTCAAGCCAGAATGTGATGATTGTCGAGAAGGTAGTGTTGTCGATCGGCGTCTTGGAGATGGCGTCGGAGTCCGACCTTCATTCGGTTTGCTGCTTTTGAGCTCTGCTTGACTCTCGGCTGAACTGGGATGGCTTCTAGTCTTGCTTGTGCGTGGCGAGCCAATGTCCACCTGCACCGGGCCCCTTTCATCGTAGGGTTTCAGATACTGCTCCTCGCCTGATGGCGTCGGAGCGGTTGTGACAAGTTCTCCATCTCCAATGACTACCTCGTGAGATGATCCGTTGTCATCCATGTTGAGCGCCAGCGCTCGTGCATGGTGTTGTAGGAGGGCAACTCAGAACTTCCGTCTGATCTGTTGTTGACCTTTGTTTACCATCCTCGGTCTCGTCATATCGATCACATGTGCCTCATGTGTCTGAGGTCGTCATCTGGTGTCTGCCTGCGATGATGGCAATACCTTCGTAGAAAGAGCGCAAGAATATAAGTTCGTAGAGCAAATCACTTCGCTAGCATCACTGACCGTATCTATTCTACAACAATGTCCGGCTACGAAGGTATGTACCCGCGAAATAGACCTAAATACAATCAACGACTAACTTATTTCCTAGAGGAACACAACATCTCTCGACCAACTACGACCGCCGACAGCAACAACCCTCGACGACCCGACCTCTCTTCCTTCTTCTCCGCCCTCGAATTGACAAATAATGCCTCAACGTCAGCATCACAGCACAACGGTCATGGTCCGGAACCACTGCCTGCAAATGTCAGCGCTGCCTATCGTATGCTCGCGAACGCCCTACAAGTCATGACTGGCGAGACAGAGGGTGTTGCGATAGATCATGGTTTTGAGAGAGAGGCGGCAGGACGTAGTGGTCTGCTGGATGGAATGATTGAGACGTTGATGATGGGCGCGGAAAGACCGCCACGCGAGGTCGACGGAATGAGCGATGAGTTCTTCGCCGGTTCGTTGCTCTTATGCCATACAGCTGCTGGTGAGCAATCATGACATATCTAACAAATATACCACAGAGCTCGATCGCGTCCCAAAGGCCCGGCTCACAAAAGATCAAACTTGTCCCATTTGCTCAATACCGTTCCTCGACGATCCATACCCACTTGTTGTGAGGCTTCCCTGCCACAAAAATCATCTCTTCGACATGGACTGTATCCGTCCGTGGTTGAAGCTCAAGACTACTTGTCCGCTAGACCGCGTGGATTTGAAGCCAAAGAAGAAAGAAATACCCAAGCCTGCCATTGCAGATGACGAGGAAGAATACGATGACATGTATGCTTGATCACCTGAATCGAGGTCAAGACGTTGAAGATGCGACAGTCTAC
>Ga0058698_10000452_pt1 | contig 22864 bp, 30 predicted proteins | sample AgamicAsSfe_FD_67288 | JGI IMG/M metagenome (GOLD analysis project Ga0058698, IMG submission 67288) | Agave microbial communities from Guanajuato, Mexico - As.Sf.e | ecosystem: Host-associated > Plants > Phyllosphere > Phylloplane/Leaf | place: Guanajuato, Mexico | collected 2012-05-30
TCCCAACTCATCGCCCTCCCTACCGAGCGCGAACTTTCGTCAATCCCACGCGGCGGCGTCGACGCCTCAGAAGCAGACGCAACAGACGCAAACGGCAACTGGGTCTACCCCTCCCCGCAACAAATGTATAACGCCATGCTCCGCAAAACGCCCACCGCCGCGCCCCCGGCCGACGCCGTCACCAGCATGGTCGCCGTGCACAATTTCCTGAACGAAGGCGCCTGGGCTGAGATCGTGGAGTGGGAGCGGCGATTCGGGCGGGGGATAGCACACGGCTGGCGGGCGTGCGCGCAGGGAGAGGAGGGAAGCGTCACGGGTGCGATGATCGAGGCACCTACAGGAGGGGTGGGCGAACCGAAGTTGATTCGCTTCATGGGACGGAGCGATGCGATGACCCCGAAGGCGCGGATGTTGCAGGTGATGGGATATATCTACCCGTCAGCGTACGGAGGACCCCCACCGTTCGATCGACACGATTGGTATGTTGAGCGGGCGGTGGCACCGCGCGCGCCGCCGAAACAGGTGCGGTATGTCATCGACTATTATTCTGCGCCACCCGAGCCGACGGGAGAGCCCGTGTTCTATCTGGATATACGGCCTGCGCTGGACCGTCCGGGGGCGTTTGCGGAGAGGGCGATTAGGTGGGGGCGGGACGTTTGGTGGACGGCTAGTGGAGGAGCGGCGAGGAGGTTTGAGGAAGCTTCGTGAAAGGGATTGAGTCTCGAACGTGTAATACTGGACTTGAGAGACGAGGGCTTGGAGTCGGGATGTGTATCGTGGTTAGGTGTTCGAGCGATGGGATGAGTATGACTGTGCTTGTGGACATGATTGTGCTTGGGTTTGGGCTTGGGCTTGGGCTTGGGAATTGGTGGGACAGGGGTGCCTTGTATCATTATCTGTATTGCCCACAACACATACTCTCTTCTTGTAAGCTCGAATATGGCTGAGCCTGCAATGGGCTGCTTGACGACTTCCTCAGAACGAACAATATGATTTGTCATCGCGTCGCTGTTGGTGACTATTGCACATGGGAGCATACACCAACGCTCCCATGCAAGCATGAGCTACAAGTCTACTCACTGATAGGAATGGCGTCGCAAGGAGAGGTATAGCAGAGAGAGAAAAAAGAGCAAGAGCTACTGTCGTGCACACTGGCATTGAGAATAAAGCCGAGTGTATCGTGCCACTTCGTGCCAACTCATCATATTTCCATTATCGACATCCATCTATTCTATCATTATGTGCACAGCATCCGTAACGAAACCTCTGTCGGCTCCGTGTCGCTCAACCGAAGAGTGCCTTCTGTGTGTCGTAGCCGTACTTGAGGTCTCCGTGCCAATAGACCGTGCTCTCTGCAAGACGATTTGTCAGCAAATGCGGATATTGAGGGCTGTCGAGATAAGTGAACGTACCAGCTTTCGCCAAGAGCCAGGCTTCGTCCAATGTCTTCACAACTTCTTCCGGAAGAGGCCCTTTTTCGAGGTCTGCGGTCGCTGTTAGCTGTGTTGAAAAGTCAGCGGAAACATGGCACGACTTACCTTTCAAATTTCCCTCGAGCTGCTTTACGCTGCTTACTCCGATGATGACACCATCATTACCCTTGCGATCCGGCTCTCCCACCTTACTGTAATCCACACCCCCAACATTGAGCTTGCCGTGCCAGACAACCCATCGTAGTGCGGTCTCAAGCATCGTCAGTCCGTGCTTCTTCACGACGGGCTCGATGTGGGCGATCGCCTCGAATGTGCTGTTGCGGAAGTATCGCTTGCGGTACATAGCTCCTGCGATTCGGTGAGCATGACTTCTCTTATTGGGTTGATCTGACGGTACTAACCACTGCCAGCGGTGTCACTGAAGCGGCCGGACTCAGGCGTCTGTGCGAGTGATTCGGCCGTATACTTTCCGCTGAAGAGACCTCCGGCGATGGGGTTGTACACGACGATATCGATGCCATAGCGGCGGCAGGCAACGAATAATTCTGAGTCGAGGTTGCGTGTGATGGCATTGTACATTCCTGCGGCTTGTGTTAGGACGAACGATTCACATGACCTTTTAGATGAGAGATTTACCTTGGTAGATACTCGGTCTCACCCAACCGTGCTGTCTGCAGATCATCACGACCTCTGCCACTTCGTAGGCGGTGAAGTTGGACAGACCCAGCTTGACGAACTTCTTCTCGCGGAACATCTTGTCTACTTCTGCAAGTGTCTTCTCGAAGGGAACCTGTCCAGACGTTAATCCTGTCATTGGTGCTGCTGCGGATCCGAGGACATTCGTACATTTCGGTCTGCCGCGTGCAAGTAGAAGATGTCAACTGTGTCTGTTCCAAGCTCCTTCAGAGACTCCTCGAGAGATCGGCGGATAACTTCTGGCTCGTGTGTCCTTGAAATGTGTTAGAACTGTGTCCTTTCGTTGCCGGAGCTGGGCTACATACCATGGATTGCCGGTAGGATAACACTTCGTTGCTACGCTCAGGCCTCGCTCTTGCCACCGAGCCTCTTTCGACCACCCTTCTTGCTTGCCGCCAATGTAGACGCGAGCCTAGTGGTACAATGATGTGTCAGCACAGTATCAGATGCTTCGCAAGCTCATACATGTGAGGGAGTGGTATAGAGCGCATACAGTATCAATCTCGCCGTATCCTTCCTGCTGTAGCAGATCGAGGCACTTGTTGTACTCGTCCAATGAAGTTACGCGAGCACCAGAGGCCTCGTCGGGACCAAAGGTCATGGTACCAAGGATGCTGCGTGCTCATCAGCTTAGCTGTCTCGAGAGCCTTGTGGCTGTCTTTTACGTACGCCCTTGGCTTTCCAGTTGAGCCTGTCAATAGCATGTTGGGCTTTGTGGCGGAGGAGTTTCTTGAATGTGCGTTGCTATACGAGAGGTTGGTATGAGGTAGGATTGAGATAATAGAAGCTTTGGTTGAGTGCAAATGGACTGTAGCGAAAACGGACGACAGCTTGTTGAAGACGTCAAGAAGCCCCGCCGCATCATAAAAGGTAGGTGGGGTTCTCTCGGTCTTAGGTGTGCTTATCGCCACTCTCGGAGCTTCTTTCACCGAGCGACGACTTGGAAGGACAAACGTCGAGAAGATCATCTAGCAGGTCAGTAGTACATGATCGAGGTTGGGACTGATCGCCCAGTACCAGTACAAGGTGGCACGAAGATACATACATTTTGATAGATGTTACAGTATAAGTACAATACCAAGAACCCTTTCTTCCTTCACTCCTCTGCCTCGGGTGAGGCTTCAGTATCCGAGTCCAGCTCAGCTGTATCTTCTTCGCTGTCCGCAGCGCAATCAACCCAACCCTGTGCCCTGAACACACCCAATGCTTTCCTCACAGCAGCCCCTTGGACCGCCATCGGCCGTCTCTCAAACAGCACATTGATCATACACAAACTCGCCACAAACAGCCACACATCTCCTCCACGAACACCCTTCCACCAGCGCCTCTTCTTCCCTACTTTCCACAGGCTGTCCAGACTCAGTCGGGCACTGTACATGAAGTTGGAGCGCCCAGCCCCTCTATCGACAAACGCCCAAGCTCCAGCAAGGAAGCCACTCAAGAGCCATCGGCTCGTAGGCATGAACTTCGGCGAAAGCAGACGTTGGAGCAGGCAGGAGGAGCTCCAGATTGTCCCGATTGCTGATGTGAGGAAGAAGCTGGTCCGGAGGATCTTTGCTGTTAGTGCGTTGACACTTTTCAGTGGAAACTCAAGAAAGTCCTCGTACCGAGTCAATGCGATGACGCCGTACACCAGCGTGAACAGTCTGGACATTGCCGGGAATGCTTTCAAGTAGTAGTTGAGGAAAGTACGAACACAAGAGGGATCATGAGGATGCAGTATTGCACACGAGAGGCGCTTGATGGCGGGATGCGCTTCATTCGTCAATGGTGCCGTGCGTGAAAGTCGTGTTGATGATGGAGTCTGAATATATTTAGGGAAGAGGATTGGCGGGATGAGTGCTGGCCACTGAAGCCCGGACGTTTCTGCGAGACTGTCTATGATATCCATCCTGCTTGGCCATGTGACCGTAGTGGAAAGTGTGGTAGGCCGTGAATGGATGTAAGCAGGTGATCGATTAAGTACCATATCCCCAATTGAGTTAGGAAAGCAATCTCGGTCGAAAATGAATGCATGCAGGAGTTGACCACATGCTAGTGGCATGATCATCCAGCTCCCTACCCACCAAGGCTTGAGCCTGAGGTATCCTTCTAGCTCCAGACTGTTGTACAGGAACTCCAGCGCTCTGGTCAGGGTATATATCGCAATGGTGACTCGTGTTTGTGATGCTGGGATCACACCGAGGAAAAAGCCCGCAAGACTTGCGCCGAATGCCGGCGTCAACTTGGAGCGCAATGTGCGGCTAATCCATGGGTTGCGCTGACAGAAGTTGGTGGCATCGTTCGAACGTAATGCATTGCGTAGTCTTGCGAAGAAGCGGTAGAGCAGGCGATGCCAGAAGAGGATGGAAGAGAGTGCCAAAGAAAGTCGAAAGTCGGGTGATAAGAGCGAGGGTCTTCTTGGAGATGTACTATTCCTATCAGTTAGTGACCTAACGTGTGAAGTGCTGTAGCATATCAAGGTCTCACTCGATAGTTTTCGAGCGAAAGAAGCGCCTCGATATGAGGTCCCAGATGGTTAGCCCGGAGAAAGACGCAGCGAACAATCTCGCTGCGATCCTCGCCGTCGCCATGTTGTAATCTTCCTCATGACTAATCTTAGCTGTTCTCTTGGCTGCTTCTTTGGGCGCATTCTTCACTGAAGACGTTCTTGAGCTAAGGTACTGCCGCAACAAAGCTTCTTCTCTAGCAGAGATGGTGAATCTCAGCGCATTCCTGAGAATAGGATCAACGTCATTCTGTCGTCGAGGGGACGCTGACCCTGAGGACGAAGACATGTCCGCTGCCTTCTCGTTGCGCACATGAGGAGAACAGCCATGAAAATAAAGCTCACGAGACTGAGAAACGACGCGACAATGCGCGCTACCTCGGCTGTGAGCTGTGGCGTATTTCGCCGAGCGATGACAGAAACAACAAAGTCGAGGAACCAAAGCACTGAGAATCCCTAGAAACTGGGTATTTCATTCTTTAGCTCCCCTCTCCTTCTTCTACGAGAGCAAAGTCTATCTATTGTACACCGTGTGCGCCAGACCGTGCTACCTAGTACCCACCAATTTTGTACCATGCAATGGCTTTGAGAGCACTATTGCGTAACCTTGAAGAGCACATCCACTCATACTCTACCAGCGACCTCCACCCATGGGAGCACTGTTGCCTCCGCTGTAGCCACCCCCACCACCGTAACCACCACGGCCTCGGCCACCACGTCCACCTCCACGTCCGCCGTAGCCTCTGCCACCACCGCCACCTCCACCATAGCGGGACATCTCTTCGAGCTTAGGGTCAATCTGCTGCTTGGCCTCACGAAGTACATTCACGAGGTCACGAGCTTGCTTAGAGTCTGCAGAATGGATTAGCTTGAGTCCTCAAATAGAAAAGGTGATACTGACTTTCAGTTGTGAAGAACGTGATGGCGGTACCAGTGGCACCAGCACGACCTGTACGACCAATACGATGGATGTAGTCCTCAGAATTGTTTGGGTAGTCATAGTTGAGAACGTGAGAGATGTCACGAACATCTTTACTAAGTATTAGCATATTGCGGCGTTTCACGATAAGAATAATGCGAGAAGTCTGGGAGAGACCACGTGAAGCGGCAAGTGCTGCATGCTTTCACGCTCTTCACGCCATGATGGCGAGGTCAATGCATTTCTGGCTCAAGGCTGGGCATTCATCAATGATCCTCAGTAATCTGAAAAGAAACTGGCTTCAATGGTTCACATGTCAATCGCACCCCTACTCGTGACAGAGCAAAGTTGCGACAAAAGAGCAAAGTCAGACTGCGCTGCACTTTAGCAAACATGTAAGAACCTGTGTTGAGAAGATCAAGGACACAGATCACCGCCTGGTCAGGGTTATGCATTCACTGACGAGCGCAAGATGTGCATAACAACAATTTTTGCAAACACGCAATCGGAAGGGAAAAGGAAGAAAGGTGGGGGAAGGGAAGGAGAGGGGGCCGTCTGATCATACCAATACCACGAGAAGCCACATCGGTGGCAACCATGATGGGGCTCTTTCCGGTCTTGAACTCGTTGAGGACCCAGTCGCGCTCCGTTTGTTGCTTGTCACCGTGGATAGCTAGGTGAGGATGTTAGAAAGTGCTTGTGAGACATGTGTTTTGATACAACTCACAGAGTGCTGGCCAGCCGTCTTGACGGAGGAATCTGGTGATGTCATCAGCGACACGCTTGGTGCCAGTGAAAATGAGGATCTTGTGAGTCTTGTCTTCCATGATACGCTCGAGATGCCTTGCCATCTTGTCACGCTTGTCAAAGTCAGTACACACTTCAACAATTTGAGTGATGCGGTGGTTGGCAGAGAGCTCCAGAGAACCGATGTTGACTTGGATCCAGTCGTGCTGGAAGTCTGCAGCGAGAGCCCTGACTTCCTTGGGCCAGGTTGCAGACCAGAGACAGGTCTGACGGTCGGGCCTGATTTGACCGATGATCTTCCTGATTTGAGGCTCGAACCCCATGTCCAACATGCGATCAGCTTCATCCAGAACGAGGTAAGTGACACGGCGGAGGTTGGTCTTGCCGCTCTCGAGCATATCGATGAGACGACCAGGAGTGGCAATGACGACCTCAACCCCACGAGACAAATCGCGGATCTGCTGTCCTTTCGGCACACCTCCGTAGACACAGGTGTTTCTGATCCTAGAAGATTTGCCGAATTTGTTGATTTCTTGCTGAATCTGAACAGCGAGCTCACGAGTGGGAGCGAGGATCAGGACGATCGGTCCATCACCAGGAGAGAGGAGGGGTTGCGCGTTGATGTGAACGATGGCGGGTAAACAGTATGAGAGAGTCTTTCCGGAACCAGTCTCTGCGACACCGACGACATCGCGACCAGAGAGAGCCATGGGCCATCCTTGAGACTGAATGGCAGTCGGCTTCGCAAAACCTTGTGCCTTGACCTCGTTCATGACATACGGTGGGAAACCAGCCTCATCGAAGGTCTCGACTGGCTTAGGAATGTCTGTACCAACGACAGTGACGGAGTTGGCTTGTCGCCATGCATCAACTTCATGTTGTGGGCGTTGTGCGACAACGGGATCTTCCTTGTAGAAATGCTTCTCGAATTTTGGCATGCTGCTGAGGTCCCAGTTCTGAGACTTCAGACCAGCGCCTAAGTTTGACATCCTGTCGCCTCCTCCGCCACCACCAAATGAGCCGCCGTTGGAGTAGCCATTGCTGCCACCATTTCCGTAGCTGAAGGAGTGTCAGCAAGAGAAACATTCGGGAAGATGGATGCCTCGCGATCGCACTTGCTATCGCGGAGTCCAACTGTAATACAACATACCTCGCGCCGCCACCGTTTGAGTAGCCACCACCACCACCACCATAACCGCCACCGCCTCCGTAGCTGCCACCTCCGCGTCCTCCACCACTGTACCCATTGCTGCCTCCACCACCGTAACCGCCGCCGTAAGACATTTTTTTTGTCTGTGACTTGATCGAAGAGCGACGCGACGCGAGAGTGACGCTGACTGGCGATAAGTTGTGATCGGTGGATAGTCTGAGTGTTGAAAAGATTGAAAGGTACAAGGGATGAAAAGTGAGGTGAATGTGTTTATTGCGTTTGATGTTTGACAAATGCGATTGGAAGGAAGGGCAAGAGTGAACTTTTCTGAATCAGATGAACTTTTTCACGTGCCTGGAAAAAGGAGTACGCTGTCGAGACGGGCACATCTCCGTTAGGCTCGAGGACGGGAAAGACCGGGAAGGGCCCTCGGTAGCTGTTGATATGCTGATCAAACCTGTCTCTCCGAGAGCTCTTATTACTATTTGCTAAACCTCCATCCCTTCGCAGCACAGGATGTTCAAGCTTGCACGCAGTAGCCAATTTGGCGCTGCTCTCAACGCACCTAAGGTAGAATTCCAAGACTGGTACCGGAATTGAGCTGACAAGCAATGAATAGGCTCAGAGAGCTACTTCCTTCGCGCAAAAGCGCTTTCTCTCCATCCACGAATACAGATCAGCAGAACTCCTCAGACAGTATGACATTGGCACGCCATGGGGCAAGGTCGCAACATCGGCAGCAGAGGCGGAGGCTATCGCAAAAGAACTGACAACAGAGGATGTCGTGATCAAGGCACAGGTGCTGGCTGGTGGACGCGGCAAGGGTACTTTCGAGAACGGTCTCAAGGGTGGTGTTCGCATGGTGTTCTCGCCACACGAAGCCGGAGTGTTTGCAGGCCAGATGATTGGGCACAAGCTGGTCACAAAGCAGACAGGAGCTAAGGGCAGAATATGCAACTCCGTATACTTGGTTGAGCGGAAGTTCGTACGTCGCGAGTTCTACCTTGCCATTCTCATGGACAGAGCAACGCAGGGTCCAGTCATTGTAGCATCAGCTCAAGGTGGTATGGACATCGAGACTGTCGCAAAGGAGAACCCTGACGCTATTATTACGACGAAGATCAACATCCACGAAGGTGTGACAGATGCTATTGGTCGTGACATTGCTCACAAGCTTGGCTTCTCGGAACAATGCATCGAGTCTGCAAACGATGTGATCAAGAAGTTGTACAAGTGTTTCATGGAGAAGGATGCCACACAAATCGAGATTAACCCATTGTCCGAGACCTCAGAACACGAGGTGCTCTGCATGGATGCCAAATTCTCCTTCGACGACAACGCCGACTTTCGCCAAAAGGAAATTTTCCAATGGAGAGACACTACCCAGGAGGATGCTGACGAGGTTAGGGCGGCGGAGAGTGGCCTCAACTTCATCAAGCTCGACGGTGACATAGGATGCTTGGTCAACGGTGCAGGTCTCGCCATGGCGACCATGGATATCATCAAGCTCAACGGTGGTCAGCCAGCAAACTTCCTCGACGTTGGTGGAGGTGCCACACCTGCGGCAATCAAGGAGGCTTTCGATCTCATTACAAGTGACCCCAAAGTCACTGCCATTTTCGTCAACATCTTCGGTGGTATCGTCAGGTGTGATGCGATCGCTACAGGTCTCGTACAGGTCGTCCAGAGCATGAACCTTAGGACACCGGTTATTGCCAGGTTACAAGGAACAAACATGGAAGTGGCTGCTAAGATTGTAGGTTCTCTGGCGTACAATATCACAATTCAGAAGCTAACAGTTCTTACAGCTGAACGAGTCTGGCCTCAAGATCTTCGCTATTGATGACCTCCAAAGTGCAGCGGAGAAGTCCGTGCAGTTCTCCAAGGTTGTCAAGATGGGTAAGTCGACGCTTACCACTAGCATCAGACTAGGCTAACATTCTGCCAGCCCGTGATATTGATGTGGGTGTGGAATTCACTCTTGGTATTTGAGGGGGTTTCCTTCTGGCATGGGTAGGGACTAGGGCTTAGTACGGCGCCTCTTGCATCTATAATCCTGTCGTCCAAAGCGTATGCCATTGACTTCACAACCATCTCATCATACTTGACTTCGCCACCTGCCAACCTAAGGTTGCTCGACCATCTGCCTTCCAGTCGTGCATTGTAGCAAAGTATTTTAGTCATCGTCTCGCATAGGCCCTGGGTAACTGTTCGGGATGAACCGCGACGAGATTTGCCGGGGTACTCTCCCGAACGTCATCTTGCTCATCTTTGCTTTTAAAACACTTTGAGGGCATTTCAAGATGGGGATCACTCTTGTAGACATCGTCTGTGTCTGCTGCTGCCCACCTCAAAGCCCGTCCATACATTATATCGATCCACCCTGAAGACATCTGCACTCTTGATCTCTCAATATAGCAGGATACACTCCAACACTACTACAAGTCACACTTCATCATGTCTGGGTTCATTCAGCGAGGAGCGAAACACATCCTCCAGAAGCAGCCTCACGATGTTGTTATTCTATCCGCACTTCGAACACCCGTCACAAAAGGGTTCAAAGGTGGACTCAAAGATGCGTATGAGCACGAACTTCTCTACCATGTATGTCAAGCAAGTCTTTGCCTATACAAGTGCAGAAGAAGAATGAGTACACCCTGCCGTCACTTCCGTGGAACGCCAGATCATACACTCGCTTCGCTACAGTACAATTGACCTACCAAGACTGACAGCAGCTCCTCAGGTCCTGAAAGCAACACTCGCCGCAAACCCCAACCTCGACCCCAAGCTAATCCAAGACGTCACAATCGGGACCGTCCTCTCCGAGCTCGGCGGCTCCAAAGCCGGCCGCATGGCCGCGCTCGCCGCCGGCCTCCCCAACACGTCCGGCTTCAGCACCACCAATCGCGCCTGCGCCTCGGGCCACCAAGCCATCACAAACACAGCCCACCAAATCGCCCTCGGGCAAATCGACGTCGGTATCGGCGGCGGCATGGAGAGCATGAGCAGGAATTACGGCAGTAAGGCCATACCTACTGCACTATGGGATGGTCTTCGTAACAGCGAGAACAAAGATGCAAGGGACTGTATCATGAGCATGGGTATTACGGCCGAGAATGTCGCTGAGCGCTACAAGGTCAGCCGCGAGGCCCAAGATGCTTTCGCTGCAGCTTCGCAAGCCAAGGCGCTCAAGGCGCAGAAGGACGGCCTTTTTGACGCGGAAATTATACCCGTGAGCACGCGCTGGACGGACCCGAAGGCTGAGAACGCACAGCCGCAAGATGTGACGATCACGAAAGATGACGGCATTCGCGCCACGACAGCCGAGAAGCTGGCGACGATGAAGCCGGCGTTCAAGCCGGACGGAACGTGCACGGCTGGCAATGCGTCGCAGATCTCTGATGGCGCGGCTGCGGTTTTGATGATGCGCAGATCGACTGCCACTGAGCTGGGACTATCTTCCAGCATCATTGGCAAATGGGCTGGCACGCAGGTTGTGGGATGTGCGCCTGACGAGATGGGAATTGGCCCGCTGCTTGCCATCCCGAAGTTGCTCGAGTACACTGGCATCAAGTTGGAGGAGGTGGGCATCTGGGAGATCAACGAGGCGTTTGCGAGCCAGGCTGTTGCGTCTGTGAGGGATCTAGGCATCGATGAGGCGAAGGTAAACCCGAAGGGAGGTGCGATTGCGCTGGGACACCCCTTGGGCGCGACGGGCGCGAGACAATTATGTTCCTTGTTGCCCGAGTTGGAGAGGCAGGGATTGCAGATGGGTGTAACTTCAGCCTGTATTGGTACTGGAATGGGCATTGCATCGCTGTTCGTACGGGAGTAGAGTAAGATTGCATGAGGCGGGCTCGGCTTGTCGACAACGAGTTGGAAGGATATGGCTGCATCTTACTGTGAGGTGTGTACGTGTTCACATGATCGCGACTCAACTTGTATCCTTGTATATTTGTATCATCCACTGCATAGCTTGAAACACGAACCAGGTTACCTCTATTCCACGCTAGCAGAAAGGGAGAAGGAAAGAGGTGACATCAGCAACATTATCCTCATCCGCTCTGATCACAGAGCACCTGTAAGAACCAAATCCGCCCATTATAGGGAGAAACTCAAGACCATTCCTACCGCTCTTGAAGTATTGCAGTGTGCCGCTATCCCGGCACGACCGTAGACAGGTCGATGCAGTCAAGCGCAGATGCGGTCTGGACCAGAGTGACCTGTGGCGGGTACCGTAAGATCAAAAACCATTAGGTTGACGCATGTAAAAAAGCCTGTTACCATACAAACGTAGCCAATTCATTGATATCAATGAAGGTAGTCCGGACCAGAGTGAGCTGTGGCGGGTGCCGTAAGTTCAAAAATCATGAGGGTAGATCACGAGAATGGTCTCGATTAGCAGCAAATAGTCGGCTGGGATTGAGTCGTGTCCCTGAGGAATGAAGGCAATGCATCGAGGATGGCAAATCGAACCCTCGTGCAGTATAGCGGCAGCATGCTTTCCGGTGCAAGCGCTGTGGCTGCCTCGCAACTCCTTTGCACCAAAAGTATGCCTGCCATCTATGCCATGCACCTTTGGGATTTCTGGCAGAGCCAACGTAGTTGGCTCGGGTACTTGGTCGTAAGCGGTGAACGAATTCTACAAAATCTACATGAACCCTTGTGCAATGGAGCATGTCGAGGCTGAACCGGGGATGCCTGAGAAGATCTCGAATGGTGAAGAGCTGCTTGCCCAGGCCCACTTGTATTGAACGTGGCACCAACTTGTCGACGATGAGACCGCAAACCCATTCCACGTCAACATTGCACAAGAAAGCTTACAATTTTAAAAGTCATAGGGACGTCGTCGATCGTGAAGTAGCCACGTGCATTAGCCACAAGTGCGGAGAGTATTGCATGAATGGTATAGTGGAATCGGACCAGGCATTCAGCATCATATTCGATGTCGGTGTCAGTCTCGATGGTGCCGAGCCTCAATGCCGCCAGACACGTCCTCTTCATGGACATATTCGACCGTCTCATACTCAGCGCCGAGCTCTGCTGCTTCGAATGCCTCTTCATCGAAACTCTCTTCATCCTTGCCATCATCATCATCATCATTGAGATGTACTCTTGAGCATCGTAAGAAGTCTTCCCTGGCACTGTTAAACATCTTGTGCTCCTGAAGAGGAAATGCTGGACGAGTCTTGGGAGGTTCATCGTCGAGGGGATCATATTCTTTCTGTTTTAGGCTGTGCTTGGCGTGTCCCTGGCCTTGGGTTGGAATGTCGTTGGCAGTCTTACGCTTCCTGCAAGCTTCTGTGTTTGAGCAGATCCTCGCTGAGAGAACGCTTCGTTGATGTAGTCGTTGGTAGTATCGACAGTGGTCGTCTCTGGGATGTCGTTGAGCCGTCCGACTTGGTGTGTAGTGTCGACTCATCATCGGAGAAGTCAGTGATACGGGAATTGGAATTGCGACGTTGTTTGTGCAGGAGTAGGCTGATGGTCCAGGAGACGATTCCCTTCCTTATATGTCCAGATCTGCAGTCCAGAAAGCCTAGCATTGTGTCAAGCTAGATCTAGAGGTCATACCTCTGTCTCATCTTGTCAGCTTCTTCGCGCCCCAACGACATCCCGTTACGTTTGAGTAGCGAGAACCTAGCAGATACAACGCTGCACACGAGCCTAGGGATTCACGGCACTCTCTACAAGTATGGCTGGATCTGACTCTCTACCTGGTCAGGTAGTCACAATAAGTTTCATATCTTGCTCCTTGCCAACACCGCCCTCCCCGCCCGACTCTCATTTCCCTTCCCTAATTCGCCCGAAATCCACGCCCCGACGTCCGCCACCCTTTCCAAGTCCACCCCGGTTTCCATGCCGACCCCATGCAAACAATGTATCAGATCCTCCGTCGCCACATTTCCCGTCGCGCCTGGTGAGTACGGACACCCACCCAGTCCCGCCACCGCGCTATCAAAGGTGCGCACACCGCTCTCTAGCGCCACCAGCGTATTGACGAGGGCGAGGCCGTATGTGTCGTGGAAGTGGAACGCGAGGGACTCTGGGCGGATGCCGGCCGCGGTCAGGGTTTGCAGAAGTCGGGCTGTAGACGGCGGTGTGCCCATGCCGGTGGTGTCCGCGACGCTTATTTCGTAGGCTCCTAGATCGAGGAGGCGGAGAGCGAGGTCAGTGACGGTGGTGGGTGAGACTTCCGGCCCTTCATAGGGACAGCCGAGGGCAACGGAAATGTAGGCCCGCACGGGGACGTTGCGCTTTTGGGCGGCGGCGATAAGGGGCTTGAAGCGGTCGATAGATTCGGATATGCTGCAGTTTGTGTTGCGTTGAGAGAAGGATTCGGTGGCGGCGAGGAAGATGGAGACTTCGTGTTTTTGGGAGGAGGTGGGTGTGTTGGACGAGGTGGATGTGGCAGAGGCCGCGTCTTGGGACGCGAAGTAAGTTTCGAGCCCGCGCAGATTGGGAAGTAGCCATTGGTATTTTACTGGTGTGTCTGGGTCGGAGGTTGGTGGCTCAGCCAGGGTGTGATCGAGGATGGAAGACGAGTTGGCCATCTTACACGATTAGCCATTTTCGGTGCTGCCTCGTTTCGACTCCTCACCATACTTCCGGCACGAGCAAGGGACTAAGCGTGATAGCTTACTTGAGGCACCCATTTTGGATGAACGAAAGAACCTGCTTCAATGGTCTCTAGGCCAGTCTTTGCAAGTCTTTGGACCAGCTCGATCTTTGTGGCTAATGGAATGGACACTTTCTCATTCTGAAGCCCATCTCTGGGACCAACTTCGACGATGCGTACAAAGTCTGAGGCTATACCTTTTGAAGTGCTGTACGCCCGTCGCAGAGTACCTGCTGCTCTGGCTATCGTGCGAGGTCGTAGCGGCATGGTTGAGGTGATGTGACAGAATGAGGGATGACGTTGGATGACAAATAGCTGCCCCAGGAATCGGGAGGAAGCCGAGATGTGGGGTGAGATTTACCGGTCTTCCAAAAAGATTGCCATCGTCAACATCGAAGTCTGTCACGATTTCCACTACGCAGCACAAGATGGAAGAAGACAGAGCCGCCACGAATCTTGGCCCAGAAGTCGACATAGAGTCCTTCAAAATACAATCATCTTCGCCGAAGCACCCTCGCAAAAGATTCATAGGCAGGCGAGCTGCGGGAGAAAGAGCAGCGGCAAAGGCGCAAGAGAATGGTGATCATGCTGCCACTGAGGGCACAGATGCTGTAGCTAGTATGGACGCTTTCAGTGATAACGAGAGGCTCAATCTAAGATCAGTCCAGCTCCCAAGCCAACTCGTCCTCCTCGCACGCTCAATCAAATCCCTTCTGACATCCTCGACGATGCCGACATCAATGCCGCCATTGCACATCTCCCTCGAAACTACAACTTCGAGATTCACAAGACCATCCACCGTATACGCACCTCCGGCGCCACCAATGTCGCACTCCAATTCCCAGAAGGACTTCTCCTCTTCGCGCCTATAATCTCAGATATCCTCACCCAATTCTGCCCTGGCACAGACACACTGATCATGGGCGATGTGACATACGGCGCATGTTGCATCGATGACTACACCGCTCGTGCCCTTGGCTGCGATATGCTCGTACACTACGGCCACAGCTGCTTGGTACCAGTAGACACAACAAAGGGCATCAAAACACTTTACGTCTTCGTCACCATCGGAATCGACGTTGAGCACCTCATTGCAACGGTCAGCCGCAACTTCCAGTCTGGCAAGCGCATCGCCCTAGTTGGAACAATTCAGTTCAACTCCACCCTCCACGCTATCGTCCCACGTCTTCGCTCCTTGGGCTATGACCCTATCCTGCCCCGCAGTGCGCCACTCTCTGCCGGCGAAATCCTAGGCTGCACTGCACCGTCACTGACTGCCTCTTCCACAACCTCCATCAAGCCATCACTATCTTCTACAACAGCAACATTAACTACTACCTCCTCAGCAGCAAGTCCAGCATCCACCGCCGACCTCATCCTCTACGTTGGCGACGGCCGCTTCCACCTCGAATCCATCCTCATCGCCTCTCCCACACTTCGTTCACACACCTACCGCTACGACCCTTACACCCGCCGCCTCACGCATGAGTCTTATGAGCACAATGAAATGCACTCTCTGCGACGCACCGCCATCCGCGCGGCCCGCAGCACCCTCTCTCCTCCACGTGCTTCCCACACACTCTCCCCTGCTCCGCCAGCCCCACAAACATGGGCACTCATTCTCGGCACGCTCGGCCGCCAAGGCAACCCACATACACTCTCCCTGATCACAGCACACCTGACACATCTCGGCGTGCCCTGGATCACGCTTCTGCTTTCCGAAGTGACGCCTGCGAAGCTCGCGCTGATGAGTCAGGATGTAGGTGCGTGGGTGCAGATTGCATGTCCGAGGTTGAGTATTGATTGGGGATATGCGTTTGAAAGGCCGCTACTGAGTCCGTATGAGGCGTGTGTCGCGCTGAATATCAAAGAGGGTGGGGGTTGGGGGGCGATGCGAGAAGAGATGGGAGAGGAGGGAGAGGAGACGAAGCTGGGTGGAGGTGATGAAGGTGAGGTGGGGCTGTACCCGATGGACTTTTATGCCAAGGAAGGATTAGGGAGGACGAGGGCGGATGAGGTGCCTGTTTTTGAGGAGATTGAGGTGACGTGACATCTAAAACAAGAAAGAAACGGCACTCTCGCTGCAGTGCTATGTACATGCATCTGCTGTTCATTACTCCTTCCACCAGCTCCCGTGCTGCTTAATCCCCAGTAATCAACCATCTGCACCGACCTTCCAGGAAGTTGCATGAAATGCTCTGACTCTTCTTTTTCGTCGTATCCAAGCATATCGTCAAAGTGGCCAAACAAACATCCAATGAAGAGAACAAGGAAATGGTGTATCGGGAAGCTTGATGAGTGAAAAGTGAAGACCTCCGTACGAATTGCATCGCGGACTTCGCTCAAGCGAGGTATTGTCGACGGTGTCGTCTGTGGAGGAAAACGTAGAGAGCCACAGTCTCATGTCGTGGTTCGGAGCACCTGTGATAGACGTCGCGAATGCTCAAGTCTGAGACGAAGGCGGTGACATGGTCGTCTATAGTGCCTGTGAACGCCATGAAAGTGGCCAATCATCGCCCAGTGAAGAGAACAAGGAGATTGGACGAGGGGTGCCTAGAAGGGCAGATCAAGCAAAACTTCGCTCGATGAGGTAAGGACAGTGCTGATTGTAGCATTGTCGCTGGTGGTGACTGTGGTGCGTGAATCGAAAACGACAGTGGCGAGAAGCTCATGAAAGTGCCTATACTGGCTTGGAAGGTGGCTGAACAGACCACTATCGGAGAGAGCAAGGAACTTGGAAGAACAGTGTCGCGAAGAGCAGATTGGCCCAGAGACTACTCGAACTAGGCAACATCGGTGCTGACTGTGGTGCCGGTGGCAGTAGCAGTCTTTGCCATGTCGTCGTTCGAATTGGCTGTGGTAGACATCGCAGAGTGCGTCTTTGAGACGATCGAAGCCAGGAACTTGTTGCCAGTCATCTTGACACCGAAAGTGACAGAGGTCTCGAGCGCTTCGCCGATGACTTCGGAGGAAGTCACGGTGCGGCTTGATCCGGCGATGGTAGATGACATGGTACCGACACTAGTAGTGCGTGTAGTAATGTCGGGCGTAGTGAGCTGATCAGATCCAGCGTCTCTAGGCTCCAGAGGAAGCATCGTGCTGCTAGATTGGGGAACGGTAGTGGCTATTGTGTCGTCACTGGTGGTCTTCGGACCAGGGACCCACAGACTGGTAGAATAGTCTGTCGCTGTGATGGACCGCACCGCAGTAGTCGTGACAGTAGTCGTTGTAGCGTTGTCATCAGCGATGTCTGAACTATTGGCCGATGTGAGGATGTCATCGAGTAAAGAGCTTGTCTTGTCGACGCCGGGCGCTGTAGAGGTAAAGCCAGCATGCTCGGTGGACACGGCTGTCGTGTTGGCGTGCTGCTGCCCATGACCTTGACCTTGAGAGAGCAAGGCGAGCCAAGTACTAGGGTCGTCTGGCATCGTGAGTGTAACCAGCACGAAGCCAATCAATAGCATAACAAGGCCAACGGCAGAATTCATAGCTGTCTCTCTCGGTCTGAGGGACAAGACGACAGTTGTGATGATAGTGAACGACATCAAGCTGAACACAAACGCTCCAGAGACGAGAAACTGCTGATGGAAGACGAGGGAGGAAAGCGAGCCGAACACCGCTCCGAACACGAGATTGTTACGTGCTGTCGAAATACAGTGTACAATCATATGCACGGCGTCCTCGCGGTTCTGAACCGCATAATAGATGTGGTAAAGTCCTGCCGCATCGGTTATCAGTGGTAATCCAACAAGACCGATCAAGGCACCAGGGAAGCGAGTTTTGCTCCGTGGTGTTCTTCGACAGCGCGGACAAGGCGCATGTCAAGCTTCCACGCGGTGACGGCGGTCAATGCGACCAAGATCAGCAGCATCAGAATAGCGGCAAAGTACAAGCGACCTCGTGCGCGCTCCATCGCATCCCGATGCGAAGGTGCATTGGCGATTTGTGGCTCTGAGATGGTCCGGTGCTTGCGTCGGCAAGCAGACACGATGACCCAGAGCACTTCCAGTAAAAGTACCGCTATATCATCAAGATTAGCATCGCGTGGCATCACGTAGACCGTGGTGGGGCGCGTACCATTGATTATCCAGAATACTACGGTCTTCGAGTTCGTGTCTGTGACCAGCGAGGGAGCAAGGAGAGCCAAAAAGGCGGACCCGATCAGGCGTGTGGCATGGACTCTGCTGCGTAGGTAGCTGTCTAAGCCTTCAAGGACGTAGGCAGTCTCAGTCTCCTTCCGGTCGAAATAGAAAATGCGTGCGCATGATATGGGAATGAACACCAGTAATGGAACGAGTGTAGAGCCGACAACCTCATGAGAAATGATCTCTATTGCGTGGTGGACATCCGACTTCCTGTCAGAATGCGTGCTGTTGTACCAAATGAACGAGGTGAGAAGCATCCTGGGTAGGAACACAACACCGTGTGCCAAACCCGCGAGAACAGGACAATCCAGTTTGTGGAACTAGTTATGTGTCAGCCATGATCACTTACAGAGGCAGGCTCACGAACATGATCTGTGAGGACCGCCGAAAGGTTCTCCAATGCGAGGGACAACAGCATCATTGCGGCACAAAGCCCAGTGACCGCAGCCTGCCTACTAAGATCGCCTCCCGCTCCTGCCCAAAATCCAAAGCCCGCGAGCATCACCGCCAGGTACAGAAGGTTGACAGACATCAGGACTTTGTTGGCTTTCCAGGTTCCTGAAACACGAGAGAACATCTTTCGGGTGGTGAATTTGCGGTCGAGGTTGCCTACGGCGTGCGCCGTAGCCTGCTCGAGGGCTCTGATTGCTTCGGTGTCAGGCGCATCGATCGCGACATTGTCCAGAGGAGCAGGTGATTCCTCGCGCGCGGTGTCAACAGGGCCGTCGTTGTCAGAAGAGCGGTTATTCCTCCTATTCGTCGCTGTGTTCTGCATGGAAGTGGAGCTGCCTGTAGCAATCGCCATGCCGGCGGCGTCAGGATTCTCAAGAGCGCTTTGGTCAGCCATCCTCCTGAAGAGTGCTGTTAATGGTTAATCCCCTTTTCTCCGACGCAGTTCATGCTCGAGACTCGTCGGAGACTATACCTGGTTCTTTTCTGTGTGCAAGGAGGCGAATGCGTCAGTGAACAGGTATGGTGGGTGTCGTCGTCTCTCTAGTTGCAGCTTAGCATGATGCCATATAGAATTTTGACAGGAAGAACGTACCTGAGGATCTCAGAAAAGTGTCGCTAGATATAGTCAGGCTATAAGCCAGGAGAGTACCGTAGGTAGTCAAAGGCTACACAGAGTGATTGATGTTGATACTGAAAAGCGACGTGTTGAGGTGAAGAAAGGTGGTGAAAAAGGTGAGGAGAAGAGGAGGGAAAAGGCAGAAAAGTGAAAGGAGAGGACGACCGACCTGTAGAAATGTGCGATAGCAGCTAGCCTGAGTCAATAAGGCTGGCTGTTCCCTGGGCAGTGACTTTGCAGGGATAAACTGATCCACCGGTACGTGGCTGGGAAGGGAAAATGCGCGATAGATCTGAAACGGTCCCTCAAATTCCCTGGTGTTTCAGATTCTCTCCCTCACAATACGACTTGGACTATCCACCACGAAAAATAGACACAGGTTGACTCTTACAGGGTCAAACGCAGTACGTGTAGGGTGTGTGCGCATACAGAGACGTAACCAACGTGACCAACACTGAGGACGGAGAATGTGTGCACTAGAACGTTCTTCCCATCTATGTACTGGTACACCTGACGACGATGACTTCGAACAATTTCTAAGGCAGCATTAGCCGAAATTAGATATTGGCAGGCGCAGGGATCGTGACAGGAAGAACAATATCAGCCAATGTCACCTGAACCTGAGGACCTTCATGTCCCGTTTGTCCACAGGCTGCCCCACCCGAACAATGCATCTCGCCGTTTGCCACACAAGATTCCTGGAATTCCCACGGATCGCCATCAGGCTTCCGCTCATACTGATTTCTGCAGGAGGAATGACGGTCAGTGCCTGAACTGCCAATTACGTTTCTCTAGTTGGTAGCAGTCCACATATTCTTTGCGCTCTCTAATTTTGCCACCCTTCTTCTCCTTTTGTCTGGTTCCGATTCTAGCTCCTGCACTGGTGCTATGTGAGCAAAGGTCGAAGGTGGAAGTGTCATTCTTTGCCCAAAGCGTGTTACACTCAAAGTCGCAAGACATTAGCTCCGAAACGCCTCCCGTTGCCCACCAACGTGACTTTTCGCCAACCACAATGTGATCCTCTATAGCGCACGTCTCAACGCCATCCTCGAAGGTGTTACAGAAGTCGTGGACATAGGAGGGATTTGCCTGAGAGAGAATGGCTGGGTACTTGGCTACATCCGGGATGTCGATGCAGTCGGTGGTGCTGGATCCGGCGGCGCAGCGTTTGCTGAAAAGTGTGGCGGGCTCGTCAAGGCGGGCGGTGCGGCCGAGTTCGTACCACGAATATGATCGTATGGGATTGGTCCAGGTTGCGAACATGACATATCCGACAGTGTCGGGATTGGCGCAAAAGCAGCGGCGGTAGAGCCAGTCGTCGCAGGTCGCTGGGACGGCTAGGCCTAGCAGACCGAGGAGGAGGGTGATGATACCTTTCATCGTAGCGTTCTTGGACTTCGCAGATGGCTAGCCTGGGACTAGAATTAGTGCCTGAAAGAGACCGACTTGAATGCATGTGGTGATGTACCTCCGTGCTGACTTTGCGTGTCCTGAACTGCCGTGAGTCCTGATGAAATGTGAGCAGACCAGCACGAATTATGCTACCTACTGCTTGTCACTTGACCAGGAAGTTATGAACAGGCCAGTAATGCTTCTTATACTATTGTGCTCCACGCTCAGAGCTTCATGCCGAGAAGTCTAATTCGCAGCAGTGGAAAGCCATGCTTTGAACACAAAAGCTTGTTTTGATGCTCTGGATGTCGTGGATACTTTGCTGCTGCACATCGCTCAACAGGGTTGCATCGGAATGATGATTTAGCATCTCCGAGCTCGAGCACAACAATGTGACTCTGCAAGATATCTGTAAAGTGTCTTCTCTCAGCCCAGTGTGCCGACCTCGGACTTGCTTCCAAATTCGGACTGGCGCCCCTTTTCAGTCAATAACCTGCACATCAAGGGGAAAGGTGCCACTGCAGTAGACATAAGATTGCCTGTTTCAGAGACCGCTCAAAAGCATACACAACCTATACTCATAGTCTAGAGGACCCCGTGAAAGTGCCGTAGAAGGTCTGCTCACACCATGTCTACCACAACACAAGACTTGGGCTACGTGACGGTAATACTGCATGACTGCCCTCATGACAACCTGGAGGGTAACGTAGCATTTTCAATATCTTCAAAGTCAGATCAAACCACTTCGTATTGCTGTTTGCCTTCCTCTGACGAGCCATGAAGCATAGAGTTTGCAAAGACCTTCGAGAACATAGCTAGCCTTACTTTTCCTTCTATCGTAGACATGATCAATTTCGTAGCAAAGAATTCTGTCCGTGTGATGAAGATCTCTGTTCTGGTCTGAATGAAGTGCCAAATGAACGTCATGAGTAAAGCTTTAGGGACGGATACTGCACCATGCGCCATGACCTCAGGTATATGGCAGTTCAGCTTGCCGAAGTCGTGAGAGAGTACCGACGTGAAAGTTCAGAGCCAAAGAGAGCAAGAACGTTGTCATCGGACAACATCCAGACGCCAAGGCTCATGAGGAGAAACGCAAGGGCAAAGAGGTGGAGATGTAAGAGGTCAATAGCGCATCACTATATTCTGTAGCCAAGCCGAAGATTGAAGCCCAAGCCACTGTCGCCCTTTTGCCTGCATCTCTCGCTACCTCTTCTGCCAATCATGCTTGTCATGCCTCCAATCGCCTCCTCTCCAACTCAGCCGGTCCCTTTGCTCTTCTCCACGTACTCCGTTCCGGGGTCGACATACGCCTTCGCGAAGAACTTTGCCGCGTTCTTTCCTAGCCAGCTCGTCATCTTGACAAGCTCCTCCCTCAACCTTGTCACACTCTGCGCATCCATATTCGTCTGCGCAATCAACTCGGGCATGCTAACGAACAGCCGGCACAGGTGCTCGGCGCCGTAGATCTGGCTTGGTGTCTTTCCTGCCAATGCTCGCTTTGAGTCTGAGACAGTCTGGCTGTCGCCAGCACCGTTTCCATTGTTCTCATCATCCACATCGACATCGACGTCACCATCGCTGTCGATAACTGTAGCTGCATGACCATTTGTCTCTGAATCTGCGAGCATCTTCCCTCGAACCTCAAGCCACTGCTGGCGCTCGAAGCGATACAGCAGGATGCGGCCCAGGCTCTTATCGAAGTATTCGCGCACGCCCTGGACGACTTCGTCGAGGATGTCTGCGTCAGCGGAGCCTGGACGGCGACGTGGCGCCTCGAAAGCGGTGTAGGCGGCAAGAATTGCGGTGACAGGGTGCGGGTGTGGGAGCGGCAGGAGTTGGAGTGATTTCGTGACATTTTCCCAGTCGTCGACCAGGAGGCCCTTGAGGTGGTCGGGGATAGGGATGCGAATGGAGGGGCGATGGAGGAAAGTTTCTTCCTGTGCAGGGTATTAGTCGAGATGATGATGGGGGGCCTCATATCCGGGCTTTATTTTGTGCCTACCTTCTCAATATTCTCCCAATCCCGTGCACGCTTGACCCCACGAGGCGCCGCTGCCTGTGCGCCAGCAGAGCTTCGGTCCTCGCTGCCTCGGATACTGCCGAGCTCACTTGCCCGGCCTGCTTTCCCTCGCTTCAGATCGATTGTGCCATTGACAGATTTTTTGGCATCCTTTGCTGCTCGTTCTTGGCGGGCGGATTCGCG
>Ga0058698_10000453_pt1 | contig 22841 bp, 20 predicted proteins | sample AgamicAsSfe_FD_67288 | JGI IMG/M metagenome (GOLD analysis project Ga0058698, IMG submission 67288) | Agave microbial communities from Guanajuato, Mexico - As.Sf.e | ecosystem: Host-associated > Plants > Phyllosphere > Phylloplane/Leaf | place: Guanajuato, Mexico | collected 2012-05-30
GAGGAGGAGGGATGGGGAGGGTGGTGAGAAGGAGAGGAGAGGAGATGGAGAAGGGGGAAGAGGGCAGAGGGTGTGCTGGGGTGGGATCGGAAGTGGGGAGGACTTACAGCGAACATGGGACGCATGTACACTGGCTCGACCGTAGGGATGGAAGCATTCGGATCACCCTGCGAAACACAGCATTAGCGGATGCGCAACGACGTGCTAGAGCAATCACTGTACTCACCATTTGCGCATAACTGATCATCCCACTCTTGACCACCATCCTCGGCTTAACTCCAAAGTCCCTCGGCGCCCACAACACCAAATCCGCTACCTTCCCAACCTCCACACTCCCAATCAAATGCGCCATTCCCTGCGCCACCGCAGGATTGATCGTGTACTTGCTGATATACCGCTTCACCCTGAAGTTATCCGCGCCTGTACCTTCATCTTCGGGCAATGTGCCTCGCTGCACTTTATTCTTGTGGGCCGTGTTCCAGGTGCGGATGATGACTTCGCCGCATCGACCCATGGCTTGCGAGTCGGAGGACATCATGCTGATGGCGCCGAGGTCGTGGAGGACGTCCTCTGCGGCGATGGTCTCGGCGCGGATGCGCGATTCGGCAAAGGCGACGTCTTCGGGGATGTTGCGCGATAAGTGGTGGCAGACCATCAGCATGTCGAGATGCTCGTCGAGCGTGTTGCGTGTGTACGGTCGAGTGGGGTTCGTGCTGGAAGGCAGTACGTTTGGATGTTCGACCACAGAGATGATATCAGGAGCGTGGCCGCCGCCGGCGCCTTCGGTGTGGTAAGTGTGAATAGTACGGTCTTTGAAAGCGGCGATGGTGGATTCGACGAAGCCGGATTCATTGAGCGTGTCGGTGTGGATGAGACACTGAATGTCGTATTTGTCGCAGATGCTGAGGCAGGAGTCGATGGCGGCGGGGGTGGTGCCCCAGTCTTCGTGGAGTTTGAGGCCGCAGACACCGGCTTCGGCTTGTTCGGCTAGAGGTGCTTGGTGGCTGTCGTTGCCTTTGCCTGTTATGCCGACGTTTACGGGAAGGGAGTCGAAGGCCTGGAGCATGGAGCGGATGTGGGTTGCGCTTGGTGTGCATGTGGTGGCGTTTGTGCCGGTACTGGACGTCATTGTTAGTGTTCAAGCAATCGTGTAGATAGCCTGGAGGAGAGCCATACCTGGGACCGGTACCACCACCTAGCAATGTAGTCACACCAGAAGTGATAGAGTCAACCGCTTGCTGAGGACAAATGGTATGAATGTGCGAATCAAAGCCACCAGCTGTCAAGATATCATGCTCGCCAGAAATGACATCCGTGTTGGATCCAATTACCATATTCGGGTCAACATCTGCCATCACATCTGGATTACCAGATTTGCCAATCCCGACGATGACACCGTCCTTGATGCCCACGTCAGCTTTGTAGATGCCAGTCCAGTCCACCACAAGTGCGTTCGTGATCACGGTGTCGAGACAGTCCGCATCTGCTCGACCTGTTGCTTGACCCATGCCATCTCGGATAGTCTTGCCGCCGCCGAACGTGCATTCGTCGCCGTAGTGCGTAAAGTCCTTCTCGACCTTGATCCACAGATCTGTTGCTCCCAGCCGAACCAAGTCTCCAGTGGTTGGGCCATACATGCTCTGATACGATATCCTGTCCATACTAAACATGTCGATGCGCGCAGCGTCACCGACCGGCGCAGGAGCATGGGCGAAACCTGCTTCTTGCAGTCGTTTGACAAGCTCTTCTGGAGAATGCTTGGAGATATGCCCGGATGCGAGCCCGTTACCGCCTTCAATGATCTGCTTGCCAGCGATCTGCACGAGAGTGACCGTCTTTGCATCTCCAGGTTCGAAGCGCACAGATGTCCCAGCTGCGATGTCGAGCCGGAAGCCATGTGCTTGTGCTCGGTCGAACTCGAGTTGAGGATTCGTCTCGACAAAGTGGTAATGTGACCCAACCTGAACAGTGTTTAGCCATGAGGCTGTCAATCCCAGTGTATCCCACACGAACCTGTATAGGCCGATCGCCCTTACTGACAACTCTGAGCTGCACCCTCTTCCTGCCTTCGTTCAATGTTATCCTCTTATTCTTGACACAGATGATTGCCCCCGGCTGCTTCTCCTCATCGTACACATCGGCCTGTGGTAACGGAAAAAGGTCTTGTGACGGCAGAGGTAGGAAGCTGCCGTAAAGTGCTTTATTCAGGTCGCCATCATCGGAGCATATGGGGTGATGTACAGTGACAAGATATGTTCCAGTTGTGAATGTTCCCTCGACCTGCAACTCTGCTAGAGAGCTCACGACAGAAGGAAGAACATGTCTTCGACCAAGCATTTCCTTGCCAAAAGACATGAGGTCCGCAACGGAGTGGTTGCCATCTCGGATGAGCTTCGAATACGTTCAGCTTGTGGTTGGATCATGGAGGCTGTGAGACGGACCTCGTGGAGGTTGTTCGCGATGAGCGCCTGGCGAAGGAATGGTCAGCGAGGAAGTTGGCATGGCAGTGGTAAGCGCACTATGGCTTCCGCATGATTGAGCTTGACTCCTCGAGCAAGTCGTCGTTGAGCAAGGACACCGAGCTGTGCGATAAGGAGCTTATCAATCTGCAATGGTGAATAATGTTAGTGTGATTCCAAGCGTAAGGTGTTCTGGAAACGTGACATACTTCCCGGGGTGCGAGATTCATGCCGAGCTGTTGTGGACTGTCTGACCTCGCTTCAGTACTTCGACAAGCTCGCGACAAAACTGAAAGCAAGAGGCCGTCTACATGTTCCGCGTGTGTTTCTGTTTCTATCGTCCAATGGTCGCGATAAGGTTAAGCTTTCCCCGCATATTGTAGATAAGACGGAGTGGGCCGACGGGCACTCATCCCCAGTTACAACACCCAGTACCTGCGATTATACTGCAATATGGAAGTGTCGCTCTGTTAGCTGTCTGAAATATACTCAACATCATTTCACGTCCTTCTCTGCCCTCTTGTTCCTTAGTCCTACCCCTCAGCCTCAATTTCGTAAGAATTGCTTTTATGTTTTGGGATGAATTTAAATCCCTCTGCTGGGGGACCCAGATACATGTTTGCAATCTTCATCCAGTCGCGACTGTCTTCGCTCGCCAAAAGAGTCTCCAGCTCATTCCTGCCCTGATATGCGGGTGGTCTATCTTGCAAGCTTGGCTTCGTCCCATACTCCAAGAGTCCGATAGGCACATATCGACAACTGAAGCTGAGCCATTCCAGCAGGAATCTCCGCGTCGTACCGAGTCCAAGTTCATCGCTACCCCAGGCTTCAAGACCGTATCGGCAGAACTGAGCAATGTATTCCAGACGCTCGGAAGCAGACTTGTCAAGCTCTTGGCGGGCGGCTATCTCCTCGAATATCCAAGGTTTCATCAAGGCACCGCGCCCAACCATTACGCTGTCGACACCAGCATTGGAGATCGAGTCGTAGTAGTCCGCGGCTGAGTAGCAATCTCCGTTACCGCAAAAGTAGAGAGGGTTGGATGATTGAAGGCGGGCGTCGGGCTCGCGCACTGTGTCGGCCAAGACGGCAGAGGTTTTACGATAGCGATCGATCGTTGCGGCGCAAGAGGCAATGTATGTCCAGTCTGCACTACGAGTGTACCGTTGTTGCCGAGAGCGCCCGTGTAAGGTTATAGCTGCAACACCGGCTGGTCCCAGTCCGTTATCCTGCGACTCCTGGCCTCCGAAGGCGAGACGCTCAACGAGACGTTCACTGGTGGGATGATTATCTTTGGTGCCGCTGCGGATCTTGACGGTGATCGGGACGCTTCCAGAAACTGCGTTCATGCCGCGAAGAATCTTCTCGAGTTGGGCAGGACGATCAAGGAGAGCAGATCCAGCACCTTGACGATAGACGAGGTCGATAGGACAACCAGCATTGAGATCTATAGCCCGCAAGTGAGGAAGATGATTGGCCAGGACCTCGGCAGTCTTCAAAGCGAGCCAAGGCTTATTGGCTGCTATTTGAGCCCCAAACCGAATGTCGGAGGCATTGTCGTAGTTTGACAGTGGTGTGCTAGGTTCATATTTCGGGGCTGCTAGCTCTGATTCGTGCGCCTTCAGTAATGCCCACTCAGACCTCTCGCCCTGCAGCAGAGGAATACCCATAGCCATCTCAGACCAAGTGACCTGTGCGCCAAGAGACACGCAAAGTCGTCTAAACGGAAGGTTACCTTGCGTCGTGAGGGGTGCCAGCACGGGTGTTTCTGGTCCATAGTATAGTCTTCTCTTCTCGCTTGGAAGGAATGGCGGCTCGATATATTGTGCTCTATTGTCCTTTCGGCTATTCCTGGCTATGTTAGCACCATCAGCACCATTTGACTGATCTTCAATCTTGATCTGGTCGTCTTCTTTCTTCACGTCGTCATCCTTCAGCTTCACGCCCCCATCACTTTCACCGGCATCATCCTTTGTGTCTGCCTCCGTAACCACATTCTCCCTCTTCCTCTCTTGTCCTTCTCTTTCTTCACCCGTGCCATCCTTTGCAAGTTTGTTCAAGAACTCAGTATATCGCTCTGCTTGTGGTGTCTTGGTGATCTTCTTTTGTAGATTTGTTTTGGCTTGCTGAGGGACCACATTGACAACGCCGAATCTTGCTTCCCCGTCGTCAGTACCGTGCTCACTTCCTCTCGGTTCTTCGACAAGCACTAGTTCCTTGCGACCGTCTTCCAATGTCCGCTCGGTAGAGTGCGAGCTAGCAAATCTACAGCTCCAGCCATGTGGGCACTTGCCTCGTGCTGCAAAGATAGGACATATACCGTTGAATGTGTCCAGGTCTTTCCGCTTGCCATCCTTTAGGTATTTGCGTAAATCGTGCTCATATCGACAATTATTGAAACGGCACTCCCCCGGTGAGAACTCTGCCGTCTTCTGCCTGGACGAACAGAGCTGGATGGCATCGCGTGACGAGCCAAATGAGCGATTTGTATTCTGCCCATTCTTCTTCTTCCTCCCACTTTTGGACTTTGCCGTAGCATTCTCTGCCTCATCGGCATGACCATCTGTGCCGTCGTTGTTCGTATTTGGGATAGCGGAGCGGACAGTCAGAAATCTAGGTCGTGTCAGGGTGTCTTTCGCATATGCGCTTGACGGCACTCACTCCTTCCTAACAGGTGCAGCCCCCCTTCTTCGATCGTCCACCTGTGCCGGGAATGATGTTTTATCGTGTGTTTCGAACCTGGCCTTCTTAGCTGCAGGTAGTTCTGAACCGTCCGGAGCTTGACCATGTCTTTCGACACGCTCAGCCTGTGTAATGGCAGATTCATTACCAGGAAGCCGAGGTTGCCTAGGGTTTGAGTCCTCAATGTGACCATCAGGCTGGGCGCGCTTCAGACCTTCCGACGGGTTCAGTGGGTTTGCAGGAAGCAACGACTCTTGTGTCTGATCTGCCATCTTGAAACTGATCAATGAATAGGACCGTGATGTTCAAGGCCATCGTCTATTCTCCAAGATCGTCATTATGTACAACAAACTTTATGGGACGAACAATCGATAAGGTAGCCCGCCATTCGGGGTCTCGACTCGAGCTACACAAGGCTCCATCGTTTGAACCCACCATTCCACCATCCCACCGTCCTAAACCCTTCCCGTCACTACTGCTAGCACGCGCTGTTCCGAGGCAATAAAAGTTGTCGGGGATCGCTCGCATTATTTGACGACGAGAAAGGCGTTGTTGATTCTGGCCCCGAGACACGAAAGAGGAAAGCTGTCACGCAGTCCTGTATGAGGCAGGTCGGAGACGAGTTGGAGGGATGGACAGAGGATGACGGGCTACGGGCATTTTCATGAAGCGTGATGGTGAGGTTTTGTGACACGACGATCGTCGTATGACCTGACGCTCAGGCCGCTCAGGCCCAGGCCGTGTGAAAGGTGATGTGTTGTGATGACCATCTGCCGTCGCGGGAGTCAGTAGAGGCGATGGCGATGATTACTATTCGCCATCCTCTGTTGACACAGTGACTCAGTGCACGTAAGGCACCTTACTCAATCGATTGTGGTGGTTTAGGCGTGAAGTTTGGGAGTGCCATACCGATCCGCATTTCAATCCCCATCACTTACTCGAAAGCACAGGCAGCAACTATAGACGCTTAATCCCGTCCGCCCAAGCAGGACCCTGAACCAGTCACTCTGGTTTGACGTTTGGAAAGCCCCTACAGTGCTACGGTCGTAAGGAGGATGTGTTTCTGTCAAGTAAGTCGTGGGAGTGGCGTAACTGGCGTTTGGTAGTAAGCTTCTGGAAGCGCGACACGGTGAGAGGCCATCAAGCCTCGGGATCGGTGACATGGCATTCATCTCCAGAGCAAGCAAAGGTTATGTGACGCTCGGAGCAGTGCGGATACCATCTCAGTATGATAAACAGCCGCGAGGTTGGGCAGATACTGTATCACCACAAGATATCTTTCCAAGCGGAGAGTTCGGATGTCTGTATCTATGGTATATGGTATATGGTATATGGTATATCTGTACTACATTTCTGCTGCTTTGCTACTCTATTACTGCAATTCCGAGAAATAATAATAGGGCGAGCATGGAAGGCGCCAAGCACTAAGACGTCGGTTTGTGTGGGGTCTCTACCAAAGTAACGTAGTAGTCGTAGATCCTCAGGCGTCCATACAAGCCATACAAGCGCTACTGCTCTCAACTACCTTTATGACTGGCATCTTCGCATAACACGCCCTTGGCCGTGACTTCATCCTACATAAATCTACCTCAGGCCAGCACAGATCCTCGTTCAGGAGATATCTACGGACAACACCGCCGCGCAGAGTCAGAGTCGAGTACCAGAGTACCTTTCTGCAACGGAGCAGCTGCCTTCTTCAAAAACACCGCCGTTTGTACCTGCCGACCAGCCAGCACAGCACATCGTCGACCTCGAGTCTAGTCCGTGCTGTACTACAAAGGTTAGTCTCTCCCTTTCTACATCATCCCTGTGCTCCGGGGGCATACAAGCAAGCAGCGGCAGCAGTCAGCAACATCATTCATACACCTCAGTGTCACTGTTCTTATCTGGTCGACTCGTGTATAACTCTGCATATCAGAAGCCTCTCTGTAAACGACATTCTTCCATCACAACCAGGCGAATCCCCTTCGTTGATGACTTCCGGTCTCCCTCGAGCATCCTGCCTTGCAACATGTCGAACATGTCGAGTCTTCCCACGCCACCAATAGATATCAACCCTCCGAGTCGGTTCTCGTCCTCCTCGCCACGCAACCAGACTTCCAACCTCACAGCCGGTCTGCAAAGAGCTCGCGCCTCATCCCCTGACAGTCAGACTGGCTTCTCTATTCGCCCAAATGACAACCTCAAGCCAGCCTTTGCCAGACAAGAGTCATCCAACTACTTTCCTTCATCTCTCAGCGGTGCAAGACCCATTGGGGCGGGCTCAAAATCTCGAAGGGAAAGCATGCCTGGAAGCTACATGGGGGGCATGAGCTGGGGAGGCCTTTCAGTCGGCAGCTTCATTCAGGACGAGTGAGTATTCTGTCAAATAGCGTGTAGGTCATTCTCCATGCATCCGCTGATCCCATCGCCAGCATTATGATGTCTGGCACGTCACCATACAATTTCCAGTCACCGTCATTTCATTCCTCTTCCTATATGCCCAAGATGGAGGCAAACTTCTGGAACAATCTCAAATGTTGCGAGACGACCTTCAACGATCTTCATGATCTACTGTCTCACTTTGAGGAGGTACACTCACAAGCACCCTCTGCATTTCCGTACCGAATGTCAATTTCCAATACACCTCGACGCAAGAGCTTCGCCATGGATGGACTGTTCTCGAATCAGAAGCAAGGTGGTAATGGACGACTGGCAGGCTTGCAGTCGACACCAATGATGTCGCAAGAATCACAAGATAGCATATTCGACACGAAAGACTCTATACCAGAGTTGGACACCATTGGGAATATGGACATGGACTCTGCAGATTCGGCACTGTTCGATACTGGACTGTCGTCGTTCGGAAAGCAGCACAGTCAGTTCTCGAACAGTGACGCCCCTTCTGCACTAGACATGACCAATCTGAGCGGAGGTGGCTCAAACCCAACGACACCCAGACCACCTCAGACAGGTTTCTCGCAGAATCCGATGCTCTCCTCTGTCAACACGCCAAGCTTCACGTCTTCGGCACAGCACAGCTCACAGAATACACCCAGGCTGGCTCAGTCAAGTCTAGCTCTCAATGCCGACTCATTACTTGGCGCCACACAGTTTCCCTCCACCAGCACTATGCCTTTCAACTCACAGATGCTGCAACGGCTCAACAACGAGTTCTCCACCTTTGATCTTGGTGGACAGAACGACATGCTTGACCTGTGTATTGCTGAACCGGCGAAGGCGCTGTACAGTGAGAATGGTGGTATCAACAAGGCGGCGTTCCCTCATTTCAATTTTACACAAAACATCCAGCCAAATAACAGTGATGAAAATGCACGTAAGCTGCAAGCACACAGGCTCGCTTCCGGCATTGGCAAGGTCCCCAATGAAGAGGAGAGGCCTTTCAAGTGTCCTGTCATTGGTTGTGAGAAGGCGTACAAGAACGCGAACGGCCTTCGCTATCATGAAAAGGTTTGTACAAGTCAAAAGCGTTGATGTGTTCATCACTAATCGCTTTGCAGCATGGTCACTCCACTCAGAAGCTCAAGGATAACGGTGATGGCTCTTTCTCCATCGTTGATCCTGTCACTTCAATCCCATATCCTGGTACCATTGGCATGGAAAAAGAAAAGCCATACCGCTGTGACGTCTGCGGCAAACGCTACAAGAACCTCAATGGTTTGAAGTACCACAGAAACCATTCTCCGCCTTGCAACATCGAGGGTGTGAGCATCACTGGACTAGAGGGTGCTGAAGGAGTACCGATCGTGGTCTGAATGTGCTGCGTTCACGGAACATCTATCAAGATCTACTTGACTTTCTTTTCATTCGGGATGGAGTTTTCCTTGTGATACCCATGGGACCGGCTTAGTCCAATTCTCTCGTTTCCTTGCACTGCGGCAAGTTTCGGAACGCACACACTACATGCGACGACTAATGATCTGGACATATCAACGACAAAAGATACCACAAAACAGCCACAAGAGAAGTCTCAAAAGCAACACACCGAGCTAGACCTGTTATCCACGCAGGCTACAAAAGTGCAGAGCCCACTCATGGCTGGGGATGATTTACGACATACGGGGTGGAGGAGTGTTTCTGTCTCTCTTTTTCAGACATTCGACTTTCCTGCTGCGCACTAATCTATATGCATGGGCGAGATGGAACCACATACAGAGGGTGTTTTCGTTTCTTGTTTAGGGTATGGCAGGAGTCTCGTGTTGGGTGGTACATAGACGTAGAGGATGGAATCAGATGGGAGGACAAACACGCTACTTTGTATGATATGATAGGGTGAAAGTCGGTCTTCCTGTAATAATACTACTACTGCTCCACTGTTGCCGACATAATGTCAAAGTTGAGGCATGACAGGGGCAGGTGACGGAGTCGTAGCCGTAAAGCTATGACGATGATTTTCAGCCAAGCACAAGCACGCCAAGTTTCAAGTTGCAACATCAAAACCATCCAACCAGTTCTTCTCAAGGCACAAACACCTAACAATCATCCGAACTTCGTCGCATCTTCACATACCACTCTTGTAGACCTCGACACCACAACTCCATAACACAACTGGCAATATGACCCTCTACTACAGTCTCGTACGTACTGTTCCTGAAGCACAAACACAGGCAATGCCTCTACTGACACGCGACACTGCTATCAGGTCTTCATGCTCCTCGTGTTCGAGATGACTCTCTTCATGAGTCTGATTGTCCCGATGCCATTCACGTGGAAGCGGAAGCTCTTCACCTTCCTGTCGGAGAATCCGCTAGTCGCTAAAATGCAGTATTGGCTGAAGGTATGTTATGATGCATGCTTCAAAACGATGTGCAAGCCATGGAGCCTGGATGGCTCGTTACGCTCAAGATACTTTGAAAGGGCGCATGCTAATTCGGTGCTCATAGATCGTGTTCGTCTTCATCTTGATACTGTTCATTGACAGTGTCAACCGCGTGTATCGCGTGCAGGTTGAGCTTGCTGCTGCAGGCAAGGAGGGCAAGGGCGGCGCGTATGTCTACCATCACTCACTCGACGTTTGATCATTCTGCTGACGATCATTCTAGCACCCTCACCGTCGGCACCGAGCGCATGGAAGTTCAAGCTCGCAAGTTCTACTCCCAGCGTAACATGTACCTCTGCGGCTTCACCCTCTTCCTCTCTCTCATCCTCAACCGTACCTACACCATGATCTTGGACGTGCTCCGTCTCGAAGAGGAGAACCGCAGGCTCAAGGGCACCAATACCGGATCCGAGAAGAGCAGCGAGAAGCTGGCTGCCGCCGGTGAAGTTGGCGAGCTCTCTAAGCTGCGCAAGGAGAATGCTACTCTCAAGGCGGATGTGGAGGCCATGAAGAAGCAGACTGAGGGCATGCAGAAGGAGTACAACAACATGGGTGACAAGTTCTCGACCTTTGAGGCCTCATCGAAGGACAAATGAATGTTGCGTCGCTCTTGACGTGAAGAGAGGTCAGATCGACCCTTTGCTAGAAGCGACATTGGCACCGGATGGTGATGGAAAGCAGCACGTCACCCGCATGATTACTTCGTCTTGAGCAGATGAAGCCTGACAGGAGGAATGTGAATGAAAATGGACAGTGTACGATAAGAAACAAGGAATTTGTGTTGCATTGGCTGGCAGGAGTTATAGTTGGAGCTGTACAGTGCATATACTAGGAATGCATTCATACTAAAACGCAACCTCTTGTCCGATAGCAGACTACGTGAATTGTTGCCGAATTCTGCCCCTCTTGGCACCTTGCATTGTGCTCGCGGGAGTGCTGGAACGGATCCAGGTGGGTCTTCCTCCGCATAAATTTTGAACAACCTTTTCTGGCGGGCGACTGATAAGTGAATCTTAACAATGTATCAACATATATTTTCGCTTCGGCGCTGTGACTCTTTGTCGCCCATTGAATCTTCTGTAGCTTTGGCTATATTGAAGGTCGACACGTATTGGGACGTCTTACATCAACAAATGCTTGAACGTGACTGAAGGATCTCAAGCGAGCGACCTTCTTCCTGGATTCGTCATTGACCTAGCGCATGTCCTCATAGTGCAGATATTACAACACAAGAGCTTGATACCGCTCACCTCACATTTCATAGTACCGAACTCCCCGAGTAAGTGAGAATCTCCCTCGAGACAAGCGTAACGTGCGCAACACAATACCACCTCCAATGGCTCTACTATGATGAACAAAAAGATTTTTAAGATGTTAGACTTCCGAGATCAATACTGCGGACCTATTCTCTTCAACCCCCTGACGTAGCAGCCAATCGACGAGGTGGTCAAATGCGGGCAGATCAAGCTTGTCTGGATGTAAATGTGAAGAGCTCATGCTAATTCACTGCCTTGAACCATAGGATTAAGTAGATCTCGTACTTCTCAGCTTGATCGAGACACGAACACCTGCCGAGGACTCGACTACAAATCCCCTTTCCCCAAGACTGCCCGATACATCTGCGTCAACATGTGCGGAATCGTCGCAGTGATACACGGCGACAACCGGTCAACATCCGCTGCTGCAGACATCCATGACGCGTTGTACCTTCTACAACATCGTGGTCAAGATGCTTGCGGTATCACAACTTGTGCCAGTGGAGGCAGGATCTATCAATGCAAAGGCAATGGCATGGCATCAAAGGTCTTCAACGACGGTGAACGTATCCCAGATCTTCCAGGATTCATGGGGATTGGTCATCTGAGATATCCCACTGCTGGCACGAGCGCTGCAAGTGAAGCTCAGCCTTTCTTCGTCAATTCTCCATACGGTATTGCTTTCAGTCATAATGGCAATCTCGTCAATGCGCCCGAGCTCCGTGAGTACCTCGATATCGAGGCCCACCGTCATATCAACACGGACAGCGACAGTGAAGTCATGCTGAACATCTTCGCGGCCGAGCTGAATGAAACCGGCAAAGCTCGCGTCAACAGCGATGACTGTTTCGCCGCTCTTGAGCGCACATACAAGCGGTGTCGCGGTGCGTGGGCAGCGACTGCGTTGATTGCTGGTCTTGGCATTCTTGCTTTCCGTGACAGCCATGCTATTCGTCCGTTGTTGCTTGGATCACGCACGATAGAAATACGCAAAGTCAATGCTCGTGGTGAGGAGACTGTCGAAGAGACAACTGACTACATGGTGGCAAGTGAGTCAGTCGCTCTCAGCTACTTCGGCTGCAAAACCGAGGATATCTTCGACATCAAAGCAGGGCAGGCCGTCCTCATCGAAAAAGGCCAGAAGCCAAAATTCCATCAAGTCATTCCCGAGCGCGACTGCCATAGCGCCGTCGATATCTTCGAGCACGTCTATCTATCTCGACCGGACTCCCAAATCGATGGCATCAGCGTGTATGCTGCACGACGCAACATGGGATTGAAGCTAGCTGATCGCATCCGTGCTGTACTGGGTGAACAAGGTCTTGCTGAGATTGACATTGTGATTCCCATTCCCGAGACGTCTATTGTCTCAGCACGGACGTGTGCGAGTAGGCTGAAGAAGACGTTTGTGGAAGCATTTGTCAAGAACAGATACATCTTCCGCACTTTCATCATGCCTAATCAGCGACTCCGAAGGACTGGTGTGCGCAAGAAGTTGAACGCTATCGAGTCAGAATTCAAAGGTCGCAACGTGCTGCTCGTAGATGACAGTATCGTGCGAGGTACGACAAGTAAGGAAATCGTGCAGATGGCTCGAGAGGCCGGCGCGAAGAAAGTGCTCTTCGCGAGTTGTGCGCCACAAATAACGTGAGTAGACTCTTCCACTTCCTCATCATTCACTCAACTAACACATCACTTCAGCCATCCCCACATCTACGGCATCGACCTCGCCTCCAAAACTGAACTCATCGCCTTCTCCAAAACCGACGCCGAAATCGCCACCGCCATCAACGCTGACCGCGTCATCTACCAAACCCTCCCCGACCTCGTCGCCGCCTGCTCAGAAGCTTCACCATCCCATGCCCCAGTCGAGTTCGAATGTGGCGTCTTCAGCGGGCAGTACGTCACTGGCGTCGAGCCGGGATACCTTGAACATTTGGAGCAATTGAGGGGCGACAGGAAAAAGGCAAAGAAGAGAGAGGATGCGAGACATAATTTGGCGAACGGGAGGGTCGACAAGGAGGATTTGAAGTTGCTGGCGGGGGCGGAGGCTTTGCAGGCGACGGGGGGATTAGCGAGTCCGAGACCGCGACCGCTGCCGTGTGGTGCGGAGAGGAACTTTGATTCACAGGTGAATGGGAATTTGGGCGGTGGTGATGAGCACGTCGATGCTGATGGCGTGGCTGTCAATGGCGTTTCTACAGCATTTCAAGATGATGGAGATGACGACACGGCAGCCGGAGCAGGCAACGAACATCAGGAACGGAAGGTTGCGTATACGCAGGATCCGAGCGTGCACAATCATCATGATGATTGAGGGTGCAAAAGCCAAGAAGGCTGTATCGTTCGCACCAGAGTGCTGCGGACAGCCATATCTTCAGCGCTCATGGAACAAGCATGCCAAAATGGCAATCGCAGCTTCTCAGCTTCTCCACCGGGCTACGGCGTCCGCGGCTTCGTCGGCACACGAAGGGTTGGACTGACGTCCGAAGGAATCGAGCACCAATGGAGGTGGTTGCTGTGGGAGATCTGGCGATGTGGAAGCAATCAGTGCAGCCACTCCAGACAGTCAATGTACGAAACGCTCTTCCTTGTGAGAACAGATGAGGAAGTGGCGGAAGAAGACGTGCATGGCTGATATACTACGCCGGAAAGAGACAGTTGGGGAAGATGTAAATAGCTGCAAGATTTGACGGAGTTGTGGAAGACTGAATGATTACGCACAGCGCATGAAAGGACAATACTGTACCTTCGTGCTCATGCTTGACTTTCCCCCTGTCTCCTGCAAACGCGACGGTCGCTCAAACAGTACGATGTTTGCTGCACATGGTAGCCTACTTTTGCCACTTCAGGCCTCGTCGCCCGCCTGCCTGCCTGCCTGCCGTACCTCGTCCTCGTCCTCGTCCTCGTCCTCGTCACACTCCCACTCCTTTGTACTGCTTCGTGTCGTCGGACCTATCATACACGTACTGCTTCTGCATGTGCAATCGTAGGCCTGCGTCGGCGGAGACAGACTCACATTGACACGGTCCGGTCGCCAGGATGGGAGGCATGGAGACAATTGGGGACGTGGATGGGAGAGTCCGCTCTGGCTAGACGAGTCCGGATGGTGCGTGGGCAGGTGTCAGTGCAGGTGTGGTGCATCCATGTGTTCACATAGGATGGCATGGGAGGGCAGTCTGGGCATGAGGATGTGAAGGTAGGGTATAGGTATTTGGAACGGAAGCCGAATCATGTGGCGTTTTCGAGAAGTGCAACGTAGGAGTAGCCGAGCAGACAGGTAGTGTGCTTGGACACAAGTCTCGGCAGCACGCCCACGGCACTCTTCCAGACCTGAACCATTCCAAACTGAACTTCGGTGACGTTGTATAGTCTCAATAGTTTTTTAAATTACATCTACCATATGTTGGCTTCACGCCCACCATCTATCTACCTCCACCCCTGCTCACCATCTGCTGCATAGTCTAGAACTTGTACACCTGCTCCTTGCTATACCCCAGCTCCTTCAGGTATCCATCCAGCTCGCCCTGGTCAGACGGGCTCTTCTTGTTGCCACTGATGGCCTTGTACAGACCCGGTGGACCGCAGACGAAGACCTTGATGTTCGACTCCGAGGGCGAGGGAATCACCTTCTGGAGGAGCTCTTTGGTGATGTGGCCGGAGCCCCTAGATGTCTCCGTTAGTGACTGGATTGGTACCAGCAAGGGATAGAGCAAAACACATACTGGCTCCACTCCTTCGGGGGCTGATCCAGCAAATAAAATGCCCTCATCCGATTCGGATACTCATTCTCCAACTTCTCCCACTCCTCCTTCAGCAGGATATCCGCCTCGGTGACATTCCCAAACACAAGCGTGACTTTGGTCTTGTCGTCCGGGTTCTTGAAAATTCCACGTGCGAGCTGGTACATGGGCGTGATGCCTGTGCCGCCGGCCAGGAGAGCGACGTGGTCGTGCTTGTTGGCCGTCCAGGGGTATTTGGGAATCGGGCCTTTCATGTCCAAGGTGTCGCCGGGTTGCATGTTGTGCAGGTGCTCGGACATGGGACCGCCGGGGTACTTTTTCACGACGAAGGTCATGTGCCCACGCTCGTCTGGGTGGGGTTGGTGTTAGTGAGAGAGGCGGAGATGGGAGTGCGTCGAGTGTGAGAGGGAGAGAGTGACTGACCTTCATCGGAGACGGGTGTGTATGGGCGGATGACTGGCTTGGAGCCTTCGGGCACAAATTTGGTGATGACAGCAGCTGTAACATGTCAGCAGATCGATCGTCCGTAATCTTCGCGAGTGCGCATACAGGTAATGTTCAGCCCGCTTGTCGCATTGGGGTCTTGGAACTATTCCTTCTTAGCAATTTATCTTCCATTTGATCGCAGCACCTCATCCCCCAACACACCTTGAAGTACAACTTCTTTGTATTATGGCTAACATCCTCGCTCTTCTCTAGGGTCAACGGGACAAATCCCTGGTCACCACCCATGAACGCCTTCGCATCGGACGAAGCCGACACGGTAGCGCCACGCTGTGTGTCCTGCGAGCTGGGGCGTGCACTCGTATCCTTGGCGCCGCTCGCGGTCGTGGGAAGGGGCACTTGGGGTGCCTTGCCAAGGTAGTTTGCGTAGTAGATGTAGCCGCCACCTGCTGCTGCGGCGGCGATGGCGCTGTAGCCTAGGGCGCCCAGACCGCCGCTGGCGTTGGCACCGGCTGGGGTGGCATATGTGCGGATGTTCTGGAGGAGGGGAGAGGTTAGCTATGGTAGTTGGAGGCGAAATGACCAGCGAGGAAGGAGAAGAGCCGGCGTGGGAAGCTGTTTGGCGCAGGATGATAGCTTCTTCGTCGGGCTGAGGCGAGATGCGGGAATGGGAAAGTGTTATTGCTCGGGCGGCAATTGGCAGGCGACATACCCTCTTGAGAGGCGCAGCTGAGCGAAGAGCTGATCGAGCGAACATGATGATTGGTATAATGTTCAGAAAAGTACTTGACCTGAGTATGTAGTTCAAATGGTGAACATCAATGGCTCGAGCGATCTATGGTAGCAATCACGTCATCACATTCATTCGAGGCCTTAGAGTCGTCAGAACTCACAGCAGCTCATTCTACACATCAGGACTGACAAGGTTTCTTTGAGCAGTGCGGTGCCGAAATGCGTGCTGTCTGGAAGAAGAATGATGGTCTGATCTATGCTGAAGCCTGCTTGGAAGCAGCTCTTCCATAACTCTTATCTGTACACAAATGCTCAAGAACAGCTACTAATACAATACACAATACACCTCACTGCCCACCTCCTTGTGCCATGAGAAAGTCAGCCCTCTCCTTCTCAATCAATGGCGCCATGACATCTTCCGGAAACACAGTCTCCTCTTCTGGTAGTCTAGCCTCTCCAAAGTCAACCACCGGGCCAATCATCTCTCGCCATTCTCCTCTTCGCTGCATGATAGCTTTAGTACTGTCACCCAAGCTAGGCTTGCTCACTGCAGTGCCAGGGCCAGTAGGCCCGCCAGGTCTTCTGGCTTTATTCTTCCCTTTACCCATGTTGCGATGACGCTTCAAGTATGCTTGGTTGAGTTGCTGATCCAAGTCGTCGGAAATGGTCATCCATTCTTGTTGGGCCACAGCGTACTCTGTAAGTTCGCGGACTCGTGCTTTACGAGCACCATTTAGTATACTGACTCGTTGTAGTTCTGATTGAAGGTATCGTAGTCTTGCAGCAATCTCATCATCGAAATGGCCTTCGTAGTCGGGCTCGGCATCCTCTTCAATGAAGCCGATGTTGCGAAGTTGAGCTTTGATACGGTCTTCCATTTCCTGCGGGCTGATCTTGGGAAATTCTGTCTTGAATCCAGGAAGAGTGGATTCCGGAAACCAAGTTGAGGGCTTGATGTCCTGCGGGACAGTGGCAGTACTGCTTGTAGTTGTAGTAAGACCTTCCATCTTGACGTCTCCATCAGCGTCAGTCGCATCAGCGCCGTTTTGCTGTCCATCTCTGATCGCTTCCGGGTAATGTATCGGACGTATCAGTGATACGAGGCGGCTATACATTGGTCCCAATGAGATCTCACTAGTCTCTGCTAGCTCATCTGTCATCTGCTCGAGACTACCATTCGCCTCGACAGTGGACTGCGGCTCCGTCGCTGAAGGTGCGGAGTCTCCATTCGCGATACTGTCTTCCTCTGCCCAGATATCCTTGTAATGTCGCGGTCCACGTCGAGGAATTGCGAACGGTCCTACGCGGTCGCCCTGGTCGAGGTTAGCTTGTGTAGTAGCTGACTCCAGACAACTTGACATACCCGCTCTTCAAGAAACGCTAGATCTTCCTCTATTAAAGGTCGTGTGAAAGCTTCGAGGTAAGTCGCGAACTGATTGGCAGTGACTTGATTTTGGGGTTTCGCGTTTTCCAGGTTTCGATCGGGAGGTGTGCCGCAGGTGTATTTGTGTAGATTGCTATGAGGATAGTGTGATACCCCAAAGATCTCCTTCTTCAATTCTTCATCATCGTCATCTGTCCAGTCTCGTATATGGTAGATTGTGGGATCGTCAAAAGTCGAGGGATCAGGTCCAAAAGTTTGGTATGCAGGAACTGCAGGTTCTGGTCGTGGCTGATGTGATGTTTCTGAGGCGTCTGTGTCTGAAGTACGACGTTCAAGAGGTTGGGCTTCCACGATGGGCTCGGTGATTGGTGCTGGTGTCTCGGTAGACGACACTGATGAGAGGGTAGGAGGGTCAGTTATGGGCACTGGGAACGATGAACTTTCATCAAGTGAGCGCTTCTTTCTTCGTGTGATGCGCGGTATAATGTTTCGGAATGTGGGAACGTGTTGCTCGTCCGAAGCTTGCTCGGATTGTGCAACGTCCAAAACATCGCTGCCATAGGCTATCTTGAGAGCTAATTCAAAATCTCCCAAGCCTGCATCGTCCTTGTCCAGCTCGCCCATGTTGTATGACACCCGGTATATGTGCAATGACGGTATATTAAGATATCGTCAACAAGAGAAGTAAATAACTCACCATCTGGTAATGTCCCATCTTGAGGTGCAAGTGCATGCGCGCCTGTCGTGAGTGGTTTCTCTTCAGCGTCCTCTTGCTCCTTCTTTAACTTTGCCCTCTTGAGCTCCTTCTGTTTTCGTTCGTCTTCAGCCTGTCTCTCCACAAGTTCACGCTGTCGCACAGACTCACTCAAATCTCGTCTTCTCTTCGACAACTCTCGCATGCCTTTGTCGCATGTATCTGATCGGATCCTTGCAACACCACTGAAAGCTTTCAAGGAGTCCATGATCTTCTTCAACTGAGCTACCGGTGGAGGACTTGGCAATGATCCAAAGTCTTTGAGTAGCTCATCATATGACAAGCTCGACGAATCGCCGGCGCCTGATGCCTGGTCATTGCTCGTAGATGATACAGGCGTCGTATTTCGACTTCGAGTATCATTGTTGCGCGCTTTGCCGCCCCGGGACTTGTTACCGACCGGAGGCATGGTCACGTATTGTATATAGTCGTGAGCAATTGAGAGGGTTGATGAATGCCACCTGGCAAAGTGTTTGTAATTATGCTCCAAAGCAGTAACGCTGGCTCTCAGCGCGTGTGATCACTGCCCTACAATAAGGATTCTGTTGAAAGTGCCACTACCACGTCTTGCGTACAAGCATTTGCGTGGAGAAGGGCGACAATTAGGCCAACTTAGATTCACGTCATGGCCTTTGTGTGTCTTTCTGCTCCAAAATAACACGATCAATGATGATGCGACTTGAGATATAGTCCTTCGTCAGCACGGACCCATTGCAGCTTTATTCACGGTGATGAAGTCGAGAAGTCGCGGATGAGTACCTTCGGGATTCACTCCGATGCCTTTCCTGTCGTCATAAGCCAATGACATTCGTCCATTGTTGTTTCTGAAACACACTAGAATAGCTCATCCATTATGAACACCTTGCCCGACGAAGTCCTCCTTCAGGTACTTTACTACCTTGATTTGAGAACAATCGTCGCTCTCCAGCGAACCTGTCGAAGCTTGCTGGCTCTCGCTCGGGACAGTGGCTTCTGGAAACTCAAGACATACGATGAATCCCGATTCGAATCTGACAGGCGCCGGCGGCTTATGCTGTCTGGTCAGCATGAAAGTCTGGCGACTCTACGTATGGCGGTAACACAAGCTTCCACACGGCTCTCGCCAGGCTTGACATTGGACGAGGTCGAGAGTTCACGCAAGCTAGAAGTTGATGTGCAAACTACAAGTCAACACAGTATAAGAACAAGAGCATTGGCAAGCTGGGATCCTGTGTTTCCTGCAGAGAAGGTCGACTTCTACCAAGATTACATACTGAGGCACGCCCCGACTCATGTCGACTGGTTGAGCAGCTCGAGTAATGCTTCAGATACCATCGGTTTCAGTGCAATCAAAGGATCTGAAAACGTGACTCGAAGACTGCTCACAGCACAAGACGATGGCAGTGTACAGATATGGGATGTTGCCTCACATGGTGGCCGTGTGCTTGATAGTACCAAGCCTTGTCATTTGCCAATGTCCGGCACAAACAAGGACAAGGAGACTGGCGCGGTCGACAACGTCAGTGTAGACAACCGGCAAGATAAAGCGTATATTGCGGTATCAGATCAACTACATGAACTTGACCTTCACACGCTACAAGTCACGAGGACACAAGCATTCCCTTTTCCTATAACCGTACTCAGCGAAGCACAGTATCCACTACCATTGACTGTAGGCACGAACTATACATTGCATCTTTTCGATCCTCGCATAGAGTACAACCAGTCAGCCGACTCTTCCACAAGACTTGAGCTCATCGGTGGCACTCCTCCTAAACATGTTCTGAACTCACCGCGCGTTTCCACTGCCACAGTTTCACTTGAACAACCTGGGCCAACCTCAATCGTGCATCTTTCTGATACATCATCTTCTGACGATCTTAACGGCAATATCTGGGTCGCAGGTCGATTCACCAGTCTACTCAACTACGACCGTCGTGTCTGGCCGAAGATCTGTGGCACGCTGTTCTCTGGCTCACGTCTCTCATCTCTTACCCTTCTACCTCATCCCTACATTTCTCGCAGTCTCAATCTCTCCACGAATCCTGCCCTCCCACCATCCGTGCTCGAGACCGCCAAATCAGCCCGAGGTATCACTCTCATTGGCGCCGGCGAATACAAAGGCAAAGGATCTCTCGAGCTCTATGGCATACCTCGTTCCACGTCCTCATCGCCTATGCCTTCGGACCATGAATACCGCAATCGTCAAACAGCAGCCAAGTCTCGCCTTCTCTCGGTCGCCACCCATGGCACGGGCCTCGTCTTCTCAGACGGCGACGGAAACCTCAAATGGGTCGAGCGCGACGGCTCATCACTTATCAGAGAAGAAGCCGTCACCGTGCCCTCCCTCAGCTCGAGCTCGCGGCGTGGGTCGGCTGCGTCGAATGTGGCTGTCGGAGCAGATGTGCAAGACGCCGATGAGCCCGACACCGACGACTTCATACAAAAGCTGGTTTCCACACGTCTCGCTAACTCTGCGTCCTCGCAGCCTGACGACCTCATATTATGGACTGGTGAAGGCCAAGTGGGCATCATGGGCTTCGGTCGTAAGCCACTGACTGCCGGCTGGGTAGGGACATTGAACGAGGACGGCGGCAAAGAGATGAGTTTGGAGGAAGAGGCTGAGATGAATGATAGAAGAGAAAAAGAAAGTCAGGAAAGAGCGTTCGGACGGGAGATAAGGAAGGCTCTGGAGAGACAGGCTGATGAAGTCAGGTGGATGCGGGGACTGGGTGTGTCGTTTAGTTTGTAGATTCATCATAAGGTGATCAGCTGATGTGAGCAATTGATGTGCTCTCCTCGTGTGTATTGCTCACACTGCCTTCCGTACTTTTTTGTTCCAGCCATCTGTCCAAGCCTCACACCTGGAAAATCCTGCTGTATTCTCTAACCAAGAGCAGTACCAACATCAGTTCCATCGCATTGTGCAATACCCAAGCCAAGTATCCATTATCAATTCTATTCCTTCATCCACTCCTGACTAAAAGCAACGTCGGCATGAGTTGTATTGCACTGTGTATCGTCGAGCCACGTACCCATCATCGATCCTGTTCTGGCAACTACTGACGTCCGAAAGCAGTGTCGGCACGACTCAATGCACAGACTTTGAAGCTGTTCTTGCACTGTGCAAAGATATTCTGCATCAGAGGCGTTGCATCGTCGTTGATGATCATCGGAAAGACATATTGTATGCCGACTTCGAACCCATGACCATCGTCTGCACCTTCGCCAAGCTCGTGTCCCTCTCCCAGCTTGTAGATATGACGGTGGTCGATTGACTGCCAACTTGCCATGCCACGTATGACATCGTCATGAGACCGCGAGATAGGCCCGATGAGCAACTGTGTATCGTATGGTATCTCGGCTCTGAGGTGTTTTGGGAGGCTCCCCTGCTGGCGCCTGTTCCACACAAACTCCTTCCAGATCTCAGACTCCCAGTCTCTGAATACATACTGAATGGGCGGCAGCTTCCTCTCGAACAAAGCATTCGGAATGTCGAATCTCACAATGACTGGATCGCAAGCTCCCAGCCTCTTGTTCGCGTATCTTGCATGTTGCTTCGCGACTTCGAGCTGTGGTGTGAAGTACCAAGCATTGACGCCATTGGTGAAGTCGGCGGGCGCAGAACGATTGTTGGAAAGAGCCGTCTCGTTGGCGGTGTTGAGTACGAGTTCCGTTTCGAAATCGGCGGCAGTGAATCTGGGCTCGGAGTTGTCACGCAGAGGCCACACTGGCTTGAATGCCGGCAGACCTTGATTGCCGGATTTTTGCAGATTAGAAAGTAGAGTTCCACGATACAGAACTGTGGTGCCAGGTGCAGCTTCGTAAGTGAGGATCCTTTCATCCTGAACACCGCTGTCCAGAGAGGCCCATGTTCCTTGCAAATTCTCAAACCATGTTGGTACATTGCCTGTTGACGTTCTTTGGACACGCCTCCAGCCATCACCACGGCCTCCCCTAGAGGAACGCACTGACTTCCGTTGGGAGTCACGTTGGTCAGAGACACTGCGGACACAGAGAAGGAAGTTGTAAGCATCGTGGAATGTTTCGAGCACGATATCTTTCAGACTTTGCGTCAGCCGTACTTGGGTGAAGGCCTGATCGAGTATATCATCAATCAGGTCAGGCCTGATGCCCCATTGGTGAAGAGTACCGCGCCAGTCGTCCTGAGTGCTTGCAGGATTGTCTACTTGATCGTGGATGAGCTGCTCGGCGTACCAGAGGAACGAATGCTCGCTGCCATCATGGTTCCTGTAGCGTGGCTGGAGAGTGTCCCAGAACTCCCAAAGCGTTGCTGCTTTGACATTGTCAAAGCCAATGAAAATGTACGTTTCCAGGCTGTGAAGTTTGAGTGGTATCTCGATCCAGGTATTGTCTGGCTGTGGAGAGTGTCTCATCGGCGTATCATCACGCTGGTAGCCAACGACTACCATCTCGCTCCCATCGTCTTCGGAGGCACGGGGGGAACGCGTCCTTTTTCTCTTGATGCGGAGACTACCGCCGGCACGCTGTGCGTCGCCTTGGCGTATGGTCTCTGCAAGATCGTCGTTGTTGAGGACGAGAACTTCAGACATATTGTCGGACAGAGG
>Ga0058698_10000456_pt1 | contig 22755 bp, 15 predicted proteins | sample AgamicAsSfe_FD_67288 | JGI IMG/M metagenome (GOLD analysis project Ga0058698, IMG submission 67288) | Agave microbial communities from Guanajuato, Mexico - As.Sf.e | ecosystem: Host-associated > Plants > Phyllosphere > Phylloplane/Leaf | place: Guanajuato, Mexico | collected 2012-05-30
CTTGAACGTGCGCTCGTTGTATTTGTGCTTGCATTCGCCTTCGAATCCATACATGCGATTCATGTCGTCTGTCTCGTGGTTGCCTCTGTTCAGGAAGAAATTCTGTGGTCGTAGCCACTTGTAGGAGTATAGCAAGAGGGCAATCTCCGTTGACCAAGAGCCGCGATCCACAAAGTCGCCATTGAAGAGATAGCCGTGCGTATCAGATGGGTATCCATTGATCTTGAAGATATTGAGGAGGTCGAAGTATTGCCCGTGCGTATCGCCGCACACTGTGAGTTTGTTTTCTTTCATAATCTCCATTTCCACCATTGTCGGCTCGGCGTGGACGATATCTTTCACGGCAAGGATGATCTGGTAGACGTATTTCTTGTGCAAGAGCTTGCCAGTCCGGAACCGCTCTATCATGTCATCGATGAACTCTTGTGTCATTTCTGTGCCGAGCTTCGCCCCGTCGTAGCTGTCCTCCACGACCATACTTTCCACATCTATTCCCTCCGCTGCTGATGGCATGTCCCCCACATCAATCGCCTTCAAGAAAGCATCCCGCTTCACGATCCTTTCACACTCGCTACATTGCGTCTTTGCGCCCTTGTCGGCGGGCAATCTCTTTGCAACGATCTTCCAATCTCTGAGTGCGTCCTTGTGCCTCAATATCGCAGTGTTTGCAACAGCACGGCGATAATAAGCTTTCGTGAAAGCTGGGTCGATCTCAATAGCTTTTGTCGCGTCGATGACTGCAAGACCGTATGCCTCGAGCTTGAGCTGTGCTTGCGCTCGATTTGTGTAGAAGGTTTTCTCCTGGGGGTTCAGCGCGATGGCTTTCGAGTAGAGATCTACTGCATCTGCCCAGTTGTTTGCCTTGAATGCGACATTTCCCTGGTCTTTGTATTCTGTGGCTTCCGCTGTCGAAGCCATCTTGTCGTGCTGGTCTTGCCCTTTGGAATTGCTCAATGTCTTATGGTGAGCTGATTTGAAGCCTGCTCTGGTCTAATCTCAATACCGTAATGACTGAAAGAGATATACAGTCCGAGGTGATTCTTAGAACAGGCACGTGACATCCTACAGTAAGATCGACAGGGCAGCAACAGCAGCACTTCGCGACATCGTCTTATTCAATTGGAAAGACGACCACCTAGAGATGCCTGTCAGCGCACCTCCGACGCAGCAGATCCAATGAGCAGCTCAAGCTACGTTACAGGAACCCAGCAGCGCAATCTGCGCGCGTGCATGGTCTGCTCCATCGTCCAGCCTCAGAGCGTCAGTACCCCTAAACAAGATTCACCAGTCAGGAACATACTGACTTTTTCCCACAGAAATTCATGTCTCAAGGATGTCCAAACTGTGAAGAGTACCTCAACCTCAGAGGCTCTTCCGACGCGATCAACGACTGCTGTTCTCAAGTCTTCGAAGGACTTATTACACTTGTGGATCCTCAGACCTCTTGGGTTGCGAAATGGCAGAGATTGCAGGGCTACGTACCAGGTACTTACGCGGTGAAGGTGGTTGGCATAGTAAGTGCTCGGAACTACGGCTCGTTAGGTCATTGGCTTACAGAACTTCAAAAGTTACCTGAGGACATCATCCAGACAATAGAAGACAATGGCGTCAAATACATCCCGCGCGACGGCAGCAATGCCGAGGAGGAGGCTGTGTGAGGGGACCTTTTGCGAAAAGAATGCACTATAAAGTATTCGTGTGTGCGCCGAGAGGAAAAGCCTTTCCCAACAGCAACGAAACCCTCGACAGTCAACGACGCGGCTTCGAAGACTCTGAGTGATGATGTCGCAGATACGGACAAAGACCGCAGGTGAATCAGCTGCGAGGCATTGTCATGCGCGAGATGGCCCACATCTGGGAATAGACTAGGCAGGAGATGACGACTGAACGACGGGCTATGGCATAGGAGGAGGACCACGAACAATGAAAGCCACTGGCGGGCATCATAGGTATTGCCGGTACTACCGTTTCGCGGCGCGGGATGAGAGTCGATTGAAAAGAGTGCTAGTACAGCGGGATGCTGACAAACGGAGCTCTTTACACTGCTCAACCTCCCCCCCCCTTTTTCTCTCTTCGTCCACTCTCGTCACACCTCACCCTCCTCCCGCTCCAACCTCTCATCCTCCTTCTTCATCCTCTCCAGCACCTCCTGCCACTGCTCCAACAGCTCTCGCTGCGGCCCCGTCCCTCCTTGACTAGCAGCATCCACGACATCCTTCGGTAGCTTGTGTGCGCTATACTGTGGGCTATTGAAGGCGTAGGCTTCAGGATCAGTGGACCGGATGAGGCGGAAGGTTGGCGCATATATCGTTGGTACCTGTGCGGTTGCCGATGTTGGTTTTATCCGTAGTCGCACTACGCCTTGTTCGAGTTGTGCGTCGTCGATTTCATCCTCATCCTCATCAACCTCAGTCACTCCCTCACTCACCGCTTCCTCCCCCTGATCCGGGCCCTCCATCTCCAACAACTCCATCCAACTAAACAACAGCGGATCCGTCCTCTCCGCCCACGGATTCACATCCACCAGCCACACCTTTGGACTCCCTTCATCCCCCTCCACCCCCTTGAGACCAGTGACGTACACATCAAACACAGCGCTCTCATCCTCGAACGAGTCCCGGAGCCGTTCATTGTAAAAATCGTGCAGCAGCGCCCGCAGCACAGGCACCATTGGCTCAAGAAAGTCGTAGTGGTTTTGATCGCGCTGACAAATCGCGAGAAGGGAGCGGAAGCGCGCAAACAGCCGGAATTCGGAGGATGGGAGCATGGAAAAGGACTTGCGGAGGACGAGGTGGTAAGGTATTTCGTACGGGTCTGGCGATGGTGGGGAGGTGGAGGTGGATGTGGAAACGGGAGGCGCGACGCAGCCATCAAAAGCGTGTTCGAGATCGTGCGTGATGAAGTTTGATGATTTGAGCAGGAGGTAGATTTCGTTGGGCGTCGTGCAGGACATGCTGTTTGTGGCGGATATCCACGTCGCGTCTTTCGGCGCGGACCAGTTCAGTTTCGGGGCAACTGCGCCGCCGAGCTCTGCTATCGTTGCGGCGACCGCGGCGTGGGTCTCGGGCCAGGCCTGGGAGGGGTCGGAGTTGGCGTCATCCTCGTCCTCGTCTTCATCGTCTCCGGATGAGGAGTTGAAGAGACTGTCTTCATTGGTCTCAACAGGCGTGGTCGAGGGGGAGTCTGGCGGGAGGATAATGCCGTCGGCGCGGAGGTAGTCCACGAACGCTGGCGGGAGCGGTATCAGCCGGCATTTGGGTGTGAATGAGCGGTATTTGGGGTACCAAGAGTGAAACGAGCAGTTTAGAATGTGTGCTCGTGTGATGGGAGGGAATGGTAGTCTTTGGTCATTTTGAAGGTCGACGTCCGCGGCGGGCATGATGAGGGAGAGGAACCACTGTGGTCAAGGATGGATGGCAGTGAGTGACTGCTATGTTCTTTCTGTATGTTCACGTTTCTTACTACTGAGCTCGAAGTGGAAGTTGGCGCTGAAAAGAGCAGCGGCGCGGTGGCGTCAACGGGGTGAAACTCCGGAATCATCAATTTGTCACGATCGTCTGGACTGCACACTTCCTTTACTACATTGCTGCCCAACCCTCAGCATCCTCCAGCATGCCGCGAGTAACACGCTTCCTCGACCGGAACCTTGGCGGGACGAACCTCGAAGTCTTCAAAGTACGCCCGTCGCTCACACCCCAGACTCCGTCACTGCCTCCGCCACAAGACTCTTTCACTTCACTACCAGCAGCATCTCGCTCACCCTCCCGTTGTTCTTACATCACTAACATCATCCCCTCATACAGTTCGGTCTCTACATCCTCTTCCCCATCGGCTGGATGTATTACTTCGGTAGCAATCTGGATTCGCGCTTCTCCGTCCCGAATTTCTGGCCAAAACCCGAGGAGACACACAAGATACCCTTTGAGCGCGAGGAGATGGCTGTGGAGCTGCAGAGGTTGAGGGAACGGCGGCTGAAACTGAGGGAGGAGCGATTGGCGAGAGAGGGGAGTGAGGGCGGGAGTGGAGGAAGGGGTGGGATGAGTGAGGAGATTAGGAGGATTGAGGGGACGTCGTAGAGGGGTTGGGAGCCGCTGAGTGTGTGCACGGGTCGATGGAATAGAAGAGCTGAGGAAGAAAGAAGACTATGTCGCGGTGTGTACGATAGTGTATAGAACGACAAATTGGCAAAGCAACACACGGGAACGAAAAGCATTGGGTGGCGTTCAGGAAAGGAACTATATCATGATCAGGCCCTTGTCATCAAGCATTGCAGAAACTGCAAGTCATTGTGGCATCGAGACTCTAGGCAGTCGAGACTGAGGTTGATTAGATCTATATACAAAACAAGGTACCAAGAACTTTTGCTCCTCTCCCACTGATATACTGCCGTCAAAGATCACATACTCTTACAACTCGCCATGTTCCATACCACCTCCACTCAAATCCGGCATACACAGCAACTTGACCACCAAGCTCGTCCACCCCGTAAAATGCTGTGTCCTCTGTCCCGCCCCAGTCTCAGGATTATACTGCTCCCACGCGAACCCCGTCTCCTCCCAGCTCTTATACACCGTGTCGACCAAGTTCTTCCTCAACCGATCATAGATGTCTGTTGCCTGCTTCCTATGCGGGCTATCCGTCGCTTGCGCAACCTTGAGTAGATTGTCGACGATGAGGTAGTTCATGTTCATCCAGACTGGACTGCGCCAGTAATTCTCTGCCGTGCCGTAATTTGAGTCCGCGCGGCTCAGACTGCGGATGCCGTGCTCACTCCAGAGCTCGTTGGAGTCGCTGATTAGATCGAGGATGGCGCCGAGACGCGGGCTATTGGCTGGTAGCATGCCAGTCATGAAAGGGAAGATGCTGATGTAACCCTTATGGCAGACGTGGATACTCTCTTCCCAGGCATCAATGGTGGCGTCGCAGAAGGTCTTTGCTTTGTCGTCCCAGTGGAGATCGTCGAGGTTTCGGGTGATTGCTGTTTCGATGTTGGAGTAGGTTTGGGCGTCGGAGGTTTCGCTGAGCTCGGTGGCGATGCGCTTTAAGCTGCGGGTCATCAGGCCCATCCAGCTGAGCAGGTCGACATGGAGCTCGCCCGGATGGGGCGGCTGTGCGCGGGGGTAGTCGTCCAGACCAGATGGTAAGATATGTTGGGGTGTCCGTCCTCGCCATCTGTACGCCTCTTTCGTTGAGAAGGCTTCACGATCATAGGATTTGAGATCGCCAGATTGGGTCTTGCGGTACCACTGGTAATGTAGCTTGAGCTTAGGGTACAACGTGCGCAAGAAGGTGATGTAGGCGTCACGCTTCGCTGCAGGAACTTGTCCTGCGGCTAATTTGTCTAGGATGACCTCGATTGTGAGGAAAAGTGTCGGGGGGTTCGCGTAGTGAGGATACTGAGTTTGGAACTCTTCCGGAACCTTGCTGCGAGCTTCCTCGCCGAGAATCTGTTCACGGGCGATCCAGCCATCATTGTCCATAAGGTCGAACCAGCTTGTTAAGACTTCCAGCCTGTGTGACCTCTATTAGTGGGAACTCACTCGGATCATATGATATGACTTACGTTACATCCGCGTCCCAGTCGGCTATCGGCAGCAGATGGAATCCCTCGTCCCAGAGGAAGCCTCGTGGGAAGAATGGTCGCGATGGGACAGCGGAGAAAAGCTCGGATGGGCCCTCCTTCGCTTGGTGGTTGCGGCCACGAGCTTCAGCAGCATCCTCCCAGAAGCCTTCATTGTCCTCGTCATACTCTTCCGCATACGATCTGTCCACTACGGAATCACCATGAAAATAGCCAATACCTCCCAGCAAGTTGGAGAACATGGTCTTTGAGAACTGGTCGTACTTCTTGCCATTGAATGGAGCTTGCGCGGCGAAGACTTTGGCATATTTGTCCTTGAACGACTCGGAGACCTCACTAAGCCGCTCAGTGACTTCTGCCGAAGTGTACTGTTTACCGCCAGAAGCAGACGAGAAGATAATGTCGAACTCGAAAGCGCCCTCGAAAACCTTCTGGGTGAGATGAAAGTTGCCTTGGCCGATATTGCCATTGGGGATCGTCATTGCTAGGCACGGCGCAGGCATGTCAGTCTCGCCATACTGGTCAACCAAACCTTTGACTGCCTGCTGAATAGTCTGGAATACAATCGCTTTCGCTTGCCACACATGCTCTTCTGGTATTGTGCCACTTTGTGCAATGGTCCTGTCTAATGGTTTGCCTTCGCTATGCGGGTGCTCGACCTCTGGGTATGTGTTCGTCGTAGGACCTGGTGTGAGCTGGAGTCTGAATGCGCCAAGGTCCTTAGTGTAGCCACCAATGTTAAGATCTCCTTCATATCCTAATGGGTCCTGTTCGTTCTCAATCCGCAGACCTGCATCTTCGGGACTCGCAGCACTCATCCCGCTCATGGCAGCATAGAAGATCATCGTTGTCTTGATGGTTGGAGAAGCGTCTTCCCGTGGCGTCCCAGATATGCGTGCAGCCCAACTTCCTCCATGCTCGCCCCCGGGCATCTTGACGAACTCGGTGGTGATGTCGATCTGGTTGCCTTTGTCGTAAATAACTTGACGTCCACCTGTCCGAATGTCATATTCCTCCCAGCCATAGCCTTCCATTCCCTCATTTTGTTCGCACGTATACCGGAAGTCTAAAGCGTCATCTAGTCAGTGAGGGCGCCTGTGCTGAGCGATCCTATCAGAATCAATACACCGAACATACTCGTCTGTATATCATTATAGTCGTCAACTCTCGTCCACATCAATCCAGTGGACAAGCTCTTTGGCAGCCGTGGCCGAACACCAAAGTATAGGTTTGGCCTGTATGGACCCCACAGCAAGGTGTCATCGCGCAACGTGGTATTCTCGCAATCTACGAGCGCACTGAGCAATGTCAAGACGGCAGCGTATAAAGATCTCATGGCTGCTTGTGGAAAGAGAGCGGCCAGGAAGACGTGTCTTGAAACATGGACGTGGGGAAGTTGCCATTGGAAATTCAGGGGCTGAAACATGAATCATAATTGGTTGGAGTAGGTATTACATGAATTGTATTCTCAATCGCTATACATTACTTCCTCGCCTGCTTTGTCGGAACAGATATCGTGACTTCGTCCACACTGTTCGCGCTCTTCGTTTCAGCCTCCAGGTCGTTCTCAGACTTCCCCGCTTCCTTGGCACTCGAGCCGACATCAGAATCGACTCCAGGTTTGCTTTCCGCCTCGTCAGATACTGCGTCGTATCTATCGCTATTACTCAGATTCGTTTGAGTGCCAACTGCAATATCAGTCGGGACTGCCTCCTCCGCTTCGACCACATCTGGTCGAGGGAAATTCGTGCTGTCCACCGTGGGGCCGAGTGCATTCTGATCCATTTCTTCTTTTGTACCTGAGACGTTGTCTTGCTCTGCTGAACTTCTCTCGGGTGTGTTCGTCTCACTCATAGCCTCGCGAGAATCGTGTTGGGCATAACGTTCGGTACTTTCACTGGGAGCGGAGCTAGCCGCTTGCTTGGGAGCCTCAAAAGTCGATGGAGTAAGGACGGTCGAGTAGTCTTGCACATTGAAAGTTTCCTCCATTTGCGCTGTCGGCGGCGCAGGCACTTTACCACCAAGGAATTGCTTGTTAAATTGCTGGTTAAAAAGCAAACGCAATCTACCTTCGACAACTTTCGTGGTCAATTCTTCTTTTGCCAAGGACCTCGCTAGATGACTGATATCGGACTGAACTTTCTGCGCCTGTGTCTCCCACTCTCTGCGAAATTCCTCTGCACTAAGACCAGGAGGGCGTTCTGCAGGCTTAGAGATATTCTGGCGGGGGAGCCCGACTAGCGTCCGTAATATTTCTTTGATCTCGTGCTCCGGAACTGATGCTTCGGACTCACGACCACGTGTACTGTGATAGTGCTGGGAGCAGATTGCGCGGATCTGCACTACAGTAGCTCTCATGGCCTTGATCTTCTCGTTGCGTGCACTTTCAAGATCTTCGAGCACCGGATCTGAGCGAGACTGCTTTGGCTGCTTTGTGACCTTTCGAGTAGAAAAGTTACTGTCTGCGATATTGTCCAAGACATGTCTCTCCTCTTTGGGCTGAACAAGCTTCGCCGGAGGAGCCGGTTTACTTTTAGCAGGATCAGTCCTTCCAGGATCCGGAGCAGAACCAAGCTCAAGTCGATCGACAGATTGATCCTGAATGCCAGTTGAGGCGAATAAGTCTTTGAAGACACTGGACAATCCGTCGAAGCCCTTCTGCATGGTCTTGATCGCCCCACTAAACTCGGATCTACTATACTTGGCCAACGTCCGCAGGCCGATCAGCCCACGTACGACTTCGTCCCGCTGTTTCAAAAACTCACTTTCGTCTAGGTTGGCTTTGGCGTTGGTATCCGCGTTCCATTCAATATTTGGATTTCCCACATCCGCCGCATCCAACTCTTCTCTCCATTTCTTGCTTTGAGCAGTGATAGCTTTGAGTCTATTGATGAAGTAATCGCTTTCACGCACATCATCTTCCTCCGTCCGCCCGAGAAGTCCTTTTCGGCGCACGACCACTGCGTCGTAGAGAGATCTGGCTCTTTCAGGATTATCGATCTCCGCGATCGTGTACTGAAGAGTCCAAGTCTGGTCCTTAGTGAGATCCTCTGGTCGAGGCACATGCTGTCCATCGATAAACGATCGCGCACGAACCACAAAGCCTAGTAATGGACCATGCTCGACTTTGACCTTAGCCACCTTCTCAGCAACTTTTTCCAGAAATTGTGTATCACCGCTTTCGATACTGTCGGTGAGCTTCTCTACCACATGTTCCCGGAGCGTCAGGTTACTAGCTTTGTCATCAATATAGGCCTCCTTCATTGCTTCCTCAACGACTTCGTCCACTTTGTCAGCATCGTTGGCAGACTTGTTTGTCTCGGCCGTTGGGCTAGACATGTCCGAAGCACTAGCAGTATCTGTGCTGTTGTTGTCCACCTCCTGGTCCTCAACATGCGAGGCCGACAGATGCTTGGTAGTCTGATGCTTGGCTTTGGGCCGCTTCGAATTGCCATTGGTCGTGTCGGAAGACGATTTGTTAGAAACGTGGGCTTTATCCTCGATTGACGGTACCTTTACATCGAGGCCGAGCACCTTGCGCTCATACGCCTCGACGAGAGCTTTCTTCGAGTTCTGGACTTTTGTGACTTGCTCTTCTGTTACTGGTTCCACAAAGACATACATGAATGGCGAGGTAGCTGGACGTGTCTCGACATGAATGCGAAGTGACTATAGCAGACCGATTAGCACTATCGACAGGGCGACACTGATCTTGTCGAGCACTCACCTGTTCAGGAAAACGCTTCGTGGCTTTGTCGAAAACCTCGTTAAGCATGCGTAGACTGAAAGCCAGCTCTTGGTCACCAATCGTTTGATCTTTCTGACCATGCAGGGCGAAGTCCAGTTCGTCCAGTCCTATATACTGAAATCCAAATATCCTCGCGATGTTGTGATACGCGACGAAGATACCATCCATTCTTCCTAATCTTACCTGTAACGAGTACTTGAGCATCGTCGCCCGCACCATGTCGTGATACTCACGCTCGTACGACTCGAACTCACCATGCCGCTGTTTCAACTCATAGTCCATACCCCATTCGTGGTCGCGAACGGACATGCGGATTGGTAGTACTGCACGAGTCTTGAGATCAAACATACCAGTTCCTGGTAGTCTTGAGTCATGAGCATCCAGTTGTGATCTGATAACGAAATCGTCAACTGTAGAATAGTGGTAGGAGTCCTCTACTTCACGCTCTTCCTTGGTCAGCTTGTGAGACTGGCCGACTCTATGCTTTTCGAATGTGGCTTTGGGCACAGTCAACAGCTTCTCCATGTACTTTCCCAGCATGCTGAGAATATTCGGACTGTCGTGCTCTTTGTCGGCGTCAATGGCATATACGCCGTCCTTCCACCTCAAGAATACAGCATCTGGAGCTTTCTGTACTTTTGTGTAAGATAACTTTTTGCCAAGGGGGTACTCTCTTGACATTATTTTCGTCAGGTTCGGCTCCCTCCATGCGGAGATCAGGTAGTGGAAATGCTTTAGCATGCCAGTCATACTTGACGTAGATCCAATAAACCGCTTCCCCGATTTGGCAGCCACTTCTGCCAGAACTGGGTCGTTCGAGGGTGTCTTGAACGTGCCCAATGTGTTGAAGTCAAAGTCCTTGACCGGTATGAGCTTGTCAAGATAGGAATCGAAGTTGAACACACGAGTTCGCACATCTCGTAACTCAGTGATGCCTTGGTTGAAGAGAACTCTACTCAGCCCATAAGCTAGTTCCGGTACTGGACCTCGCGCAGCATCAATTGCACTGAATTCCACATCCCCAGTCTTGATCATACTCGTCTTAGTGCCTCTCGGCGCACGCGACATGGCATCTTTCATGGAAATATTACTTGGCAATTCGCCGAGCGGTATCCCCTCCTCTTTCAGCTCATGCAGTTCGGAGATCTGTCGTGGGGTCTGGATCTTGCGTATGAGCTCCCGAAGCTGCTGAGCTTTCTTGCTTTGTCTCTTGTTCAGCCCCTTTGATTTCACCTTTACTCGGCGTGGTGTTGCTTTAGCTGTAGCTATACTGCCCGATGCTTTGGAGGATATTTCTTCGTGGAAGTATTAGCCGCGCGATTTGAATCTGCTAGGGAAGGCACCTACTTCGCCGCTTCGCCGGCCGCTTCGACTTGCCAGACTTCTGTGACGCCGCGGCCGGGACGTCTATAAGTACTTCTCTAACATGACTAGATGACGTCTGGTCTGTTCCCTTTGTCACCGGTGCAGTATCCTTCGATCCGCCGGAGCTCGTGTCACTCGTGGCCTTATTGTGCGATTCTCCATTGCGCAGCGCCGGATATGTCGACAGTGATCTTGGGTTATGCGGAAGTAGAGTTCGTCGAGCTCGTCTGGCTACCAATTGGCGGACTTCGCAGGTCCAACAGATATAAGGCACGGATGAGCGAGCAGATACCGACAAGCCAGCAGCGAAGCCCTGCTTGAGCATTACCATCGACAGTCAGGCAGAGGCGCAATGCAGTATACACTTATCACGTTCAATCTTGAATCGCCGCTGCCGCGCAAATGTTCTCGGGCCGAAAGATCTCTTTGCGATCTCTATCGATTACTTCATCGTGATTTATGTGTTACTCGACCACTACAGTAACGTATATGACATCTCACAATGCCTACTATGCATGGTGTGCAGCTTGCAACTGACGAAGAACGGAACGAGGCATCATGGATTGGCATGACCGGTGGCCTTGTCGGAGCTTGTAGGTGGTGAGTCCGACACTGACCCTCAAACCTATCTCGTCTCAATGGCTAACAACGTGCGAAGGGGATTCTACAGTGCTTTACTGGCTGCTGGCGGCTGGTACTTCTCGCCGATATACCGTAATTTGACGATCCAATTCAAGGTTTATCTGCAGATGTCCGGCATGACAATAGGCGGCTGTCTCGAAGCTGATCGCCGTGTCAGAGAATATGAGAAAAGCTATAGACATAGGAGAAAGGCAATGCGGGATGCGGAGGTCTGGAGACGCTACGAACAACAGTACGCTCAGGAGCATCACCCATCTGCAGGCAAACTCGTAGAAAAGATTGTGCGGAATGATTGAGCTTGTACTGGTAGCTCATGCCATGATTCGCCTGCAGAGCAGCACTCGGATATGACATGTCACAATCTTGACCATGGCACCTCGGAAGGTGCATAGAAGAAAGTCAGTCCGTACGCTTCAATATGTTGTGCATTCCGCTTGCGGTAGGTAGCCTGATTGTCTACCAATGTCGGTCAAGACACCTCAACGCAGTCTTCGGGTCTGTCAATCAAGGCTAAAACACCTCACAGCGGTCATCTTGGTGGAGTGGCAAACTTAGGAGTTCGTCTGGCGACTCAATTGATCTGATTTGAGAAAGGAAATACTCTCTGCAAAACCTCACATCTTGAAAACAAGACGATCACCACTAGTCTTCGTCCACGCCGTCTCAACGTCCTCCAAAAGTTCGGCATCCACATGCTGGCTAAACCCTTTCAGCACACTCAGCATTCCCTCCAACTCGCCACCAATTTTTTCCATCTGCCAAGCGCCCGGACCAGCACCACGAATGGTAACGTCCTTGGATCTGAGGATAGCTCCGGGCAGGTTGATTGCCTGCTGACCACTGAGTCCACCAATATGTACATACTGCGATGGTGCCACGTCAGTCTTTACCTGCTTCAAGAACTCCACCGCATGTTCGCCATAGACATAATCGAGCACCACATCGATCTGACCCGCAGCTGCAAAGTCCGTCTTGGTCGCATCTTCCTCCAGCTTAATTGCCACGTCCAGGCCGAGTTCCTCCATCTTCTTTACATTCCTGGCAACACCAACGACCTTCTTCGCGCCGAGCGCCTTGGCCACAGCAATCGCGGCGATACCGGAGCTCGATGTCACACCCATGATCAGTACAGTCCACCCGTCCTTGGGAAGGTCGTTCGTGCGGAACTTGAGCGCCATCCAGGAACTCAAGACTGGGTTGACAAAGGCGGCGGCTTGCAAGGGGTCTACACCTTCAGGAAGAGTGCGGACCATTGCTTTCGGCACATTAAGGTATTCACTCATGGCACCGGTTGGACCGTGATGAAGTAGACATATTCACCAGTGCTGATCGTGCCGACGCCGTCGATTCCAGGAACCAGATGGACTGGTTGGTCAGGCGATGACTTCACAGAGTAGTGCTGGCCAGAAGCACGGGAACGCACAACTTGGTGGACGCCGGCATAGAGCACCTTGATGTGGACTAGGTCGGATGAGGCTAGTGGTGGTTCGGGTTTTGGGATCTCGGTGTATACAGGAGGCTGACCGAATTTGGTCACTAGGGCGGCGTGCATGGTTGTCATGTTTTTCGTGGTGGAGAAGTGGTGAGAAGTGGTGGTCACAGTGAGGACGTGGCGTGTTGTTGTGAGGGGCGTGTTGTTGTGAGGTTGTAATCGAGTTGCAGACTCTTGGCTCTGACCTGGTATGGTTGAGATGATACTCCGAAGCATATATAATTTCTGAAGTACCTCTCCGTCTCTTATATACCTCGTGTATCAATAAGCAAACCTCTCAACCCGAAATCTTCATCTCGTAAGCGAACTTGTATGTCCGCTGAGTTGCACGCAAAGGCACGCGACACCTAGCTACCACCACACTCGGATCCGAGAAAACTTACATGCCGCCGATCTACGTGCCTTGTTGTCGGCCGAGAACGCCGGTATCAAAAGCCGCAGTCCAGACCACCCTATCACGTGATATGGTTATGTAAACTTTTGTGCTATCGATAATGCATCCTTTCTACGTAGTTTCCTTCTCGATCACATCGCAACAACAAGCAAGATATAACTCCTACGCCTTCCCATCTCGCATCGCCCAGCTAGCGTGTCACACCCTCTCCTCCTTCACACCACACACTGAATTTCTCCCCTTTCTTGTCTGCACCACACTCGACTCTGAGCACAAACATGTCATCCAATGTTGGTCTCACCACTCCCCGCGGCTCCGGCACCTCCGGCTACGTTCAACGCAACCTCTCCCACCTAAAACCTCGCCAACACCCCTACGCCAACGCCTCCGGTCCGAACTCTGCTTCCGGTGCCAACTCCTCATCCTACGGTCCCGACGACGGCTACAAACAGCGGCAGCCTGATCCTGAGATATTATCCCACGAACGCAAGCGCGCGCTTGAAGTCCAAGTTTTCGCGCTGAGGGATCAGCTCGAGGAGGAGGGGAAACTGGAAGAGGATGAGGTTGATGAGGCGTGTGAGGCACTGAGGCGGAAACTTGTTGCTGCGGATGAGGCGAAGGGCTCGGAGAGGGGTGCAACCAGGAATGGAGGGCAGGGAGGGAAACGCGACTTAAAGAGCTATCAGGTGCATGAATTGGCGGAAGCGAAGATCAAAGAGACGGAGAAGTTGCGGAATGCGTTAGGGATCAGCAAGACGTATGAGGAGGGGAGTCATTGGAAGAGGCAGGAGGAGAGGGTGAGGGAGAAGGCGGCTGGAGAAATCGGGCGCGACAGGGATTGAGCTCGTTGGTGAGATGTGAAGTTGAGCTTGAAAACTTAAGGTGAGGCGCGCGCACGCGAGACCTTAAAAAGCTATCAGGTGGTAAATTGGCACCAGCGATGATCAAGGGACCAAAGACGGTGGGGAAAACCTTGAGGATTGGCAGGAATCTTATGAAGAGAAAGCAAGGGCATTGGAAGCGCATACGTGACGAAGTCTGCAAGATGATGAGATGCACCCCCCGATCATGGAAGTGGCACATCCATCTTACTCATGCCTCGAGCTAAGAGAGATTTCTGTCGACAGCCGGATGGCCATGCTGCATGATCGAAATTACCTCACTCTGCCTCCAAACCTGCAAGGCTGGATTCCAACCTATTCAATACACGCGCCTCTCGCTACCAGCAAGTGCAGCCACATTGGCTCCGGCATATGTACGCCTCAAGCTGAATCACAGCATGCACTGCAGCTAGCGGGCACGCACTATACACTAGGCGCACCTGCGTCCTAGCCTGAGCAGCTTGAGGACGAGAGTAGAGAGGATCGGGGAGAGCCAGGATGTCAAAGGATAAAGAGGGTTAGCTAGATTGATGGATTTTGAACGCGAGAGTATATGGCGCTCAGGAACGAACGAAGACACTCGTGCGCCTGATCACCTCGAGTTGCCGTGCGAAATCGGCAGGACGGTAGGCATGGCGTTTCGAACTCGTTTTGAGCTCGTTTCGAATAGGTTTCGAGACGAATACCTCGAGACATACATCTAGACAGACCTACAGGCAGCAAGTATAAAGTTTAAAGTAGCATCAAGGTAGCATGGAGCATCAATTGCGAGTCCGCAGAAGAGTGCCATGCCTGAAGATTGAGCACCTTTCATTAGGTAGATCGTATTGTGAAGCAATCTATTTACGACATTTGAGTGAGGCCGAAAGCAATAGCTCGAAGTATATCGCTCTCCTCCCAACCCCGCCTCTGCTCATACCTTAGTCGTCTGTTCAATCTGTACTCCCGCATCCACCTCTCCGTCACTCTTTCCTCATCCTCATTGTCCCACCAACAACCCAAACAACAGATACGTTTTCCTCCAATACTCGCTCGCGCTCTTGACCACCCTTGCCTCCGTCGCAGAATCCAGCTGGGCTTTGTGCTTCAGCTTTTGCGCTATAGATTGTAGAGGACTACCGGTGGTGGATAGAGGGAAAGCAGCGTCGAGGTAGAGAACGTCAAAATATAGCTGGATAAGCTTGGAGGTAAGTTGGGTGGGGAGTCGCGGTGGTGGGGCTGGTGGTGATGGAGGTGTGGTGGGAGACTCGGTGGTAGCTTCGGTAGTAAGCTCTGGGGCAGTTTCTGTGGGAGGTGTTTCAGAGGTGTTTGACGTTTCGGCGGTTGTGCTGGAGTCTGTCTCGGCGGCTTTAGGTTCCGTTGACTGTCCGTGGGCTTCCGTTGCTTCGTTAATGGGTGTGGCAGGTGTGCCATTGGGTATGCCAAGGGTGGTGAGGATGTTCTGGCTTGCATCTTGTGATCCTGATACTGATACGTCCTCATCTTTGTTATGCGCCATATCATTGGCACTAGCTCCGGTTGCAGCACTCTCATTTGAACGTGTCGTCTTTTGCTCTGCATGACCATTGACGCCTTGATCTTGCTGTTGGCGCTTCTCGGATTGCACAAAATCTTCGAACCGCTTCTCCCGCTCCTCCAGGAAATGGAGTTGGTCCACGAAGTTGAGCTCCAATGCCCTTTGCTGCAGCGATCTGAAACACACAAGAGCATCTGATGACCACAGGTCTGTTCCCATCGCTTCCATATCCTTCACCATCATACGCAGATACTTGAATGTACCCGTGCTCAGCTGTAATGGTAGTGCAGGCGTACCCGCCCATAGACTCTCAACATCATATCGAGACTCAAGCATGCTGGACAGGCTCGACGCGAACAGGGACACATTCCTCTGCACAAGAGACGTGCCAAGCGCTGAATGCAAATCAGCTACCAGGTTTGCACATAGTAAGGGATCGGCGATGTGTGTAGAAGGCTTCGTGATATTGGATTTACTGATAATCATTGAAATCTGTGGAAGACCATGTCGAAGTTCTCGAATGACTCGTAGGATGAATGGTCCTGCCTGATTTGCGTCACTGAACTTTAGATGTGGATCCTGAAGCTGTATGGTTAAAGACTTCTCGATACTTGCGATTGCAGCACTGGTCGATTGTGAAAAGACACGTTGCAGTACTTGGGGATCTGCTTTGGACAGCTCATCGATTGGGGATACGGATTCATCGTCGTCGTCGTCCTCGTCGTAGTCCCATCTTGTTTCGGACATTTCCTTGAGAATATCCTGTACTCTTTGCGTCTTCTCACGACCTTGACGCAGGATTCGCACCAGTCGTACGATCGTTTCATCCCTGCCAGTTCTTCTTGTGATCAGGTCGTTTCGGAAGTCGAGTGCGCCATTGCTCAGATTAGAATGAAGCAGAGATTGTGTCCAGAGGCCATGTTCCAGGAAGCCTTTGCTAGAAGCTGACCAGCTTTCAAGTGCAGATATGATGGTATCAGTCAATGAGTTTCCAAACATCGTTGCATTGCTTTGAATCAGTGCTTGAGCTTGCTGAATAAAGGGAGACCTTAAGTTAGTCAGTATCTCGTGCCATGGAAGTCCGCGTGCTTGTCGACCCGATGCCAACCACAGTTGCAATGCACTTTTTCGTATGTGAATGATGCTTTCAATGTCCGTAACAGATTTGATGTCAATTTCCACTGCTGTGCCCATTGACACATAGGCTTCCTTTCCCCAACTCTTTCCTACGTCATTAGCCTTCGTATTGGACAATTCGTCATGCCGTGTATATGGCGTATAGTTGCGAACACTTCCTGGCAGCCAATGTGCTTGCAGGTCTAGTCGTAGCTCATCCAAAGCAACAATCCTCGTATCTTCCAGGAGTGGCTTCGTGCCAAGAAGTTTCAGTGACGAGGCAAACAAGTCTGGAAAGCATGCCTTGACGTCGCGGAGGGTTTGCACGAACAGAGTAATTCTTCGGACAATGCTCTCCTCTGCTCCTTGTGATGATTCAGGTCGATTGACAGCATTGAGTCTAATGAAATGGAAGTGTTTCAGGACATCCGTTGGTGTTGAGCTTGTTGCTAACGCAAAAGCAGTCATGTCCTCAATCAGGCTAGCATTATCCCGCGCGGCCCGTGCGAATCTCTTATCTATACGCTGAAGTAGCTTTTGTCTGAGATTGCTGAGCCGAGTGGCAAGTGTTTTGAGCAGAGGTTGATCAGATTGAGCCTGTAGGTGTTTATGCAAAAGCCGCGAGATGACCAGCAGCTTTGCGGACAGTAGTGTTGAGCCGCGTTCTCGTGCAACATTCGATACTGTACTCAAGCAGCTCTGTAGCACAGCCAGCTGTGCATGGGAGGCCAATCTATCATGGTCTGCGACTTGTCAACCGTCTATCCTCAACTTTGAGCAGTTCTCCATACCTCCATCCTTGTGATCTTTCTCTGTCTTGGCGTAATTTGACGCGATCCGGTCGAGTACTCGGGAATCACTCTTTTTGCCTATTCCAACAATCGATCTTTCCACTGCAAGCATCTGCTCATGTATGTCGACAATGGTTCGTGCCGTTCCGAGCAGATCGCGATAGCTGGCTCTTTATGTCGTGTCGCCATTAGCTAGCTGGACATTGCATCAGGAGTCACTCCCATGATATTGGAACTTGAAGACATACCCAACGAGAGATCGTAGTTTCTCCTGATTGTCCTCCGCTTCACGACGTAGTTTCTTCTCCAATCCTCTGACCACAGGGACAGAGTACTGGAATGCATCCTCCCAATTCTGGAGCGACCGAGTGTCCGGCAAGGCGGTGGACATGTTGCGGATAGAGGTAGGTCTGAGCCTAGGTGCGTCGCTGGGAGGAAAGAAGCAGAGAAATAGCCCCCAGCTCAGGCCATATTGTGTCTGTGTCCCCAGGGACCTTGAGTGATATACTGTAAGGGAACCTGGAGAACTTGTTAGAAAGCGACGGGCAAGTGTCAAAGTAGAAAGCACGTGACCCAGGACTCCCTCTTTTGAGGTTCACTCTTCAGCAGCTCTTCAACATTCTTTAGCATTGACATTCTTTATCGTCTTCTTACGCCACTATGATATAGCCTTATCGACGAAAAGACAATATGGCGAGCGCGAAGATTGTTGCAGTGATTTGCGTGGTTGAGAAGTTCCTCTCTGTGCTACGGGCATACTTTAATGGGCACCTGCATCCCTCTCAAGTCCAACCTGATTTGAGTGATGCAACTTATACTTCAATACGGATGTGTTCCATGGCGGTGTAAGATACTCTGAGACACGGCTCTACATATGTTGACCTAATTTCCCTTCTTTCCTCTTTCTCCTCAATTACTCAACTTGCTGGCGTTCTCGTCTCTGACTTAACTTTCTGGCTATTTGTGCATCTGTGGCATGATTGATTTCGTGGCATGCTCTATGATCCCGACGCCGAACGTCGCAAAGATGGACACTATGACTTTGATAGTAGCCTTGACGCTCAATATCACACAGACGGATACTGTAGATTCGATAGCGGATGTGACAGTGGACCGATCTATCCCAGGTCCTCGCCGACACGAAGACTTGGAGATAGACCAAAAGTATATCCCAATTACTCCCACAGAACCAGCTCTCCTACATCCTCGGCGACGAGGAGACGCGAAAATGGACCGGAGGAACATTCGAAACCTTCTAGCAGGACTAGCGCACTCGCATCCTCGACGACGAGCAGACTGGGATATGGACTCGAAGAATGTCCTATCACTTCTAACAGAATGTCCACAGCACAGTGCTTACAAGGTGCTAACATAAAATTGCCCAACAGACAGGAAATGGACATCGACAGTACCGGCAGACAGTCTGCATCGCGGTCCCAACGCGATGCCAGCACACAATTGTATGAACCGGACGATTTCGCAGAAGAAAAAGCACAACTACAAACCCTGCCTTCCGAGATTATCCACATGTTGCTTTTCCACCTCGAGCCCTCCGACCAGGTCAGCCTATGCCTCGCCAATAAACATCTCTACGAGTTCTCCCGGGATGGTCTCAAGGTTCTCATGAGGGACCATGAACAGCGCCTGAAGCTATTCAGAGTCCTTGACCGGGACCTTCCTGACCACAGGTTCTGCTCAGGATGCTCCAAGTTCCACAAGCGGCAGATCGAATCTGAAGAGCCGTTTCCCTGCATTACTTATCAGGCATACTCGCGATGCATGGAAGCCAATATACCACTTTTTCACGGGATCTACCTGTCCTGGCCGAGTACTCAGCTAGCGCTACGACCTCTGTACTACGAGTCTTGGGAATACGGCTGCGCTGTTGAGACTTCTGGTAATATCAGGCAACTCGCAAACACGTATGACAATGTAGAAAAACTCACATGGATCAACCAGCTATGCTGGTCGAGAAAGGACGGTGGGATAACGATCACGCTTCATAGCCTTAGGCAATGGCTGGCCCAGACAAGAATCGAGCCAAACCAATGTCGAGGTCTTCTTATGAAGCTCAGTTGGGCAGACGCTGCACGAAGTCAAACCTCATTGCCGAACGAATTATTAATATGGGAGGGGACGACTACTGGCCAACAAACACAGCTCAACCCGGTTGGAATCCACCATCAACATCGACTGCGCCTCGATCTCGGAGGCGTGGTCGCACGCCTGATCAACAGACCCCAGACCATGACGCATTCGACCCGAACGCAGGCCTGCCCGGACGTCACTGGTGTGAGTTGCCGAAAGAAAGACGGCGGCAAGGCAATGGAACATGGTCAGCCTGGCAGTGGTGTCCCCGGACGGGCAAGCCTTCGAACGGCAACGAGAATCTGGAGCTACCTAGATATGCGCCCACTGTTTGGTTCACAGATTCGGCCACGGTATGCAGGGGTGAAATGGAATCATCCACTATTTAACTAACAAGCAAGCAGTCGAATGTCAGCCAACCCAAGAGAAAGGTCGAGGAGGTGAATTGGTTCAGGAGTTTACGCAGACGACCACAGTGACAGGTGGGTGTCTCACTGCAACACTGCACAAGAGACAGTAGAGGCAAAAGAGGAGGACGACAGCTGGAAGGCTGAAATTGGTGGTAAGACAGAGTACACGACGATTGCACATTTTCTTGGTCGCTTGGCTAACATAGCCATATTCCAGGTCCAGAACCAATTGGCCTCTCTCTCCAAGTGAACGCGCCTCGACGTCCAGGGACTTGTTTCTAAAGATATGAAGAGGCTTTCGCCTTGTGCCCAGGAATTGGTTTTCGTATTTGAGTGTAGTCCAAAAGTGAAAATTGGGGAAAGGTTCGGTGTTGAGGAAAAAAAGATTGAGGAAGGATGCGAATCAAAAGTATTACAGCACTAGCAAATAACAATGCGCTTTCTCCATTCTAATGCTGTTGTGGCCAACTTAAAAATACCTTGACTGACCAGGAAGTCCTCAAGGTCTGCAGAGACTGCAGCAAGGCTAACAAAGTGACAACCGTGTTGAAAGAGTCAATGTCTGCCGCGACTGCGTCATAGCCAATTGAACCTCAACGCCGATGGTGAATGCTGCATAAGGCAAGTCAAGGATGCGTGTCATATTGAGCTGACCTTGTCTTTCTTCTGTTACTTTTCTATTTCTCGCTCTTTGACCTTCTCATGTCTTCATGGCTGTTGAGCTTTGATCGCGATACTTTGGCTCTTGTCCTTGCTCTTTCTCATCTCTTAGCATGAGTCGTTGCACAGCATATCTGATAACCATATCTGAAACATGATGCCACGCATTTGCGACAGGAGGCGCTTTCCTGCGACACTGGGCCTGGTTAGCCAGCCTGTCTGCTGGTGAATTGAAGATCGCCTGAAATTAGAACGAAGCAACTGACGAACTCATATGCGTATGATCACGCCGCCGCAGACAACAACATTCCCTTGGTTCGACAGAGCCACCGATATACGACGATTAATAATGATTACTTACCATGCATCCTTCAATGCAACACTGAATGACGATGAGACGATATACTACGATCTATATCCAGCAAACCTTGGCAGATCTTGTTTCAAGTCAAAGACACGGAGACAATGCATGACTAACAAACCTTATTCAACAGTAAGTTACGTTTTTGCTTCTAGTATGAACGACATGATCCCACCTCGACCTGAGTGTCACCACAAGAGCATTGGCATCAAGGCGGACTTCCAGATATTGAGCACGACGGAAGTGTAGATACCCAAGCAGCATTATACTCGTGGTACCTACTCAAACTTCGACACGATCTGTTGGTCTGCTTGAGAGCGGGGTGCTCCGGGCGGCTATTCGACGGACAGTGAGCACTATGGGCGCAGTACCTGACGACATAGCAGCAGCCTCCTGTTCGGTGACTCGCTTGACTACGAATGCAGACCAATCACGAGAAAATTGCATGAATGGGAAAGTGCCAATTGAACAATCAGGCTGTAGTAATCAAGACAGCTGCACGAGTTCGATGCAGTCGCAACATCTCAGGTTACATCGCTCCCTCTCTTGATCTTTCCATCTACTGTTGCTGCTGCTGCGCAAAGTCTTCCAAATACTTCACCAATTTCTGCACAGCCTCCACCGTGACAGCGTTGTAATTGCTGATGCGGATACCACCGACGCTTCTGTGACCCTTCAGCCCCAACAGCCTTCTCTCCTCCGCCCCAGCCAAAAACGCTTTCTCCGCCGCGTCATCTCCGCCCTTGATCCGTACACATATATTCATCCTACTCCTCACCGCCCGATCCGGCACCACGCTGTAAACCTCGTCGTGCTTATCCAGCGTCTGGTAAATTACCCTCGCCTTTTCCCCCGCTACTTCCTCCTGTCCCTCAATCTTTCGGTCCCCATGCGTCTTCATCAGCCCCTCCAGCACCTGTCCAGCAAGCCAAACGTCAAAAATCGGCAACGTGTTATACAACGAATTATTCTTCGCCGCCGTTGCATAATCCAGGACAATTGGTCCTACAGGCAAATTCAGTGACCTCAGCAGCGAGGAAGATGCGGATGGTCCAAGCAGAGACTTTCGAATGATGACGATGGTGACACCGGGGATGCCGAGGTTTTTCTGTGCGCCGGCGAAGATGACGGAGTAAGACGAGATAGGGATGCGCCGGGAGAGGAAGTTGGATGACATGTCGGCGACGAGGGTGCGTGGGGCGGTGGAAGAGGAAGATGAGGCGAGAGAGGTGGGAAAGGAGGGGAATTCGACGCCATCGACGGTTTCGTTGTCGCAGAAGTATGTCAGTGCTGGTGAAGGTCCAGCTGTTGTCGTATCGTCGCTGTTGCCACTGCCTGAAAACTCCCACGTACTCGGCTCAGGAATGACGCCGAATTTGCCTCCATTCGCTGTTCGTGCATCCGTCACAACGTGCACGTACTCCGGCCCTAGCAGCCGCGCCGCCTCCTGGCTGGCCTTCAAACTCCAACTGCCCGTGACCAGGTACTCCAGCTTCAGACTCTGCCTCACGACTTTCCGCAGTTGCTCCAACCTCGCCCGCTCATCACCCTCTCCCCGCTGCTCAATCGCCAACCGTTGCTGCTCCACCCAAATCCCCACGAGGTGATACACAACAGCACTAAACTGTCCGCTGCCTCCGCCCTGCAGAAAGAGGATCTCGTAGTCGTCGGGGATGTCGAGGAGGGAGGACATGGCTGCTTTTGCGGCGG